>CESN01027140.1_pt1 | contig 12773 bp, 14 predicted proteins | sample 531181 | NCBI WGS metagenome assembly CESN01 (sample SAMEA2621990, study PRJEB7988) | marine metagenome | isolation source: saline water (ENVO:00002010), including
AAAAGAAACCTGTAAAAAAGACAAAAGTTAAAAAGAAAAAAGTTTCAGAAAAAAAGAAGACACAAACAAAAATAAAATCTCAAAGTATAGAAAAAAATGAAAAAATTTTTAAAGTCTCCCCAGAATGGTCGACAAAAGCAATAATAGATAAAAATGGATACTTAAAAAAATATAATGCTTCTATAGAAAACAATGAAGCTTTTTGGAGTGAAGAAGGGAAGCGTATTGATTGGATAAAACCATATTCAAAAATTAAAGATGTTACTTATGGCAAAGAGAATGTTGAAATAAAGTGGTATTATGACGGGACATTAAATGTTTGTTATAATTGTGTAGACCGTCACTTACCACATAAAGCAAATGATACGGCAATAATTTTTGAGGGTGATGAGCCTACAGTTGATAATAAAATTACTTATCAAGAACTAAAAGACGAAGTTTGTAAACTTGCTAATGGTTTGAAAGAAATTGGTGTCAAAAAAGGCGATAGAGTTACAATTTATATGCCAATGGTTCCTCAAGCTGTTTATTCAATGCTTGCTTGCGCACGTATTGGTGCTGTTCACTCCGTTGTATTTGGAGGTTTTTCAGCAGACTCATTAGCTGGCAGAATTTCAGATTGTAAATCTGAATTTGTAATTACCGCGGATCAAGGTGTAAGAGGTGGTAAAACTATACCATTAAAAAATACTACAGACGAGGCGTTGCAAAATTGTCCTGATGTAAAAAAATGTGTAGTTTTAAAACATACAAACGCGGATATTTCGATGATAGATAATAGGGACGTTTGGTATCATGATTTAACAAACACCGCTTCGTCAGAATGTGAGCCTGAGGAAATGAATGCTGAAGATCCTTTATTTATACTTTACACATCTGGATCAACGGGAAAACCTAAAGGAGTGATGCATACAAGTGGTGGATATCTTGTTTACGCTTCAATGACACACAAATATATTTTTAATTATGAAGAAGGTGATATTTATTGGTGTACTGCAGATGTTGGATGGGTAACAGGACATAGCTATATTGTTTACGGACCATTATCAAATGGTGCAACAACATTAGTTTTCGAAGGTGTGCCAACTTATCCAGATGCTGGGCGTTTTTGGCAAGTGTGTGATAAACATAATGTTAATATTTTTTATACCGCACCTACAGCCTTAAGATCGTTAATGAGAGAGGGGGATGCTTTAGTAAAAAGGTCAAATAGACAATCAATAAAAATTCTTGGAACTGTTGGAGAGCCAATTAATCCAGAAGCCTGGATGTGGTATCACAAAGTAGTTGGAAATTCGCGTTGTCCAATAGTTGATACATGGTGGCAAACTGAAACAGGTGGAATTTTAATTTCTGCACAACCAGGAGCAATAGATCTTAAACCTGGTTCTGCGACCAAGCCATTTTATGGCATTCAGCCTGCTATAGTTGATGATCAAGGAAACGAGCTTAGTGGTGAGTGTAAAGGTCGACTGTGTATGAAAGATTCTTGGCCAGGACAAATGAGGACGGTTTATGGTGATCACCAAAGATTTATTGATACTTATTTTTCAACTGTTGAAGGGATGTATTTCACAGGTGATGGATGCCGAAGAGATAAAGATGGTTACTACTGGATAACTGGTCGTGTTGATGACGTAATTATAGTCTCCGGACATAATTTGGGAACAGCAGAAATCGAAAGTGCATTCGTTGCTCATCCAAAAGTCGCAGAAGCTGCAGTAGTTGGTTACCCTCATGATATTAAAGGTAATGGCTTATATTGTTATGTTACGCTTAATGCAGGTGAGGAAGGATCAGATGATTTAAATGAAGAACTAAAACAATGGGTAAGAAAAAATATTGGACCTTTAGCAAAACCTGATCTTATTCATTTCACTCCAGGATTACCCAAAACTAGATCCGGGAAAATAATGAGACGTATTTTAAGAAAAGTTGCTGAAAATGATTATGGAAATTTAGGTGATACCTCTACCTTAGCTGATCCCACGGTAGTTCAAAGTCTTATCGATAATAGATTAAATAAATAATCAAAAATCGTACACAATACCTTTTTTTTCCCAATCACCATATCTTGTTGGTTCTGGACCCTCGGGTCCACCAACCTCTTTCACCTTTACTTTTGTTTTATTTGTTTGTTTCTTATTTTTGTGACGCTCTGTCGCTTCGCTTAATGCTTCATTTGCAATTTTTTTAAAGTCTTTTTTCATTTAATTTAGTAATATAATAATGCAGTGAAAAATTTTATACAAACAATGATCAAGCCTGATTGGGATGATAATCCAAATAAATCAGAAATTTTATATGCGGCAAATCTTCTCGAAGTTGGAGAATTCCAATTCCTACAACTCGCTTATAAGGCTTGGTTTGACGAAGAATTACCGGAAAAATTAATTAACAAAATATTTAGGGACTATACAATTAGAAATATTATACCAAATTGGGCTAGACATTATGCTAGAACAATCGCTCATTTAGAAAAAACAAACCAGTTGGATGCACAAGACCCAAAGTATCACGTTTATGATGTAGAATTCGGAAAGCCAACGGGTAGTAAAGGTTTAGAAAAATTTGTTTGGGTTTCGCTTGGAATTACAACTTTTTTCTTATTTTCATTTTACTTAGCCATCATAACTGTTGATGAACCAACTGATTTACTTCCACCATATTTTGAAAAAAAAAATATTTTTCCTGAAGAATATAAAAGAAAACAAAATGAAAATAAGGAAAATAAAAAATAATTATGATTGATATTCCTCAAGAATATGAGGGGTTAGTAAATACACTTTTTTTAATTGCAACTGCTTTTGTTACTTATCATGGATTAACATATAGGAACAAAGACGGGGAAAGTAATTGGGTTCATCTTTTATTTGGGTGTATCGCTGCGGTATATTTTTTTCTAGTATTGTTTAGAGATGTCTTAAAAGTAATTACATTCTAGAGTTTTCCGGGTTTATGCATTCTTTGCTCTTTGTCAGATTCTGGAATTTTTAACACTCTTTTTTCAATTGGTAACTGTAGTTGTTCAAAAATATATTGCGCACGATCTCGTACTGAAGAAGGTTTGTTGATCATGTAAATTATTTTATGTCCAAGGCCTGGTCCAGCTACTGCTTCATGATCGATTTCCAAAGCTTTGATATAATCTTGCAATGCCTCTTTGTACTTTTCAGATCTATCTTTTATTATCCCTCTATTAGCATATGCAGCAGCTAATGTACCTTTTCCGGTTAAGTCATCATCTTTTAATGTTCTAACTAAAAATTTAATTAAAAACGTTAATTCATCATTTGCAATTTTATACTCCTCTCTATTAATATGAACTAATGCTTTACACATCATTGCACCTCGATGATTGGGGTTTTTTTGTAAAGCAATTTTTGCATGTTCAATTGCCTCATCCCAAAGTTTATCTTTTAATCTTTGATCACAAACCTGTGTTTCATAATCTCCTGCTGGCCTATTTATAAAAGATTGAATGATCATCCACACAGAAAACATTACAAATGTAGAAATTCCACAAATAATAACAAATCTCTTTAAAATTCTAGGATTCATAATTTTTAATAAAAAACATTTTGAACATATAGATAACTGAAAACAAATGATAGTAACATTGATGTAAATCTAGCTCTATTGTTAAGCTTTTTTTTAATAATCTCATTAAGTTCTTGAACATCCGAATTATCTTTAAAAAACTTTTTCATATAGAGTTGAAAGAGAATTTTCTTAATTGGGAAAAATAAAGCTGCAGTTAACACAACAGTCCAAATTGGTTGATGGAATGTTTTATATAGCTCAATCATTACAACTCTAGGTATCATTATTAACTTTTTTTTGAAAACACAAAAATACTTGAAAAACCTTCATATTTGTATTTGCATTGCAACAGTATTTTCCCAATTGCGTCACCTTTAAGCTTAATAATAAAGCAAAAATATTATAAATTTAAATTGAAGTTGTTGATTGTTTAATTAGCAACGTTACATGTAACAAAATAAACTAAACAAAGGGGGAAACCTTGTCAGCAAAAGTAACATGGTTATTAGCTTTTGTGGTATTGTATTGGGTCTACTGTATTTATTGGGGGTTCAAATCATCACAACAAGCTAAAACTGCTACCGATTATTTCGTAGCTGGTCGTAGACTAGGACTATGGGTATTCGTATTAGCAGCCACGGCAACATCTTTTTCTGGTTGGACCTTTATGGGTCACCCAGGACTGATTTATCGTGACGGTTTTCAATATGCTTATGCCTCTTTCTATGCAATTACAATCCCATTCACGGGTGTAATGTTTTTAAAGAGACAATGGATATTAGGAAAACGATTTGGTTATGTGACTCCCGGTGAAATGCTTGCGGATTACTTTAAAGGTGATGGTGTAAGATATTTAACCGTGATAATCGCATTATGTTTCTCAATTCCATACCTTGGTTTGCAGCTTGCAGCCTCAGGAAAACTATTTAACGTTTTATCTGATGGTCTTGTAACTGTAACAGCAGGGACATGGATCTTATCTGCAGTTGTGCTAATTTATGTAGCATCTGGTGGTTTAAGGGCTGTGGCGTACGTTGATACACTTCAATGTGTACTTCTTGCGTTCGGAATTGTAGCAGTTGGTTTTATCGCATACGATCTTGTAGGCGGTTGGACAGCACTTAATCAAGGATTAGCAAAGGTTGCGTTAGTAAAAGGAACGAAGTGGGGTGTAACTCCAGGTGACGGATACTCGGCATATTTAGCAATCCCTGGCGTGATTCAATTTACTGCAGGTTTGGGTAAAGAAACTCCTGTAGGTGGATTGTGGACTGGAGTAATGGTGTTAACTTATATGTTTGCTCTTATGGGTATTCATTCTGCACCAGCATTCTCTATGTGGTCTTTCGGTAATAAAGACCCTAGACCTTTTGCGCCACAACAAGTTTGGGCTTCGTCATTTGGAATTGGAGCAATCTTATTCTTCTTTACAGCGGCTCAAGGTATGGGTGCTCACTTATTGGGAGCAGACCCAGTGGTAAATGCAGCAGGTGCAAACATTTCAAATGTTTTACCTGAGTCAATAGGTAAAGGTGGTCAAGGAAATTTAGTTCCTTTTTACATCAATACTCTTGGTGAAACTGCGCCTTGGTTTGTAGGTCTTTTAGCTGTATGTGCTTTAGCTGCTATGCAGTCTACAGGTGCAGCCTACATGTCAACAGCTGGCGGTATGTTAACTAGAGACTTATACAAAAAACTAATCAATCCTAAAGCTTCTCATGAAACTCAAAAGTTTTTTGGAAGAATGGGAGTTGCGTTCATCGTAATAGCAGCATTATTAGTTGCAACATACTCAAAAGATGCACTTGTTTTATTAGGTGGATTAGCAGTTGCTTTTGGTTTCCAGATGTGGATGCCATTAATGTCAATCTGTTACTTCCCATGGTTTACTAGACAAGGTGTAACTGCGGGTATGGCAGCTGGTATTATTGCGGTAATGTTGACTGAAAGTGTCGGTCAAAAATTATTCGGTGGAGCTTTACCATGGGGAAGATGGCCTTTAACAATGCACTCAGCATTCTGGGGCATGTTCTTTAACTTAGGTATTGCAACTATCGTTTCCACAATGACGCAAAATGCAAGTGATAGAGCACATAGACAAAAATATCACGACTTCTTACAACAGCATGCTGGTTTACCAGCTTCTAAACAAGGTCTAAAGCCAGTGGCTTGGGCAATTACTTTAGCATGGTTATTCTTTGGAATCGGACCAGGAGCTGTAATCGGAAATGATATCTTTGGTGCGCCAAATGACTATGCTTCATGGACATTTGGAATCCCATCCATTTGGGCGTGGCAAATTCTATTCTGGGCACTAGGAGTCGGTATGATGTGGTTCTTAGCGTACAAAATGGAAATGTCTACTATTCCAGATAAAGAAATCGTTGCATTAACAGACGATATTGGAGATACACAAAGAGCATAAGCTTTTTAAGATTTATCAAGAAAGGGCGGATCAACATCCGCCCTTTTTTTTTGTTTTTTAGAATATAAAGACTATAAAAACTATAAATCAAAATGAAAAATATCATTAAGATAGCTCCCTCAATCTTATCAGCAGACTTTAGTAAATTAAGAGAAGAAATCAAATCGCTAGAAGATGGTGGGGCAGATATGATCCATATAGATGTCATGGATGGACATTTTGTTCCTAATCTAACATTTGGTCCTCCAGTTATCAAAAAAATTAGAAAATGTACAAAACTACCGTTTGATGTTCATCTAATGATCTCCCCAGTAGAAAAATATATAAAAGATTATTCTAATGCGGGCGCAGATATAATAACTTTACATCCTGAGGCAACTGATAATTTATCACGATCTATTGATATTATTAAATCATTCTCTAAAAAAGCTGGAGTATCTTTAAAACCAGATACACCAAACGAGTTAATAAAAGACGTTATCAAAAAAATAGATGTAATATTAATAATGAGTGTAAATCCAGGATTTTCTGGGCAAACTTTTATGCCGAAAGTATTAAGTAAAATAAAATTTTTTAGACATAAAATCCAAACCGAAAAACTTAATATTGATATTGAAATCGATGGCGGTATTGATTTTAAAACTGGACCAATGGCTATAGAAGCAGGTGCAAATATTTTAGTTTCTGGGACCACAATTTTTAATAATAAGAATCAAATTTCTGAAAATATAAAAAATTTAAGAAAGTATTAAATGAATCCCAGATTCGTCAGATTATTTATTTATTCTGTTGGAAACATGTTCTTAAAAAAAATACAAGAGATCTATTTTGCAACAAACTATTATAACAATAGTCTGAAAGTAACTCCTCCATCAAGAAGTTATGATATGAATAATGTTCCTTTATTATCTGAGCTCGAGGACAAAAATAAAAAAAGAATTGAATTAATAAATCGTTTTAAATCTAATATTTGGAAATTTGACAGCTTAGGAAAAAAACATTCATCAAAACTTAATAATTTTAGCTGGCTTTCGCAAATGGATATAAAAAAACACAAAAACCTTACTAAAAATATTATACTTGAATGGCTAAAAAAAAATCACAATTATAACCAAAAAAATTGGTGTCATAATATTACTGCTACAAGACTAATTTTTTGGATATGCTGTTCACACTTTACAATAAGAAGTGATGATATAATATTTCGCGCAGCTGTCACAAATAATATCATCAAACAAGCTTTACACTTAAATAATAATTTAACTTTTATTCATAACAAATTAGAAAAAATATTTGTGTTAACTGCGCTCATTTTAGTAAGCGTTACATTTGAAGGTAGCCAAAAATTATTTCAAACCTCAATGAAAAATCTTTCAAATGAAATTAAAAATTTGATAGACCGAAATGGATTTGTTGAGAGTAAGAATCCAGAAGATCAATTTTGGCTATTACATCATATAATTTTAATTAAAGAATTTTTAATATTTTCACAAAATAATGTTCCCGATTTTTTGGATGAGCATTTACAGAATGTGGGTTCAAATTATAAGGGTATAGTCCTATCAAATAATAATTTACCACTATTTAATGGTACAAAAAATAAAGACATGACTGAATTTAACAAATTTATAAAAGCTAAAGGTTATAAGTTTGAAAAAAAAACTAACACCCATTTTTATTTGATTTCCAAAATAAAAAAGTTTGAAATTATACTGGACGCAAATAATCCTCCTTCAGATTTAAATTCACAAAATTATCAAGCAGGATGTTTATCATTTGAATTTTTTTATAATGGAAAAAAAATAATTTCTAATTGTGGATCAGCAAGTAATTTTGGTGGAGAACTACCCTTTTTAAGTCAAACAACCGCTGCACATTCAACATTAACGATTAACGATACATCCTCTTGTCTTTTTCAAAGAAACAGGCTGATAAGATCTTTTTATGGAAATTCGTTACTACATAAACTTAAAGTATATAAAAAAGATCTTAATACAGACAAAGACACAATTTCTGTTATTGCTGGCCATAATGGATATCAAAAAAAATATAATGCCCTTTACGAAAGGAAAATTGTTATTAGCGAAAGCAACAGAACAATTTCTGGAGATGAATTAATAATTATTGCAAAAAAGAATTTAGTTTTTTTAAACTTTTCTTTACGCTTTCATGTTACGCCAAATAGTAAACTGATCAAAACTCAAGGTGGTGATATATTGTTAAGCGTAGATAATCAGGCATGGAAATTTAAAACTTCTCACAATACTAAAATTGAAGATAGTTTATATTTTGCAAATTATGATAAAATCTTAGAATCGCAATGTATTCTTGTAGAAGGGGTCTTAAAAAACAAAATAAATAGTATTAAATGGACTTTAAAAAAAACAAATTAATAAAACATAAAAGTAATAAAAAATGAAAAAAATTACAAAGGCTTTAATTTCAGTATTTGACAAAACAAATTTAGATGTAGTTTTAGAAATTTTAAAAAAGTATAATATAAAAATTATTAGCACAGGTGGAACATATAAGTTCATTAAAAGTAAAGGCTATGAATGCACAGAAATATCCAAATATACAGGCTCACCAGAGATTTTGGGTGGACGTTTAAAAACAATTCATCCTAAAATTCATGGTGGGTTGCTCTGTGATGAACAAAAAAAAAATCACAAAAAAGAAATGGCAGAAAATCAAATACAACAAATTAATCTTGTAATTGTAAATCTTTACCCATTTGAAAATAAATTATTAGACATTAACATTTCTACTGAAGAAATGATTGAAAATATCGATATAGGAGGTCCTTCTATACTTCGTTCCGCATCAAAAAATTTCAAATATATAACTGTGATTCCATCAATAAATTATTATGATGAACTTTTAAAAGAGCTAAACAACAATGATGGATCAACAACACTTAAATTTAGAGAAAAAATGTCAATGCTCTCATTTGGTGAAACAGCATATTATGATAGTTTAATATCAAATTGGATGTCACGTAATTCTCATATCAAATTTTTAGAGAAAAAAACTATACCTGGTAAACTAATTAAGAAACTTAGATATGGGGAAAACCCACATCAAGAAAGTTGCATTTATGAAATTATAAATGAAAAAAAAGGTTTTTCTAATTTAGAACAACTTCAAGGTAAAGAATTAAGTCATAATAATTATCTTGACTCTTATAATGCATATTTACTGATAAATGATTTTCATAATAACGAAAAAATTTGTACAATAATTAAACATAATAATCCTTGCGGTTGTGCATCAAATGAGGATAGTCTCGCAACTTATCAAAATGCTTTAAATGGTGATCCTATTAGCGCATTTGGTGGCGTGGTTGCTTTTAACTATGAAATTAATGATAAAATAGCAACTGAATTAATTAAAATGTTTTATGAAGTAATATTATGTCCTAATATAACTTATGCAGCAAAAAAAATTTTAGCAACAAGGAAAAGTCTTCGAGTAATAAAGTATAAAGTTCCCATGAAAACATCAAACTTATCTTCGACATTCATGCAAAAAACTTTTCTCGTGCAAGATGAGAACGTATCTTCTATCGAAAAAAAAAATTTGAAAATAGTTACAAAATTAAAACCCACTGACAAAGAAATCGAAAATTTAATATTTGCACATCAAGTTTGTAAACATGTCAAATCAAATGCAATAGTGATTACTAATGATAAAAAAACCATAGGGATTGGTGCTGGCCAAACAAGTAGGGTCGGATCAGCAGAAATTGCGTGTAAAAATGCAAAAAAATTTTTCCCAAAAGAGATAGCAGGATCTCATGCTGCATCTGACGCTTTTTTTCCATTTGCTGATGGATTAGAAAATTTAATACAATCTGGCGTAAAATCTATAATTCAACCTGGTGGTTCTATAAAAGATCAAGAAGTAATAGATGCTGCAAATAAAGCAGGTATATCTATGGTGTTTACTGGTATAAGAAATTTTAAACATTAATCTTATCAATTTTAGCTGCAAGTATAAAATCACTTTCTGCAAGACCGTTAATGGCATGAGTACAAATAATTATATTAGCGTAGCCCCACCCAAATTTTAGATCTGGATGATGATTTTCCTCTTCAGCTATATTAGATACTTTGTTAATAAAATTTAGACTTAATTCAAAATTTTTAAATTTCAAATCTTTTGTTAAATAAAAATTTCCTTTCTCGTCTTTTTTATAATTCCAATTGTTAATTTTTTTAATATAAATTTGAATTTCATTCTCTTTAAATGCTGGAATTTCACCAGAACAAGGTACACATTTTTTTTTTGATAAATCACTCATTATAAAAACTTATAGAACCATTCTGTTATTTTTTCAGGTTTCTCTTCTTGTAAATAATGACCGCAATCCAAACCTTCTCCGGTAACTTTTTGGTGACTATATTGTTGCCATACATTTAAAACATCGCCCCATATTTTGCCGGTATCACTTTTTTCTCCCCATAATACAAGTATTGGACATTTAATTTTATTATTATTTTCAAAATCTTTATTATCATGCTCAAGATCACAAGATGGTGACGCTCTATAATCTTCACATGATGCTCTAATAGTTTTAAAATTAAAACATCTGACATACTCATCAAATGTATCTTTACAAAATTCTAGACTTGATCCCCTTTTAGATAATTTTTTTTGCATATAATACTTAGCGGATACTGACGATAATAATTTTTCAGGTAAATCATAAGGCTGCATCATCAATAACCAATGCCATTTTGTCATTGCCCAGTTTTTTTTTTGAACAGTCCAAATGTGTCTATTTGGCATTATATCAAAAATTCCGACTTTAAGGATTTTATCTGGGTAATCTAAGCACATTCTGTGAGAAGTTCTGGCACCTCTATCGTGCCCAACTACCTTAAAATCATCGAAACCTAATTCTTTCATCAGATATGTTTGATCACTAGCCATTGCTCTAAAAGAGTAATTAATATGGTTTTCACCACCATCTTCAGGACCGATACTTTCTCCATAACCTCTTAAATCTGAAGCGACAACGTAAAATCTACTTTTTAAATCATCAACTACTTTATGCCATGTAACATGTGACATCGGATTACCGTGTAATAATAATAATGGTTCACCTTTTCCACCATGTCTAAAAACAATATTAGCTTTTCCAAAACCTTGGTCTTTAATAGTTATTAGATCTTTTTTAAATCCGGAAAACATTTTTTAATAAAATAAAATAAAATTTTCTTTTTAAAATTAATAACCCCCTCCATCACCATCTCCGTCAATCTTTTCAAAATATTTATTTGTTTTTTTTAAGCCGTCTTTGGAGATATTGCTACAACCAGCAAACATTACAGATATAAAAATAAAAAAAATAATTGACTTCATAAAATGATATTTTAAATATATTTTTTTTTGTAATATTTATCAACATTAATAAACGTATAAGAAGAAGAAAAATGAAATTTAATTTTAGAAAAATCTTACTAATTGGATTGACATTTACATTATCTATATCTTGTTTAATTGAAATATCAATTGAATTGAGCTTGCATACATTCGATGGCTTTTAATCTCACCATGGATTATTATTGTTTTTCATAGCAAATATGATTTATTGTTCTGGAGATTTTAAGAATGAATTTAAAAAAAAGTTTGATTAATTTTTATCAATATTTTTCACATACAAAAAATTTAAAAATAATCAAACCAAGACTAATAATCAAATGGTAACTGAAAATATAATTATTTTTTTTCTTGGATTAATAACAAGATTAATATTAGGATTTACAACTTACACTAAAAGTCTTGGTATAGAATTATCAAACACGAAAGCAGGAAATAGTTTTCAAAATGCGATAACTCCACCTTTATTTCCAATGATAGCAATATTAGTCTATGGGATTAGCTTTTGTGCTATTGCTTATTGTTTTTTACAAACTTCTTTTGTTTCTGGTTTGATTAATTTGATAATATATTTATCATCTCTGATAATTACAGGTGCTATATTTTTTATGCCAAATAAACTATCTCCACTAGCTAGGTTGTTTCATGACATTGTATTTAATTCAATGTTAGCACGTTACAATGATTGTAAAAAAAAAAATGATAAAACCAAAGCAGAAGAAATTAAAATATTACTGAATAAATTTGAAGAAGCCTATAAAAAAAATTAAAATCTTTTAATTAATTATTACAAATTAAATAAGAATAAATTTGTATTTAAAATAAAAGCAAATATAATTTAAACAATTAAATTATATATAATGAAATTTTTGACAAATTTTTTGATAGTATTTTTATTTTTAATTTCAAATTCTTTTTCTAACGAAAATATTCTTAAAAGAGGAGAGAAAATTTTTTACGGAAAATCTGCTTGCTCTAATTGTCACCTATTAAATGCTGCAGATGGTAATAAAAGAAAAATGGATGTACAAAGAGTTATGGAGATTGTAACTAGTGGCTACGGTGTAATGCCTGCCTATAAAAATATACTTTCCGAAAAAGATATTAAGGCTGTGGCAATTTATATATCTAAGGTTTCTAAGAATTGGAAAAATAAGTTGAGTTCTTTTATTCAATAATGAATTAAACAATTATTATGGTTTAATTATGAATTATTACAGTTTTATTTGTTGTGGAGCGGGTGAAGGGAATTGAACCCACGACCTAAACGTTGGCAACGTTTCGCTCTACCACTGAGCTACACCCGCTTAATTCTAATTATAGATGTATAGTTTTCTAAATACAAATAATTTATAACATAAAAATGAATAAAATTTTAATAGTAATTTGCTTTTTTATAGCGTTCAAATGTAATGCAGAA
>CESN01043413.1_pt1 | contig 12567 bp, 8 predicted proteins | sample 531181 | NCBI WGS metagenome assembly CESN01 (sample SAMEA2621990, study PRJEB7988) | marine metagenome | isolation source: saline water (ENVO:00002010), including
AAGTCATGGAAGTAGCTGCAGACTTGGGAGCCCAAGATGCGACCAATTTGACTTCTGTCTTTCAAAATGCGGACAAAGCCGCAGACCTTAAAGCAGTCATGGATGTCGCGAAGGCAACTTTAGGCTCGGATGATGGAACGGGAACTAATAAATTGGATGCTAGTAATGCAGCGAATTTAACCTCTGTTTTTCAGAACGCGGACAAGGCTTCTGATTTGAAGGAGGTAATGACCGCTGCTGCAGATGTCGGAATTACGGATGCTGCAAACCTGACTTCGGTTTTTCAAAATGCGGATCAAGCCTCTGACCTTAAGGATGTAATGGAAGATGCAAAATCTCTAGCTACCACCGGTGATACTTCTCTCTTCACTTCGGTTATGCAAAATGCGGATCAAGCGGCTTCGGTAAAGAAAGTGGTTGCAGCAGCGAAAAGCGGTGGTGCGTCTGCAAACATTGATAATGTCCTGAGAAATGCCTCGAGTGCTGACAAGCTGAGCGAACTCGTAGACAAGACATCTTCAAGCGGAACCGTGAATGTTACTTTGCTGGATACAGTTTTAGAAAATGCTGATAAGGCGGAGGACTTGTATGATGTGGTGGATGCTGCTGAAACCAGTGGCGGTGAGTCTTTCGATGTTACATCCCTTCTTGAAAATGCGGACAAAGCAGACAAATTAAAAACCTTAGTTGAAGCAGCCCAAACTTCGGGCGGAGCAGATAGTGACACCTTACTCACCCAAGTTTTCAACAATGCGGATCAAGCTGAAGACCTTGCCGCAGTCATTGTTGAAGCTCAAACCTCTGGTACCTCTGATAGTGTTAAAGCGCTTTTAAACAATGCGGATCAAGCTGAATCCTTTAAAGCTTCCATGGATAAGGCAAAATCCGAAGGAGGTACAGCAAAGCTTGGTACCCTTTTCAGTGTTATTGAAAAGGTTGACGCCAGCAATCAAGGAGGTGCTGATGATGCTACAAATGCGGCAAAAGCCCTAGAAAGTTTGGACGCACTTGTTAGTGTCGCTGAAACTTTGACTGGAGGGGGCTCAGAAATAGAGCTTGGTGCAGGATTTGATGCAATCCTTAACAGTGTCGACGATGTCGAACAAATTGCAACCGCCTTAACTGAAGATACTTCCCTGGTTACGAGACTCTCAGCTAGTGATCTTGATGCGGCATCCTTTGATATTGGTTCCGAGGTTGCTGCTTCTGCCTTTTCAAAACTACAAGATCAGTACGAAGCTGGTGATCCATATTTGACGATCATCCAATCAAATGAGGCGCGTGCGGATGACCTTCAATTTGCTTTAAATCACCCAGCTTTGAAAATTAAGGCTACAGATTCTGCTGAAGAAATCACCAGAAAACAGGGATTGCAAAACTCCTTTCTCGATAATGTTGATAAAATTGATGATCTTCTGGAGATCAAAAAAGTCTTGGGTGAAGATGCCGACAAAATTACTACGGTATATTCAAATCTAGAAAATATTGCTGACCTGAAATCCGTCACTTCAAACCTCCGTTTTGACGAGGATAAACTTGACGCGGTTTATAATAACATCAGCAACCTTGCGGAATATCGCAAACTTTCTGATACTTTCATTGATGATCCCCGAAAGCTTGATGCTGTTTTTGACACGGCTAATCAAGCGAATGTTGCGACTATAAGTGAACTCGTTGATAGACTGGATCCTCAAAAGGGACAACATGATTTGGTGTTTAACAACTTGGAATATGTCGATGATATTCTCTCCATTACCAATCGTTTTGATGGAACACAGCGAGATTCGATTTTGGAAAGCGTCCAAGAGCTATCCTTCAATTTTAAGAACGACCCCGAAAAACAGAGAGCAATATTTGACAATGCCGCTCAAGTTGAATCCCTAAGCACTCTCTACACTGAATTCAGAACGGACCTAGATAAGTTGGATGTGATTTTTGAGAATGCAGATAAGGCGGATGCTTTCTTGAATGTCTACAACGATTTAAAAGATAGTAATTTTGAACAACTTTTTACTGATCCATCTTCCACCCTCGAAAATGAAGGTCTTGCCAAATTGAAGTCTGAATATAATTCAAGATATCATTCAATTTTCGATGAAAATAGTGAAATTGCTGCTGAAATTGCCGCTACTGCATCTAAATTCAGAGAGGATCCTGAAAAATTAGACCAAGTTTTCTCGAACATCGACAAACTTCAAGATATTAATGAATTTTCAAATGATTTCGCCGGTGATCGAACCCGAATCGATATCTTTTTCAAAAACCTCAACAATTTGGATGAACTTAAGAAATTTAAGTCATTAACCGAACGAGTTGGATTGAGTGGAGGTGCTGCGCTTGACTTATATGATCAAGATCCAGCCTATTTGAGCATTGCTCAGACTTCACCTGGTTATCTGGAGAAGTTGGTTGAAAGTGGAGTCACCCTAACCGAGGTTCCTTACACCCTTGCTCTTGAATTGGAACAACTTTCCCTTAGTACCATTGAATTGAAAGAAGTCTTAGCTGATTTACTTGCTGGTCCCCAAGTGGATGGACCTACCTCTGCTCCCCCTGCACAGTCTGGTCTGCAAGCAAGTTCTGATACCGCAACCTTAAGCTTTCTTATGGACCATGTCATTCCTTCCCAGGAAGATCAGACTGTTGATAATGTAGTTTTCCTGAACCCGAATAAGGTGGTAGACTATTCTGAAGCAACTTCTAGCAGCTTTTTCCAAGAATCTACTGACTTGTATTTCGAACTCTCTGATCTGGATTTCGATGATCCCTCTGCCTCCACAATTGATGCAGGTTATATCGGTGCCCTAGAAGATTCTGAGTACTTCGTTGGTGGAGTTTTTGGAGGAAGGAATATCTCCTTCAATCAAGCTTCCTATGATCTTTCAAACCTTGAGTCTAGTAATTTATTAGTGGCAGCTAGTGGCACCTTATCCTTGGACGGAAATTTAAATTTTCAATCTAAATTGGTAAAAGGTGAATCTGCTGAATTAATTTTTATGTCTCTTGAAGAATTGTCGATTTCAGAAGGTAGTGCAGTTTCTTTTGTTGGTGATTCCCTTGGATTTGGCTCCCTTGATTCGATTGAAGTAATCAATGTTGATTTATATGCAGAAGGGGAAGTTAACATGCGTTCCCTTGATAGCTTGGTAATTAATGATTCTGATATGAGTACTTCTGGAAATGGTGGTGCTGATTTCGTTCATCTACTAGCTGCTAGCGAGCTATCGATAGATAACCTTCGATTCTCTGAGCAGGTTAGACAAATTGCAATGGAAGCTATGACTATCAACCTGTCCAACCTCAACTTCCCAGCAGGTTCCACTGTGCAGTTGAATTCACTTTACGGTGGAATGGATGGAAGTTATCCAAATTTCGGTGCCAAGCAATATGGCAGGGTTAACTTCATTCAAAATGTACAATACAATTCCAATTTGATTAATTCACGCACTGCCTTTGATAAGTTCGGTGGAAATATAAATATTGGAAGCCTTCGATAAGTCTTTTTAATTTTCCTTTAATATGAAGATATTCTCTATCTTTCTTTCTTGTATTTTTGCAGGTGTTCTTTCTCTTAATGCACAAGACGATAATTCCAATAATGGTTCGGCAGAGGTAGATGCGATCGTGCCTTCTGATCTTTTTATTGATATGTTAAACGCTGCAAAAGATCAGCCAAGAGACCCGATGGGTACCCAACGATTGATTCAAGTTAAGGATTCTTCAATCACTCCGATAATGACTGCCAGCACTGCATTTAAATACACCTCCAATCCGGATAAAATTAAAACCCCGACCCGTGATGATGGTTCTACGCTTGATCTTAGCTTAAACCTGAGTGTTGGTTTGGGAGAATATGGGATTGGGGATGATGTACTTGCGGTTCCTTCTTTCTCATTTATGCAAATGCGAACCTTCACTGACCCAGGACAAGACTACGGTGATGATATGAAAGCCTACGATGTTGATGTTCAGGTTATTGGCATTTCACTTCCTCTTATCCTGCCTGATGACTTTACCCTAACTTTTGGACATTCCTATGTCGCGCCAAGTACATTTAGGGGGGAAAATCAGTTGATTTCATATTCAAACACCCCTAGTGTTGCATTCGCAAAAAATATTGCACTCAGTTCGGGGGATGTTATCTCTATGTCCGCAGGTTTAAGTTATACGTTTTCTCAAGGAGATTCTTTGCAGGATCAAATTACTGACCCAACTTATTTTAACTTTTTACAAGCGGTGATGGAGCAGAGCGGTGTCTCCGCAAGTTCAGAATACCCTGCAAACTTACAGAGTGGATTAGGGCATACTATCAATCTTTCTTATATGAGCCCGGTTGGAGAAAAACTTACCTTGATTCCCTCCTTTACTTACAACAATATGATGTTTTCTGAAGGATCCTTTCAAAATCGTTCGGATCGCACCTACAACCTTGGCTTAGTTGCTTCCTATGCTATTTATGAATGGCTCAATGCAACTGCTATGACGAACTATACTTGGAAGAACAGCACTGATAATGTTTCCGAATTTAGGGATTTCATTGGAGGTATGAGCCTAGGAGTGACCCACGCTTTTTAAAACTTTTCATGATCTGTGCGTTTACTTGGATACTTCATTCTGCTGCTTTATCCTTTTCTTTTCATACTGCTTGCTAACAATCAGTCTCGCCTTTACCTCGAGGTTGAACAGTTACTTGTGGAAGGGAAAGAACTTGCTGACAATGAGCAATTTTCAGAGTCACTAAAGGTACTGAATAGGGCTTTGGGATTGCTTAAGCAAACTCCTCGTTCGCACCCTCTAAGGGTAGAATCAGAAAAATTAATGCGTGTAACCAAGGGGCGTTTTTTAGTAGCTCGCTATCGGGGTGGGGAGATTCAAAACTTTACAGATCCCAATGCTTTGAGACCCTTATCTGAAGAGAGTCGAGAATTCACTGTCCATCAGGTATTCGGCAAGGTTTTAACTCGAAAAGTTTGGGAACCTAGAGATGAGATTCGAGTCGGGGAAGTTTTGGGACTTGGTCGTCGAGTTACAACCTTGCCGAAGGGCGGAATCGAACTGGTTTCGTCATTGATATCACCAATAACTCTGCGGACCGTACAAGCTTCCAGTTTTGATTTGATAAGCCCAAATCATTTCGCTCTACATTCTGGATCTTTTGTACTTCATTCAACGGTTAAGAATTCAACAATCATAATTGATTCTCCAATGGTTGAAGTAAAACTATCATGCAAAGATCCTTTCGCTTTTATGGCAGGAATAACTACGAACGGTGGGGTCAAAATTATTGGTTTGTTAGGTGAAGTTAGCCTTGGTTCAGATGGTGGTAAATTATTGCTTCTTCCTGGAGAATTAAGTTTTGCATTATCCGATGGATTCAGTCGTAAGATGAATGTGGAATTGAGTACATTACTGGTTACTTCAAACCTTTTAACAGATTTTGAACAGCCACCTGTATTTCTGAAGAAACTAAGGCAACAGGCCATGATGCAGGCTTTGAGAACCAGAAAAAGGTTTCGAACCGTTGTCGGGGATGTTAAAGGAACTGAAGACTTTGAACTAAAGGTACTGCAAGAAAATCCTCGTTGAAGCTAGAATCGTCTGAAAGAAATAGTTTTTCACATCACTTCTGGTAAAAAAAGTGAAACCTTATTTCATCATCTTAACCGCCCTGTTCAGCTCCTGTGTTTCAAATCACTATGACCGGACTGAAAGCCTCACTTTTTCTTTGAAAATTGGAGATTTTGACCAAGCTTCACAAGAAATTGAAAAATTGGCTGAGAACGGTCCTAAAAAGGACCGCATGTTATATCGGATGGAAGAGGGAGCAATCAAGAGATTACAAAATGATTTCGAAGGAAGTATACGGGCATTTTCACTTGCGGGAGATTATTACGAAAAATGGTTTGGGGTTCACTTACAGTCCCAGACCAAGATAAGCGAGGAATTAGGATCTACAATTGGCTCCCAAGAATGGAAACCTTATAAATCCAGAGTTTATGAACGCGTAATGCTTCGGGTTTATCAGGCATTGAATTATTTACAGCTTGGGAAAGAAGGACAAGCCCGAGCTGAGATTTTTAAAATTAGACAAGCTGTAAGCGATGCCAAAGACATTTGGCAAAAAGAGTTGAATGCTGCTCGTATTCTGATGCGAGAAAAATCAATGGATCTGGATAATGGATTAAGAAATCAAATGGAAGGTTCTCTTCGCGAGGATTTTTTAAGGGCTCGACATTTAGTTCCATCCAATTTACCAGATTTTGTAAATCCTGCGGCAATTTATCTGGAAGCACTTTTCTTTTTGCACGGTACGAATGAAAAAAGTGATTTGGAGAAAGCACGCTTTTCCCTACGAGAGTTATACGGGTTATATCCAGCAAACCCTTATGTTCAGGAAGACTTTCAACAAGCAAAAAAGAACCGAGCTTCAAATATTCCCACAACTTATATTTTTTTTGAGACTGGTCGGGCACCAGTGAGAAGACAGAAGCGATACGACATTCCACTGGTTTTCTTCTCGGTTACTTCCCGGATACCATATGCTGGAATCGCCTTTCCTCATTTAGTAACAAACGATAATTATCTTTCGTCTCTAGAAGTTTACAACGGCACTGAGAAAAGCTTGAGCCTTCCCCTCGCCGATTTTGACGCTATTGTAGCCAAGGAATTTACCAAGGATTTTCCCATTGAACTTACAAAAGCCATTCTTGGATTGGTATCGAAGGGAGCTTTGCAATATATATCAACAAATGCGGTACGGGATGAGTCGGAAGAAGTTCGAGCGGTAACTGGAGTAGGGGTAGGTGCATTGGCTCAAGGACTGACCCAGAGCGATTGGAGGTCTTGGACCACATTACCTAAGCAGATTCAATTTTGTAAAATACCCAGTCCTGCATCTCGAGAGTTGACCTTACGCGGAGTAGGAACGAAATTGGAAGAGTCCATTATTTTGAAACCTGCAACAATTAATCTTATCTGGATTCGAAGCATATCCGCCCAAACTCCTTTGCGGGTTGTGAACCAGTTTGTTTTAAAACCTTAAAATTATGAAAAATCTCTTGTTGTCCCGCCCTTTCAAGGTCTTGATTTTCTTAAGCATTGCCTTTTTTTTTAGCAACTGTGCGAAAAATAAAGTGCATTCCACCAGCAAGGAAAATCCAGATGATCAATCATTGGAACCCGTTATGAAAAGAGTCAAATTTCAAGGAGATCTTAGGGATGTTCTTATCGTAGCGGGGGTTAAGCAAAGCAAAGTTAATGAAGATTTACTCAAGGTAGAAGTAAGGTTACAAAATTTGAAGGAGAGAGAAATTAATCTTTCCTACAAAATTGAGTGGCTCGATCAAGACGGTATGATGATAAGTGATTCCTCATTAGTTTGGTTCCCTTTGCTCATAAAAGGAGGGGAGTCAGTAGCCGTTCAAACAGTAAGTACCACCACCAAGGCCAAAAATTTTCATTTAAAAGTTCAAAGAGCTAAAAATCCATAATCCATTTTCTACTGTAGCAGTTATGAAACATCCACTTATTCTGTCTTTTCTTATCACATTTATTATCACTTCCTGTGGGGAGAGGCGACCAGTGGGCCGTGCTGCAGACGCACGTTATCTTGAAGATGGAAGCAATAAGGGTTTGGTGAACCTAGAAAAGATTAACGCTCAGGATTTTACCCGTGCCGCCAATCAACTGATTGGAGATTTATTATCCAGTAATGCCTTAACCCAAGCACCGACCCAACCTGCAATTCTGCATGTGGGTGAGCTAAGAAATGATACTCAGACCTATTTTGATACCGATTTATTACTACAGGGAATGAAGCGGGACTTGATTGCCACGAATCGAGTACGGATTTCCACAACCGCTGGGCCAGGAGGAAAAGGGGCCGATAGTTATGCCCAAGAAGTTCGTGGTGATTTGGATAGTAAGGGTAAAAAGATCAATCGTCCCCGTCCTTATTTTTCTTTATCTGGAAAGATCATTGAAGAAACATCTCGAGTTGATAAAGTAACCCAAAAAGATTTTTACTTTTTGCTTACTTTGACAGAAATTAACTCGGGCACTGGCATTTGGTTTGGACGTGAGTTAATTACCAAGCAAGGGAGTAGGGGTGCTATTGGTTTTTAGATTTTACAAACCTTGGGAGGAAAATGGGATTTAAATCCTTTTCTGATAATCGAATCCGGTTTCCCTCTTTTACTTCAAGGTTGGCTCCAATCCTTAGGACATCTCCACGCTCCAAGAAAAGTAAGTTATTCTTCGCTTCTTCACTCATGTCACGTCTTTGGAATTCATAATAATATTCAACTCCATCGGCGGCTAGTCCCAGAAAAGAGATGGTGCCTTTTCTTTTTTTCACGGGACTTATAATTCGGAAAAAATGAAGAGGTGGGGATTTTAATTCTGGTTTCTCTAAGCCAAGGATTGAGAACCCGAATTTGACTTCTCTAATCTCTAAATGTAAGGGTCGGTTTATTTTCTCAACTATTTCAATGGTGGGATACCTCCTGACCTCATGGCTGAAGTACTTCGAATCATTTCTCGTCATCGGACAAGGCAAGCCATTCAGGTAAGGAGCGAAGTGAAAGAAGTTTTTCTCATCTTTGACCAAATGATCCATTATTTCATGCAAATTACGACAAATCTTTGATTCTGCAGGCTCGGTAATAATCAAACAACTACTTCTTTTTAAAACTCTGCTTGCTTGTTTTAACCATTCTACACTTTCCGATACTTTGTGTTCCTCTCTGATTTCATTGAGTGAGTAACCAAGCAAAAGAAGGTCATACCTGTACTTTTTCCTTTCCTGCATTTGGAATCGCAGGTCACCTCGCTTGGGGAAAACTTTTGAATTAGGCCAAAGGTTGTAACAAGCACGATGAAGGTCTTTTAGGTAATGTAGGCTTTTGCTGGAATAATCCCAGGCGTGAAGCTCTAATGGGTTTTGGATTCCTATGGAACGAATCAAAGATAAACATGCTAATCCACTGGCTCCTGATCCACTCCCTAGGTCGAGAATCCGAATGGGGCCACTTTTAGGAATTGTCCATTGGCAACGAGTGAGGGTTTCTGCCACTGCAAACATTATTGCCATCCAAGTTCTTGAGAAGTAAAAATTACCATAGGCTAAGATTGATAAATCACGACTGCCATAGGATAAAGAATCAAAAGATCTTGATTTATTAAACCGATCACTTTGCTCGACAATTTCTTGCCGAAGTAAGTTTAACCGTTTTTCTTCGCCCATTTCCGGCCATTTTTCTTGTGCTTTTGACCACCACCAATTTTCAATCTCCTTCGGGAATATCGGCAACAATACGGTAGGTTTCACAAAAAACTAATCTTTCCTTGAGTGCGAAAGGATCAAACTATAATTGGAGTTCTGGGGATATCTCTAAAAGCTGTACTTTTAGACCCTTGGAAAATGAAAAAGGTATCTTTTTACAGCTTTCCGCCGTATACCGCTTGGTCGCCCAAAATTTCTTCGATTCTTAGCAACTGGTTATATTTACAGATACGATCCGTTCGAGAAAGAGATCCTGTTTTGATTTGGCCAGCATTCGTAGCAACGGCAATGTCGGCAATAGTAACATCTTCAGTTTCGCCCGATCGATGGGAAATAACTGAAGTGTAGGAAGCTTCCTTAGCCATTTCAACAGCATCAAATGTCTCGGTCAATGATCCGATCTGGTTGACTTTTACAAGGATTGAATTGGCTACACCTTGATCAATTCCCTTTTTAAGAAAATCTACATTCGTTACGAACAAGTCATCACCGACCAGCTGCACCCGGTCACCAATGGAATCCGTCAATTTTTTCCAGCCAGTCCAATCATTCTCGTCACATCCATCCTCAATGGAGCGAATAGGGAATTTATTCACCAAAGTTTCATAGAAGGCAACGATTTCATCAGAATCCCTTTCCGATCCATCGCTTTTGCCAAAAATATACTTTCCTTTTTCCCGGTCAAAAAACTCCGAAGATGCTACATCAAGAGCAAATACAATTTCATCCCCAAGCTTGTATCCAGCTTTTTCAACCGCAGTACAGAGAGATTCAAGTGCAGCTTCGTTACTAGCAAGATTAGGAGCAAAACCACCTTCATCTCCTACTGCAGTTGAAAGTCCCTGATTTTTTAAGACTTTCTTAAGAGCGTGAAATATTTCGCAACCCATGCGTAGGGCTTCACGAAAGGTAGGTGCTCCCACAGGCATGATCATAAACTCTTGTACATCGATGGGTGCATCTGAGTGAGATCCGCCATTCAAGACATTCATCATGGGTACGGGCAGGACTTTTGAATTAGGTCCACCTAAGTATTTAAAGAGAGGTAAACCGGAAGCGGAAGCAGCGGCATGTGCTGTGGCCATGGATGCCCCAAGAATGGCATTGGCTCCAAGTACTGATTTATTCGGAGTTCCATCAAGGGTGAACATGGCATTGTCGACTGCAGTCTGGTCGGTCGCATCAAGCCCAACGATGGTCTCTGCGATCTTGGTGTTCACATTTTCTACTGCTTGGGCAACTCCTTTGCCGAGATAACGATTATTATCCCCGTCGCGTAGCTCGATCGCTTCATGTTCGCCGGTGCTGGCACCAGATGGTACGGCGGCCCTACCAAAAGCTCCTCCGCTTAATTCAACTTCAACTTCGACCGTGGGGTTACCTCGGGAGTCGATTATTTCTCTGCCGTGTACTTCAATGATGTGCGTCATGATTTTTGATGGAATAAATAAATTTCTGGTATAAATAAGAAGTTGCCCATCATGTCTTTCAGCACAATTTTGTCAAAATCCTTCGATTCAATCTTCTTTGGTTTACTTCGCTTGTTACTCGCAATTTACCTGCCGGTTCCTTATTACTACTTCTTTTTAAAACTATGGGTAAACCAAAAAATGCAATTTCTCCTACTCGTGAGGAAAATTATCCTGAGTGGTATCAGCAGGTAGTCAAAGCTGCTGATCTTGCTGAAAATACGCCTGTCCGTGGTTGTATGGTAATCAAACCATGGGGGTATGGAATCTGGGAAAATATTCGTGACGCACTGGATGTAATGTTTAAAGAGACCGGACACAAAAATGCTTATTTTCCTTTGTTCATACCGAAGAGTTTCTTACAACGGGAAGCGGATCATGTTGATGGTTTTGCCAAAGAATGTGCAGTCGTAACACATTCTCGTCTCGAAGCGGACGCGGATGGTATTCTCCAACCAGCAGGTCAATTAGACGAACCTTTAATTGTACGGCCTACTTCTGAGACTATTATTGGGGAACTATTTGCTCGGTGGGTTCAATCTTATCGGGATTTACCTCTATTGATTAATCAGTGGGCAAATGTGGTACGATGGGAAATGAGGCCCAGACTTTTTTTACGGACGGCCGAATTTCTCTGGCAAGAAGGCCATACCGTTCATTCGACCGCAGAGGAGGCTATTGAAGAAACACAAAAAATGCTTCGGATTTATGCGGATTTTGCTGAGAATTGGCTTGCTATGCCGGTGCTCCAAGGAGAAAAAACGGTATCCGAGCGGTTTCCTGGTGCTGAGTCAACCTTGTGCATAGAAGCAATGATGCAGGACCGGAAGGCATTGCAAGCCGGCACCTCTCACTTTCTTGGCCAAAATTTTTCCAAGGCATGTGGCATTAAATTCCAAGGGGTTGAAGGCAAAGAGGAACTTGGTTGGACTACCTCATGGGGAGTCTCAACTAGATTAATTGGGGGAATGATTATGACACATTCAGATGATGACGGTTTGATCGTGCCGCCAAAAGTCGCTCCAACTCATGCGGTTATCTTACCCGTTACCCCCAAAGAAGAAACCAGGGGGCAAGTCCTTGAAGCCTGTAATGAATTGGCACGAGAACTAAGAGATAAAATTTATTCCGGTGGCTCGATTCGGGTCGATGTTGACGATCGTGATCTTAGGGGAGGAGAAAAATACTGGCAGTGGGTCAAGAAGGGAATTCCGCTCACTATCGAAGTGGGTCCCAGAGACTTAGAAAAGTCTTCGGTTTTTGTTGGTCGCCGGGATTTAGGGGTGCAACGCGAGAGTATGCATCATAGCGAATTTGTTGAAAAGATAGTATCGATCTTGGAGGAAATTCAGCAGTCGCTTTATTCGAGAGCACTTTCATTTCGGGAGGAGAACACTTGTGAAATCAATGATAAGAAAGAGCTATATTCTTTTTTTACTGCGCAAAATCAATCAAAGCCTGAAATTCATGGAGGGTTTGCCTTGGTGCATTGGGACCGAGACCCAAAATGGGAAGAGAGCTTAAAGAATGATCTGAAAGTTTCCATTCGCTGTATTCCAGAAGGAGCGAGTGAAGAAGGAATTTGCGTTTTTAGCGGTAAGCCAAGTCCCAGTAGGGTAGTGTTGGCAAAGTCTTACTAATTCAAATTTTTAATCCCTTTAAAATGGAAGTAATTTCCTGCCTTTCAGAAATGCAAAAAAGCTCGTTGCAATGGGAGCGCGAAGGAAAGAAAATTGGTTTTGTTCCCACAATGGGTTCTTTGCATCTGGGACATCTTTCCTTGGTCGATTTAGTTCGGGATCAGTCCGATTTAGT
>CESN01025709.1_pt1 | contig 12556 bp, 10 predicted proteins | sample 531181 | NCBI WGS metagenome assembly CESN01 (sample SAMEA2621990, study PRJEB7988) | marine metagenome | isolation source: saline water (ENVO:00002010), including
TCTTTTTGTTTGCGATAGTAGTAAACATATGCCAGTTATCACAGACCACTTGTGCGACTCCCTCCCCTTGAGTAATTACAAAAACCTCAACCTCTCCTATTAGATTATGTTAACAAGAATGGCATGTGCTTTTTCCCGTTTATCTGATTGGTTCCAAGAAAAGACTCTTTCAGAATCGGCACGTAAACGATCTGAGCGATGGGTATTTTTTATCGCGCTAACTAGCTTCTTTGTGCACCTCGCCTTAATTGGCCTGAATTATCTAGGCATATTCGGGAATAATAGTATCGATCTGCTGTCCGATCCAATCGTGGCCATTTACACTCCCTTTTCCTTTATATTAGTTTATGAAGTTTATCTACTAATTTATTTTCTACCGGCTTCGATCACCCAGTATATAGCTAAGCAGTATGAAATAATTACCCTGATTGTCATTCGGCGTATATTTAAAGATATTTCTGATTTAGAACTTACGGCTAATTGGTTTCAAAATAAGGAGAGCCTACAATTTACCTACGATATTTTTACTACGCTTATACTCTTCGCGTTGCTCTTCGTATTTTATTTGCTAATGAAAAAGGCTTGGCGCCCACAAACTAAAGCGCCTGATGCTGCCCTATCCCAATTTATCGCTATCAAGAAGCATCTAAGTGTCCTGCTTGTGCCAGTCTTCTTGATCCTAGCTCTCTTTAGTTTCGGCACATGGCTTATGGACATGGTTCAATTTGATAATGAGTTGAGCGCACCTGGGGGTAATTTAAATAATGTCTTTTTTGACGACTTTTTTACCGTATTAATTTTAGCAGATGTCCTGCTCTTGATCTTCTCTTTTGTCCACCGTCAAAGCTTTGCAAAAGTCATTAGAAACTCTGGTTTCATTATTTCAACGGTTATGCTAAAGCTCTCTTTTAGTGCGACTGGACTACTAAATATTTCGCTCATTGTAGGTGCTGTTTTCTTCGGAGTCTGCATCCTATTTATCTACAACCAATATGAGCGACTCTCTCTGGATGCAGATCTACCTACTACATAGTCGGGTTGATGCATAGAATCAAAAGATGAACTAGCTTTGTTCTATCTCGTGCACGAGAATCCGAGATTTACTCAAGTATGGCCGCCTCCTGTATTTTTTATTTTAGTTTCTAATCGATTATGAAAGACATTTCTCCATTACATCTCAACAAGCAGGCCAGCTCAAAAAACTCATCTAATTTACCTCACGTGGTGATATTAGGAGGGGGATTCGCTGGTTTGGCAGCAGCGAAAGCACTCGCTAAATATCCGGTCAAAATTACCCTGATAGATAAAGAGAACCATCACCTTTTTCAACCGCTTCTCTATCAGGTTGCGACGGCAGGGCTTTCTGCAGCCGATATTGCGCAACCTCTGCGGCATATCTTTTCTGGCCAGTCTAATTTGACTACATTAATGGATGAAGTGGTTGATTTTGACTTACATACTTCCAAAGTTCATCTATGCACGCAAAGCATTAGTTATGATTATATGGTCATTGCACTAGGTGTGACTACAGGATACTTCGGCAATCAACAGTGGGCTCGATTCGCGCCCGGGCTCAAGACCCTTGATGAGGCAACTGAGCTTCGCCGTAGGGTTCTTTTAGCTTTTGAACGTGCAGAATTAACCAACGACCCGGATCAAATTGCGCTGTGGCTGACTTTTGTTGTAGTTGGAGGAGGTCCTACTGGTGTCGAGTTAGCGGGAGCAATTGCTGAACTTGCCCAACACGTTATGGCAAAGGACTTCCGACATATCGACTCAACCAAGGCAGAAGTACATTTAATCGAAGCAGGCTCCAGATTACTGAACAATTTTCCTGGGGGACAGTCCAGTTATGCGCACAAACGTCTGACTAAAATGGGCGTAAAAGTTCACCTAGGTGAGCCAGTTACAAGTGTTTGTGCCGATGGAGTCACCCTGTCCCAATCAACGATTTCTTCAGGTACAATCTTATGGGCCGCTGGAGTGGAAGCGAATTCTGTCGCAAGTAATCTTGGGCAGGTCCCAAGGGATCGCGCGGGTCGCCTAGAAGTGAATCCTGATTTGATGCTACCTAATTTCGAAAATGTATTTGTTGCTGGGGACTTAGCTAAATTGTCTGATTTTAAAGGCAAGCAAGTGCCCTGCCTTGCCCCAGCAGCTACTCAAATGGGTCGTCATGCTGCGAGGCAAATAGCACGCGATTTAGATGGGCGCCCATTGAAGCCTTTTATCTATTTCGATAAGGGCAATATGGCAACAATTGGCCGTAGTAGTGCGGTGGCCAATTATCGCAAGATTTCAATAAATGGGTATTTTGCATGGGTTGCGTGGCTCGGAGTACACCTTGTTTTTCTCATGGGTATGCGCAATCGCATAAGCGTTTTCCTTAATTGGGCTTGGTCCTACCTAGCCTGGCGTCAAGGTGCTCGTATAATTACTAAAAAATTACCAGGTAGAAGTGATGGCTCAAGCGCTATAAGCTCCTCTTGAAATCATCCATCTCGAGTATATTTTTCTAAAAAAACTTATTACAGGGATAAATTCCTTAATCATGATATCGATATTTTGCCTCTAGATCCTTAAAGTAATTGGTTCGAGTCGGTACTCTTGAGCACCTATTGTAAGATAACGTAGCTTGGTTCTATCTTGTGCACGAGAATCCGGGATTGACTCAGGTTTCACAGCCTCCTGTCTTCTCTTTTCTAAATTCTAATTTCTGATCGATTATGAAAGATATGTCTCCACTTGAGCAAATCCGCCACTCTTGCTCGCACGTGCTCGCCACCGCTATCCTGCGTCTATTCCCTGAGACGCAACTCGACATCGGGCCTCCCACCGAGAGCGGCTTCTACTATGACATCGATCTAGATAAGAAGCTCGACGCTAAGGACCTTGAAGCGATCGAGCTTGAAATGAAGAAGGTGATTAAGGAAAACCAGAAGTTCACCCGCATTGAATGCTCTCGTGAAGAGGCGGTGGTCAAGATCAAGGAAATCGGCCAAGATCGCTATAAACTTGGCCGTCTTGATGACATTCCTGAGGGCGAACAAGTTAGCTTCTATCAAAACGGTGAATTCATTGACCTCTGTGCTGGTTCCCATGTGGGTTATACTAAAAAAATCAAAGCTTACAAGCTGCTCTCCATAGCAGGTGCCTATCACCGTGGGGACGAGAAGAACAAGCAATTACAGCGCATCTACGGAACCGCTTTCGCCAGTAAAGAGGAACTCGCAGAGTATCTTGAGCGTCTCGAGCAAGCCAAAGCCCGTGATCATCGAAAGTTAGGCAAAGAGCTAAAGCTCTTTCATATCGACGAGGTAGGCGGTGCTGGCATGATACTTTGGACGCCTAATGGAGCGGTCATTCGCCAGGAGCTTCAAGACTTTATCATGGAAGAGCTGCGTATGGCCCACTACGACCAAGTTTTTACCCCGCACATCGGTAAGCTAGGCCTATTCCGCACCTCTGGGCATTTCCCCTACTACAAAGACTCGCAGTTCCCACCAATTATCGAGCCTGGCACTATGGATCGTCTTGCGCAAGAGACCTGCTCTAGCGCCGATCTTTCCAAGATGCTTGATAATGGCGAAATCGACGGTTACTTGCTCAGGCCGATGAACTGCCCGATGCACATCAAAATCTTCGACAGTCAGCCCCACTCTTATCGCGACCTTCCTGTGCGCCTAGCCGAATTTGGCACCGTTTATCGCTGGGAGCAATCTGGAGAACTCAACGGCATGACTCGAGTCCGTGGTTTCACCCAGGACGATGCGCACATATTTTGCACCGAAGAGCAACTCGGCCAAGAAATCAAAGGCTGCCTAGACCTTGTCAAATTCGTTTTTAATACGCTCGACATGTCCGAATACCGCGTGCGTATCGGACTGCGTGACCCTGATTCGACAAAATATGTGGGCGAACCCGAAAAGTGGGATAAGGCCGAGGAAGCACTCCGCGAAGCCGTGCAAACTCTCGATGTCGACTACATTGAAGAGCCCGGTGAAGCCGCCTTCTACGGCCCTAAGATCGACTTTGTGGTCAAGGATGTGATCGGCCGTGAATGGCAACTTGGCACAGTACAAGTGGACTACAATCTCCCTGAACGCTTTGACCTCACTTACATCGGTGCCGACAACGAGAAGCATCGCCCTGTCATGATCCATCGTGCGCCATTTGGTTCGATGGAGCGTTTCTGTGGCTTGCTGATCGAACACTTCGCGGGCAACTTCCCAATCTGGCTTGCGCCTGAGCAAGTGCGTATCCTGCCAATGAATGACGAACTTGTGCCCAAAGCGCGTGAGATCGAAAAGCTGCTTAAAGCCGCCAAGATCCGAGTGACCGTCGACGATATTGCCGACAAGCTCGGCGCTAAGATTCGCAAGTGTCATGTCGACAAGGTGCCTACCTTCCTCGTCCTTGGAAGACAAGAAGCGGAACAAGGCCTCGTCAAAGTCAACTCACGCACCAATGCTTCACTGGGAGGCTTAAAGACACCCGCTGAGTTTATGGGCGAGTTGCTGCAAAAAATAGCCGATAAGTCACTTTCCGAACCGAAGGAGGATTAGGTTTTACTGTATAAAATTTAACATATTCGATACCACGCCGGAAGGTTTTTAAAAAATTATAGGAAAGGCTGACTCTGGGTGCCCTCACCTTGGCCATACGTGCTTGTCGCCGATAGAACCAATCCACATTGTTTCCTAAAAAGCTCCTAATTTTCTGCGGCTTTTTTTATCTTACAGTCACCCGAGCGATTAAATGCATTCACAAGAGCAAATGGGGTTGATTTTTTAAAATCAAAGCCCAATTTTTTTGATATGCGTAAAATGCGCAGTTTATGAGCGATCCAAATTTCGACCATTCTGAAGGCGACTGGGAAGAGTTTTCCAGTGATCCCTACTGGAGTGAATCCCAGTGGCGAAACTATCTAAAGGGTTCCGACAAGGACACTGCGCGCTTCCTATCGTATTACAATAGCGTCAAAGATAAACCAAATCATCTTGACGAAGTCGCATCCCTAATGGGTTGGGATTCCGAGGACATGTCTATGACTGAAGATTTCAGTTTCATAGAAAACACCGATAGCGATGAGGAGAATCAAAATGATTCTATTGATACCAATCACTCAAACGAACTCGGTGACATGAATGATGGCGCTCCCTACACCCTCCACCGCCATCCTGTCTTTGTTGTCACACGCTCGCTTTACCGCTATTTACACAAGAGCTGGGAGCATTTCATGCTACACAGTCAATACGCCATTTCCCCAAAACTCAGCTGGGATTATGCAAATAGCCTGCATCTTGCTGAAATGAATGTTTTACTCTCTATCCAAGCATTAGATCTAGGGGATTTCGGTCTGTCTATTTGTCATCTAAAGAACAGCTTGAGTGCGCTCAATCAAACGCTACACATTCTTGAACAAGTCACACATTCCAATGCTGCCCTCCTCAATGGTTTCCGCGATGAAGCTCGGATACGTATTTTCGACCTCCGTGAGCTTTGGATCCGTGTTTTGGGTGACTGTCGGCATGAGTGCGAGCGGCGCTCTGGTGGGCAAGATTAGTCGCAGATTCGTCATTTGCCCTTAATTTGCCAATGAACTCTCTACGTCGCTTTTACTTTCGCGTAACACAGGCCAGCCCTGAGCGCAAAGCCAACCGCTCGCTTCTAAAAAGGGCAAAAAAAGGCGATGTGGAGTGCTACCTAGTTCTCGTCGCTAACTACCTTGACCTCTCCTTGGTCTATTTTGGTGCTTCTATCCATGAAGACTACCAAGTGCGGCACACACGCGTTGAGCAGATCTTTGCCGCACTTTGGCAACATCTTGCTTGTGCAGAGCGCCTATCAGACTTCGAGTATATGCTTGCTAGTGCGTTGTTAGAAAATACTCCCCAATCTGGTGGCATCACTTCACCTGAAGCCCTTGTCATTAAACTCCGTCTTTTAGATCCGAGGACCCGTTTCGCGTTAATCGCTTATGAGTTTGAAAGCTGGCCGCTTCATTGGGTCGCGCTTCTGCTGCGCATCCGCCCGCGCGCGCTTCATAGACTACTCTCGGAGGCCCGCTGCGAACTTTGTGGTATTAGTTGGGAGTCTTTAGTAGAAGAGGAGCGCACATGCCTCGAAGCAATGAGTGCAGCGATGGATAAATCTCCTAATATTCGCACTAACAAAGCCCTAAGTCGCCGCGTAGCCACTTATTCGCGAGTCGTCGACATTAAAGCACTTTGGCTTGAGCTACGCCCTGAGTTAGTCGAGGTGCGTCATCGCTACCTTTTAGAGACGACCAAGCGTGAGCAAGTGCTCGGCAACATCCTAAAAGCCGTTAAAATTACACCTATGAATCTGCCCCCGTTTGTCGACCGTGTCGTCAATACCGTGCATTTCGCACGCCACGCCAAAATCAAGGTTTCTTGATTCGAGAATAAGGTGCCTCCAACTGTGTCTTACTTTCCCTTTTTCATGCAGCGCGCTATGCTTTATATGCTAGTTCTTCTCGGTCTACTCACGACCGCAGTTCGGGCTGAATTAATTAGTGGCCCTATGATCGCCCATCTCGAAATGCGCGAGGCCAAGATCTGGATTCAAACCGACGAACCTACCCTCGTTCGAGTCGCCTACGCAAATGCAGATGATCCTAACGCCCTCCACTGGACGATTCCTGAAGAAACTGATAGCAAGCAAGCTCACACTGCCCTAGTCACGCTTGATAAGATTGAGCCTGGTCTTAACTACAGCTACCGAGTTGAGCTTAACGGTGAAATCGTTACTAGCCCCGCAAGGTTTAGCAGCCCTGCTAATTACCATGGCCGCACCCCACCCCCTGATTTCAAGGTCGCAGTGGGCGGCGCGCACTACGTAATCGAAGAGGGCTTTGAACCCCCCTACCAATTACTCGGTGGCGGCTACAACATCTTCAGCGCCATCAGCGAGAGTCAACCAGCGCTCATGATTTGGGCCGGCAACACCGCGCATCTTCGTAAGAGCGACTGGTCTACCCAAAGCGGCTACCTCAAAAGATATAACAAAGCGCGATCTGTATCACAGCTCCAGCCACTCCTTCAAAGTATTCCGCACTACGCCACTTGGGGTGAAAAAGACTTCGGGGCACCAAACGGCGGGATGAACAGTGCCTATCGCGAAGTGGCAGAATCGAGTTTCGAAGCCTACTGGCCTCGTCCAGTGGTCGTCAGTCAACTCGAAGGTGTGGCCACTCAATTTCGTCACGCGGATGTTGATTTCTTTGTCCTTGATGTATGCAGTTACCGTAACGACACGCCAGTCAGTTCGTCCCCTCCTCAAATTTTAGGCAAAGGCCAAATTGAGTGGCTACGACAGGCGCTGATCCAAAGTGAGGCTACCTTCAAACTCATCATCGCAGGCGCGCCCATCTTAAACCCAGCCAATTCACGCAGTAATCTCAGTTATGCAGAGCGAGAGCACAACGATCTGCTACAAATGTTGCGCGATGCGCGTATCGCAGGTCTATTTTTCATCAGTGGCGGCAAGAGCTACGGTGAGCTCACACGCCTTGTACACGCGAATAGTTACAATCTATACGACCTCACGCTCGGTCCACTCACCGCTAACCCCGGCAACAACGAGGAGGAGTTGAACTTCTTCCGTCAACCTGGCAGTAGCACCTTTGAGCGCCACTTCGCATTGATCGAATTTAGTGGCTACGAGTCAGAACGCTACCTGACCATCCGTGTCATGAGCGTCGAAGGCAAAGAGCTCTGGAGCCGCAACATATCGGCTAATTCTTTGCAACCTGTGAAATAATACGAGACTGCTGTAATTGTCATTATAGATCCACTGATTTAGTTCAAAATCGAGTCCTAACCTTCATCAATCATCTTCTTTAACAAGCCATCGAGCATCGCCGGATTCGCCTGACCCTTCGTCGCTTTCATAACCGGTCCCTTCAAGGCATTCAGCGCTTTGGCATTACCCTCTTTGTATTGAGCCACGGCTTTGGCGTTCCCCGTAATTGCTTCACGGCAGAGGGCTTCTATTTCGTCAATATCGTTACTTTGCTTCAGCCCTTTTTTCTCGACGATAGCGTCAGGCATCTCGCCTGTGACGAACATCTCTTTGAACACTTCTTTACCTATCTGTTTGGAGATGATGCCTTCATCGATGATCTTGACGAGGGTAGCGATGTGGGAGGGAGTCAATTTACACTGCCCAACATCGAGCGCACAATCGCCACTATCGGAGGCAGCAGATAGTTCTCGCAATAAATCGTTGCTGATGTAATTAGCTATCTGCCTGGGTGCCTGATGCGTCTGTAAAGCTTCCTCAAAGAATTCGCATAACTCACGGTTGACACATAGTACGCTCGTAAGGGTGAATGGCAATTTGAACGACTCTTGGTAGCGGCGTTGCTTATCAAGCGGAGGCTCGGGCAGCTCGGCTTCAAGCTCTTTGATACGGGAGCGATCCATCTGAACGGGCATGAGATCAGGATCAGGGAAATAACGATAGTCGTGAGCCTCTTCCTTACTACGGAGCGGAAAGCTACTGCTACTCTCAACATCCCAACGGCGGGTTTCCTGTGTAATGCTACCGCCCTTCTCTAGAACCTCGGTCTGGCGATCTATCTCGTATTCGATCGCGGCTTTGACGTTGGAAATTGAATTGAGGTTCTTCATTTCGGTGCGGGTGCCAAGTTTATTAGTGCCGACAGGACGCAGGGAGACGTTAGCGTCGCAACGGAATTGCCCCTTTTCCATGTCGCAGTCTGAAATTCCCGCATAAACGATCATATTACGTAGGCAGTTAAGAAAAGCGACGGCTTCTGTCGACGAGCTCATATCAGGTTCAGTCACGATCTCAGCTAGGGGTGCACCAGCGCGGTTGAAATCGATGACGGTTTCGAAAGCCTCGTGGGTCAACTTACCTGGGTCCTCTTCAAGGTGGATACGGTTTAGGGTGACCCATCGGTGATCGCCTTCGACGTTACGAGAAGGGCCGGGCAGCTCAATCTCGACTTTGCCTCCGATGCAGAGCGGCTCTTCGTTTTGGGTGAGCTGGTAGTTCTTGGGTGAATCAGGGTAGAAATAGTTTTTACGATCCCACTTGCAAACCTCGGCGATCTCACATCCGAGCATAAGCCCGAGCTTAGCACATTTCTCGATCGCGGCGTAGTTGAGAACAGGCAAAGTGCCAGGTAAACCTAGCACGACAGCATCAGTCAAGGTGTTGGGTGCGGCACCATATTGGTAAGGGGCTGCGGAAAACATCTTCGTACAAGTTTTAATTTGCACGTGGATTTCTAGTCCAATAACAGCTTCGTAAGGCATGTGAGTGATGAGTGGAAAGTTGAAATATTTATTAGGCAGAGAGTTGAGATTTGATAACTCTCCAATCTACAAGGCGGGCATCATTTTGTAGTAGCCATGACTCTGCTCGAAGGCATTCGCTATTGCAAACATGTCAGCTTCGCCGAAAGCCTTGCCGATCACTTGCAAGCCGATGGGTAGTCCGCTTTCAGTAAAACCGCTGGGTATGGAAATCGCTGGCAGGCCTGCTAAATTAACTGAAATGGTAAATACATCGCTCAAATACATGGCAAGTGGATCGTCGGCACGCTCACCGCGTTTAAAGGCGGGTGTGGGAGAGGTCGGCGTCAAGATGGCATCTACCTGCTCGAATGCTTTTTCGAAGTCACCTAAGATACGACGGCGGACTTTCTGAGCACGAAGGTAATAGGCGTCGTAGTAACCAGAACTGAGCACGTAAGTACCGAGAATTATTCGGCGTTTGACTTCATCGCCGAATCCTTCACCTCGGCTTTTAGTGAAGAGCGTCATGGCGTCCTTCGCCTCGTCGCTGCGATGGCCATAGCGCACGCCGTCGAACCGGGCTAAATTAGAAGAGGCCTCAGCAGTAGCCACGATGTAGTAAACAGGTACCGCCAGTTCAGAGTGCGGGAGGGATATATCCACGATTTCACAGCCTTGACTCTTATACCAGTCGATAGCTTTTTCGATGTTGGTCTTCACTTCAGGATCGATGCCCTCGGCGAAAAATTCTTGAGGAACGCCAAGCTTCCATGGACCCATCTTTTCTTTCAGTGCAGCAGCGTAATTAGTTTCGCCCTGAGGAGCAATCGATGTTGAATCAAGAGGGTCTTTACTCAGCATCGCCTCCATAAGGAGCGCGGCATCTTCGACTGTTCGTGCAAAAGGACCTACTTGGTCCAAAGAGGATGCAAAGGCTACGAGGCCGTAGCGGGATATGAGACCGTAAGTTGGCTTCATTCCAACCACACCGCAGAGCGCAGCCGGCTGGCGAATGGAGCCGCCCGTGTCGGTTCCTATGGTGGCAATCGCCTCCCCTGCTGCCATTGCAGCGGCGCTGCCCCCAGAGGAGCCACCGGGGATGGTTTCAAGATTCCAAGGATTGCAGGTAGTCTGATAAGCTGAGTTTTCCGTCGAGGATCCCATGGCAAATTCGTCCATATTGAGACGCCCCCAGATAACGACACCCGCCTTGCGGAGTTTAGCTATGCAAGTAGCGTCAAAGGGAGAGACGTAGTTCTCCAGCATCTTGGAAGCACAGCGCAGCGGCTGGTCTTTCACCGCTAGCGTATCTTTGATCCCGATAGGGATGCCGTCGAGTGGACCAAGAGACTTGCCCGCTACACGCCTCTCGTCGGAAGCCTTAGCTTGGGAGAGCGCATCTTTAGGATCAGAGGAGAGGAAGGCTTTCACCTGAGCGTCAACTGCGGCAGTACGGTCAATGACTGCTTGCGTAATGGCGACTGAGGTGATTTCGCCCGCGGCAAGCATAGCAGCGAGTTCGGTGATAGTTTTAAAATGAAGGTCGGACATTATTGATAAGATAATGAGAGGTATTTATTCCACCACCTTGGGCACAACAACTTGGTTATCGCGGTGATCAGGGGCCATGCCGGTGAGGATTTCAGGGGCATAGGTTTCGCCAGTTAGGTCGCCTTCGCGCCAAACATTGGCGACACGGTGTGCGTGCGCCATAGGCTCAACACCCTCGACGTCGACGGAATTGAGCTTATCAAAGTAGCCGAGGATGTCGTCGAGTTGCGAACCGAGCTTTGACTTTTCCTCTTCGGACATATCCAACCGTGCTAGCTTGGCTACGTAGTCGATATCAATGTGTGGTGTTTCGCTCATAACAGTTATAAATTATAGATTAAGCGCATCTGATATTCATCTAGATGACAAGTCAGTATGGTGTTCTTGCCCATTGAGCGAATCGAAGGCGGCGATGTTTTCTTGAAAGCGGGTGTCCTCTTTGAAATGCATTTCCCTAAGATGTAATCACTTGAATTAGCGGTAAGCCTCAGAATGCTTTAAACTAAGCAGATTCAGGAGTCTTGAATGGAAGCCAGCCTACTTCTTCATCCAACCCAGCTGAATGGCTTTGCCTTGTTTCTTCTTTTGCTTTTTTGGAAGTTGGCCTTCAATCCACTTAACAATGGCACCACGACCTCGCTTGGTCTTTGCGCTGCATTTGAAGACTTCATTTGGTTTGAGGCCGTAGTCATCAAGCGCCTGCATAAGCTGCACTTCGTGACTGATCACCTTGCTGTCCGCGCTGCGATCGGTCTTCGTGAAGATAATTGAATAAGGAATCTTGCACTGCTGTAACCAATCAATAAATGCTAGATCAGTATCTAGGGGCTCCAACTGCGAATCGAGTAGTGCGAAAACTTGCTTCAGATTTTCACGCCCAGTCAGATAGCTACTGACTTGCTCGTTGAATGCTGCTTGCTGTGCTTTAGAGACCTTAGCAAAACCATAACCAGGCAAGTCGACCAATGTCCAACGGTCGTTTATAAGGAAAAAATTAATCAGCTTCGTTTTACCGGGTGTACTTGAAATTTTGGCTAGGCCTTTGACCTCTGCCAGCATGTTAACCAAAGAAGACTTACCTACGTTAGAGCGTCCAACGAAAGCAAACTCTGGAAAATTTGAGACGGGGCAAGCTTCGAGGTCGACTGCACAACCCGCATAACTAGCAGAGGTGATTTTCATCGAATCAGACAATGCCCCGTCATCGCTTCAGGCTGCGGCAAGTCCATGAGTTTAAGTAGCGTGGGCGCGACATCGCTGAGCGCGCCTGATGGAACGAGTTCTGTTGTCTGATGCGGCTCACTATAAACGACGAGTTCAACAGGATTAAGGGTATGCGCTGTATGCGGGCCCTTGTCCTCGTGGCTCCATAGCTGGTCGGAATTTCCATGGTCTGCCGTAATGACGGCTGATCCACCAACATCGTCGATCGCAGCTAAAAGATCACCGACGCAAGCATCGACGATTTCACAGGCTTTGATGCATGCTTCAAGCACACCCGTGTGCCCGACCATATCGGGGTTGGCAAAGTTAATCACGATGAGGCCATATTTCCCAGACTTAATAGCAGCCACAGATGCGTCTCGGATACCGTATGCGGACATTTCGGGTTTTTCGTCATATGTCGCGCAGTCTTTGCGACTAGGAACAAGCTCTCGATCTTCACCTGGAAACGGTTCTTCGCGATAATCGTTAAAAAAGAAAGTAACATGGGG
>CESN01014060.1_pt1 | contig 12513 bp, 15 predicted proteins | sample 531181 | NCBI WGS metagenome assembly CESN01 (sample SAMEA2621990, study PRJEB7988) | marine metagenome | isolation source: saline water (ENVO:00002010), including
AAAATTACTTTAGGTGAAGATGATGATCCAGAAAAAAGATTGAAGAATGTTTTTGATAAATATGATGCGGTTTTGGTAAGACCTGATAAGTATACTTATGGTGGTGTCGAAGATATCTCAAAAGTTTCTGAAATGATTGAATCTTTAGAAAAGGAATTTTCTCTTATCGTATGAAAGCGTTGTTATTTCCTGGTCAAGGTGTTCAGAAAATTGGCATGATAGATGAACTTCTAAATGATATTCCAGAGACAAAAAATATTATTAATGATCTTTCTAAAAAATTAGATTTTGATTTGTTAGATTTATTAACAAAAGGTCCAGAAGATAAAATCAATCTTACAGAATTTTCTCAGCCGACTATTCTTATAAGTAGTGTTTTGTTAGCGAAATACTCAAACGAAGTTTCAAATGTAGATATTACAGCTGGATTGTCCTTGGGTGAATATTCAGCTTTGGTTTATGCTGACTGCCTTGAATTATCAGACGCAATCAAACTTGTAAATCACCGCGGAAAACTTATGCAAGATGCCGTGCCCGAGGGAACGGCTGGTATGTTAGTAGTTTTAAATATGCCTATTAATGATGTTTATCAAATGATTGCAGCCGTAAATGAAACGGACGAAACCATAAACTTTTCGACAGATAATGCAGATGGTGTTTCTGTATTAGCCGGAAAGAATACTGCCATAGAAGCATGTAAAAAGTACATTGAAGAAAATGAATTTAAAAGAGTAAAAACGCAGATGGTACAAATGTCTGTACCGTCACATTGTTATCTGCTTGATAAAGCGCAAGAAGAATTATCAAAATTGCTTAATGAAGTTGAATTTAAGACTCCATCTGTGCCAGTAATTCCAAATGTTCTTGCAGAGCCAACCTCAAGTGTTGATGTCATAAAAGACTCACTGATAAATCAACTGACACATACAGTTAGATGGAGAGAAAGTCTGGATTATCTGGTACGAAATAAACTTTCAATTTTGATGGATGCAGGACCAGGGAAAACTATCATTAATATGGCTAGAAAAATAAAAGACGTAGAAAAGATTAGTTTAGAATCTAACTAATTATCAAAATCAAGAATGTTTTTTTCAATATGACTTTGCATGTCTTCATTTGAAAAACCACCCTGCTCTTCAAAACTAACTTTATTCTCATCATATAAAGAATTTAAACTTTCTTTTGATACTGAAATGATATTTCCCTTATAAAGTTTTACTGATACTTTGCCGCTTACTTTCTTAGATATGCTATTTACTTTATCCTGAATCTCTAATCTTTTATTACTCCACCACAAACCTTCGTAAATTAATGCTGCATATTCTGGAATGAGATTATCTTTGGCCTTGATCTCTTCTCCAGACAAGCAAAGGGATTCCATGGCTCTTCTGGTTTTTAAGAGAATCGTACCGCCAGGTGTTTCATAACAACCTCTTGATTTCATCCCGGTTACTCTTGACTCTACGATATCGATTCTCCCAATACCATGCTTAGAACCGATAGTATTCAACGTCCTAAAAATTTCTACTGGAGGAAGTTTCTTATTATTGATTGCTACGGGGTCGCCCTCAGAGAACTCAATACTAACTTCTTCTGATGTTTCGGAAGCTTTTTCCAAAGATTTGGTATTAAGCCACATTTCTTCTGGTGGAGAATTTTTTAAGTCTTCTAAAACTCCACCTTCGTATGAGATGTGCAATAAATTTTCATCCATGGAAAAAGGAGGTTCTTCAGCTTTTGAAGCGGGCATAGGAATTTGATGAGTTTTACAATAGCTCATCAAATCAGTTCTTGAAACCATGTCCCACTCTCTCCATGGGGCAATCACTTTTATATTTTTATTCAATGCATGAGCCCCTATTTCAAATCTTATCTGGTCGTTACCTTTTCCTGTCGCTCCGTGGCAAATAATATTAGTTCCCTCTAATTTACCTATTTCTACAAGCTTTTTTGCAATGAGCGGTCTGGCAATTGCTGTACCCAAAAGATATTCACCTTCAAAAATAGTATTACACCTAAACATAGGAAATACGTATTGAGATATAAATTCTTCAGTGAGATCCTCGACAATGACTTTATTCGCTCCGAGATGTTTTGCTTTCTCTTCAAGATCTTCAGAAATATCTCCTTGGCCCAAATCTGCTGTATAAGTAATTACTTCAAGATTTTTTTCTTCTTGGAGCCATTTTAAAATTACAGAAGTATCTAAACCACCTGAGTAAGCTAAAATTACTTTTTCCATTACTAGTTACAAATAAATAAAATTAAAGAATAAAATAGTTTTATAAACAAAATACATTTTACATTTTTATTGGTTTTTGGCTTATCTCTTTTAGGAGATGCTTTTGCTCCTATCGATTATCCCTCATCAAATCCTTTCAATCTGAAATTCGTACAGTTCGATAATAAAGTTTTAGCAAATCGCCTAAATAAAAATAATTTGAACGTTTCAATTCAAAATAGTTCTTACGCAGTGAAAGAGTCTGTCAAAGATAATCTTCTAATCTTGGATGGTGAAATAACTGAATTGTCTATAAATTATTCAAGGAAGGTTTCTGAAAAATTAGATTTTTACTTAAAAGTTCCTATCTATAGTTTTAGCAAAGGTTTTTTGGATCAGCCTATTGAGGAGTGGCATAAATTATTAGGTTTATCAGATGGATCAAGAGAGCATTTATCTAAAGATCAATTGCAGTATAAAGTCCAAGTAAATTCCATAAAAGAGGTCTTTCAAGATAGTTTTATAGGTATTGGAGATATCCAAATTTCTTCAAAATTAAATTTTTATTCAAAAAATTACAATGACTTAAATTTTATTACAATCCTCGAATTACCATCAGGAAGCCAAACGAAGAATTTTGGAAATGGTTATTTAGATGGAATCGTTGCCTTAAATTTAAGAAATACCGAAATTGATAATCTTATTATTGATTCAGTTTTTGGCCTGTCTATCTTCAATGAAAAAAATAATCAGATCATTGAAGAAAAAAATTTAGCATCTTTTTCAAAAATCCTTTTATCCTGGCAGCCTGAATATTTTTTTTCTAAAGAAATTAAAAATAGCTTGATCTATAAGATTAATTTTGAAATTTTTGAACCTCAAATCAAAAGTGATTTTAAATCGCTTGGTGATGTTTTTTATATATTTGGACTAGGCGCAACTTATCGTATTGCGGCAAATAAGTACTTTAATTTTGGATTTTCAGAAGATATTAAAGTGAATTCTTCAGCCGATTTTTCTTTTATATTTGGCTTTGATTTTAAAATCTAATCAAACTTCTACAGAATCAATCAATTCTTGCATTTCACCTGACTGATACATTTCAAACATAATGTCACTTCCGCCAATAAGCTCGCCTTTTACAAAAAGCTGAGGGAATGTCGGCCAATTGGATACATCCGGTAAGGTCTCTCGTATTTCTGGATTAGATAAAATATCTACAAATGAGAATTCTTTGCCACAAGCGACTAGTATCTGTGTTGCCCTTTGAGAAAAACCACATTGAGGCTGTTCGGGGGAACCTTTCATGTAGAGAAGGATTTGATTATCTTTAATCTGAGATTTTATTTTTTCTTCTATTTTCATTGGATTATTTTAATATATTTCTGAATAGTATTCTCTATTCCGTAAATTAAAGATTCAGATATTAAAGCATGGCCAATAGAAACTTCTTTAATTTCCCCATAAGATAATAATGTAGCTATATTTTCTAAATTCAAGTCATGTCCTGCATTTAATTCAAGAGAAATTTCATTGGCATATTGAATTGCACTTTCATAGGTTGCTAAAGTTTTTTCATCCTCTTTTTTGAAAGCTTCTGCAAAGGGTCCAGTATAAATTTCAACTCGATCTACGCCTATATCTTTTGCTGCATCTAGTTGAGACTTATCAGGATCTAAAAAAATACTGCTTCGAATGTTATTTGTTCTTAAATATTCCAAAACTGCTTTTAACTTGTCTTGCTCCGAATGAATATTCCACCCGTGGTCTGAAGTAAGTTGATTGGTATCGTCAGGCACCAAAGTACATTGACTGGGCTTTACTGATTCAATTAAATTTAAAAAACCTGGATAGTCTCCATCGCTTTCCTCATAAGGATTTCCTTCAATATTAAATTCAACGTTTAATTGATGAGCAACTTCAGCTAAGTCCGATAGGTCATCGGCTCTGATATGTCTTTGATCTGGCCTGGGATGAACGGTAATCCCATCAGCTCCTGCTTCAATTATCTTTCTTGAAAAAAATTCGAGCGAAGGATTATTTCCTTTTCTAGAATTTCTTATTAAAGCAATCTTATTTATATTTACGCTTAGTTTTGTCATTAAATGTATGTTTGTAGGCCATCATAAACTAACTTTAGACCTGCGATAAGCGTACAAAAATAGCCGATACGATAAAACCATTCTTGGTTAATTTTATTTACCAAATATGCTCCTGCGAAGACTCCCAGTGGTGCAAGTGGTAATAATAGAATCGAGGTGTAAATATTTTGAAAATTTACCTGTCCCAAATAAGCATAAGGAAAGATCTTAAACAAATTTATTAATAGATAAAAAAGACCTGCAGTAGCAACATAAATTCTTCTATCTAGTCTCATTGGTAGGAGATAAAAACTAAGAGGCAAACCGCCTGCATGAATAGAAAAACTCGTAAATCCTGATAAAGAAGGCCAAAAATAAGAGCCCCATGATGAGGGTTTAGAAGGTTCTGCAGAATTTTTTCGCAGATAATAATCTAAACAAAAGATCACAGCCATTATTCCAATTATTACCCTGATACTATCTTCGCTGAGATAACTAAAAGAAAGAGTGCCAAAAATTATTCCGAGAAATGCAAGCGGCACGATGAATTTTAAAATTTTAATATCCCACAATCCTCGGTATCTCCAAACGGTTACGAGATCCATAAAGATCAATGGCAGCAAGAGGATGGCTACTGCTTGAAAAGGTGGAATAAATATCGAAAGCATTGGAATAGCTAACAAAGAACCAAAAGAACCAGCCCCAATAAAACCGCCCTTACCCATACCGTGCAGAAATACCGAAACGATAGCGATTAAATAAAAGTAGGGTTCTAAAATCATCTAAATATGATTAAAGAATATCGTAAAGTTTTTTTGCAAGATTGTTTGAAGTTCTATAAAGCTTCCCAAGCGAATGTTGCCTATTATTGATAAACCCAAATCCAATCTTATGATTGAGATCGGCAAATCCAGTAGCCCCTGCAATTCCAGTATGACCAAACATACCGTCTTTCATCCCGATTGGAGAAAATGGTGCGTCAACCTGATAACCCAAACCAAATTTATATGGAGCTTGGAATAAGACCACATCTGGACCAAAAGTCTTTGGAGTTGTTGCGTTTCTTATGGTTTCTGATGACAGCATTTTTAGACCGTTTCTTGATCCGCCCGAGGAGAGAATACCAAAAAATTTAGCAATACCAGATGCTGTTCCATGTCCGTTAGCTGCAGGAATTTCTGCTTTCCGCCAGGACATTGAGTTCGGATAGTCGGACGGTAAGATTTTACTATCGGCTACATCCATGATCTCAATAAAAGCTTTGAGATACTCTTTACTTTTAAGTGTCTCTTTAAAAACCTTTACTTGAGTCGGTAAAAGCCAATTTGGAAGTGACAAAATTGTTTGAATCAATAAATTGGGTTTACCTGATAACATAAGTAAGTCAGCACATCTTTGAATCTCACCTTCATCGAGACCAATGATAAAATCAATTCCAAACTTCTCGGCAATTTCCTCTTTGAAGTAAGTACCAAGAGACCTTCCATCAATTCTGCGGACTAATTCTCCAACAAGAAAACCAAATGTCACTGCATGATATCCTTGCGTTTTTCCAGGCTCACGAAACGGCTCTTGCTTGGCAAGCTTCTCAACAATCATGTCCCAATCCTCCCAAGAATCGCTTGGCAACGGAGTTTGAAAACCAAACATTCCAGCTCTGTGTGTCAAAAAATCTATTACTTTAGTATCTTCTTTTCCGGCACAGGCATATTCAGGCCAATAGTCAGAAACCAAAGCGTCTGGATTTAATTTACCTGATTCTATTAATTGCAATGCACAAGTCGAAGTCATTGCCTTTGTTACTGAAAAAACATTTACCAGAGTATCCTTTTGCCATGCTTTTTGGTGATCTTTATCGGAAAATCCTCCCCAAAGATTTACTACTTCTTTTCCATCTATTTCCAAAGAAAAACCAGCACCATCATCAAAACCTGATTTGATAGCTTGTGAAAAAATATCTTCAAGATCGGAAAATTCTGGATTGCAAAAACCTTCAATTTGAGAGTTTTTCATTTTGATAATAACTCTTTCATCAAAGAAATGAATTCTTCTGGCATGTCTAAAAAAAGATGATGCATTGCTCCTGGAAGACAATGAATATTTTTGTCATCTAAGTTACCGACGTAAGTCATATATTCTAGGACCTCTTGGGTTACTAGCTGGCTGGCTTGGCCGTAAACATAATCAAGAGGAAAGTTTATCTTGGTAAAAGCATCATGAAGATCATTGTATTTATAAGTATTTGGAATCAAAGGATCTGATTTAAGGTACCATCCGTCTGATTTTTCTGTGTAAGAAGTTTCTGCAACATGTTTGAGAACATAATCTTTTCCACACGGCTGCGGAGGCATCAACCTAAATCTACTGGAGGCGGTTTCTAAATCGGGACTGGCAACTACTAACCTCGCTGAAGGTCTGTTTGATGACATTCTTTCCGCCACATTAGGCGGAATGACTATCATTGAATCCAGTAAAATTAAATGATCAAAAATATTTGGATAAACAGATGTTGCTAGTGTGGCTATTGAACCTCCCATGCTGTGAGCAATGCATGTACAAGACTTCCAAGAGAGCGCATCCAGGACCCCTTTGACGTCATCGACAAAAATTTCTTGGGAATATTCTTCTCGTCTGCCACTTTCTCCCATACCTGAAAAATCTAAAGCTACGACACAGTGGTTATCTGTTAATGAAGGCGCAATGTGGTCCCACCAAAAAGAGTGTGCATTGTATCCATGCAGCAGTAGCAATGGTTTTTTGGTTTTATCTCCCCAGATGAAATATTTTATTTCAGTTCCATTAACAAGCACTGATAAATATTCAGGTCGATTTGAAATGTTATTTACAAACCACTCTGGCGCCTCTTTGAGAGGATTATTTCCTATCAACATTTAATCTTGAAAAAAATCGAATAAATTTCCTCTAAGTTTAACATCTGGACTGGAAGTGAAACCACTTTCAAAAAAAGTAGTTATCTTGGCAAATAACCTTTTGGAATTTGCAATCACTACATAATTGAGTTCTTTATCCAATTCAAAAGTGCCTTTCAAGATATCATCTTTGGGCACTGAAAAAAAAGTACCGAGCATCTTCTCATTTGCACAAGAAAGTGTTCCTGCCAATTTAGCATTGGATAGTTGGTCTAATTTATTAGTCTGTCTCAGTGAAGCATAGATGTTTCCTGCAGAAGAGTAACAACCGTCAATATCAAACAGAATGGAAATATCCTCGCCAGAAATAGAAGAAATAACTGGTACTTTTCTTAAGAATCTTTTCGAATTTAAATTTAGATTTATTCCTTCGAGTGAAACTTGATTGTTCATTAAAGTTGTAATTAGATTTATGTTGCCCTCTATAAATAAACCTGTTTCATCAATTAAAAAAGAAAGATTTCTTAAATTGAACCTAGTATTTAAGTTTCCCAGATATTCGTTTGCAAAAGATAAATTATTTATTCTGCCAGACCATATTGTTCCCTCCATGCTGGTATAGCTTACTTGCGGAAAAAGATTATTGATTGTTGGAGCTGCTAGGGACAGAGGAAGTCTAAGAATTGTAATTGTTGAAACAAAAAAAATAAGAACAAAAAATACTAAAAAGATCTTTTTCAATTTGTTTTTAAGACGATTGAAATTTGTGCATTGACTTTATCTTGTTTAGATTTTCGAATATTCATTTTTTCTATTTCGCCTCCCTGGTCTCCCATCAGTATCATCCAGTTATACAAATCAATGAAATTGACTTCATTAACCCAGACCATCATTGAATTTTCATTTAGAGGCTGAGTTCTATCGATTTGGATCTTTTTTTCTTTTGAAGTTGAATTTACCAATATAGAGATATTATCTGAATACAAGTTTCTATTTGTCGAAACATTTGCTGGTATAGATTTTATGTAATCTAATCGACTAATAATATTTTGATTCTCTTTTTTTAAAGTCTCATTCTGATCGTTGATGAAGGAAATGATATAAATTGTAAAAGAAAGAAAAATCAATACCGTCATACTAAGAATCAAAATTTGTTCTCGGTTTGAGAGTTTGTTTAGATTAAAAGGCATTAATACTTATCTCCCCTTGAATAAAATTATTTACTCTTCTTGAAGCTCCAAGATTGACGTTCAACCCAAGAGAATTCACTAAATCAACGTATTCTTGAAGTTGATCGTAAGAGTTCGTTTGAACTTCAATAATAAATCTTGTTTGCTCGTATGAGATTGAAACGAGTACGATATTTTCGCTATTGCTAACTGCATCAGAAATTACGCTCACAGCATTTAAAGCTGAATAATCTATTTGACCCTGATTGATCAGTCCATTTACCTGGCTGATCAAATCAGATTCTAAATTTTCCGATGGAAATTTTTCTTTGAATGTATTCAGGATTTTATCCTTCAGTAAATTATTAGAGACGCTCAAGTAAGAAAATTGAATTATTGCGGATGCAAAAAAAATACCAATAAAACCCAATGTTGAGTATGTGTAAAATTTATATCGTGAAAAAAGGTTAAGCCAATTTATTTTTTGTTCATATTCTTTAGTAAAAAAATTAATGGAGTGATGAGTATCTAAAATTTCAGAAAATTTCTTCAATAATTCTTTATCAGACGAAAAGTTTTTGTTATCTATTTCAGCATTTATTTTTGGTAATTTTATTTTTTTGTTGGAAGACCAAACAGTCAAATTTTCAATATCATAACGACTGAGGGTGAGTTCTAAAGTATTTATAATAGACTCTACATCCGCCAACCAAAACCATTTATTCTTCAGAGAAATAAAAGCCTTATCTTTTAGAATCACGAGTAAATTTTCAATCGAAGTTGAAACTGCTTGAATGGGAATTAATTGTTTTATAGCAGGATTAAGGCTATCTTTTATTTCTTGGATCTTTTGGTGTTCAATAGCGCCTACTAAATGAGTATTATTTTCATAGACCCAAAAATAATCATCTATCTCTCCTAATAATTCCTCACCCAACATAAAAGGGATGACTTTGTTTAAATTTCTTTGAGATGTTTGCGGCAAATCAAATTTATAAAAAGAAAAGTCATTTGAAATTAGAATTGCGGTTTCTTCTCCATCTTTTTGAGAATCAAATAATTTCTGTTTTGATCTACTAATATCATCAATAGAAAAAATTGCTTCATAAGCATCATCGTAGAAGGTAATTTTTTTAACGCTCACAAGTACTCTCCTAATTTTCTTCTAATTACTTTTGAGGATTCATTAATAAGATAGATGTGACTTTTAAGATGATAATCTTTTTTGTCTATTTTGATATTTGTATTCAAGACAAAGTATTTTGTTTCCAATACCAAATTCGATTTTGAAAATTTACTTGAAAAGGAAGTTTTAATTTCTTCTAAATTCAGAAAATCTGATACTGAAGAATATCCAGCTAGAGGTTTAGCATTCAAAATGTTTCTTGCTTCAAGGTCGCTTAAAGTATTGGAACTCAGCGCCATAAGGATATTTGGATAAAATGGATTTAAAGAATTGATATTAATTTTTGTCTCTGAAGAATTGAACACACAAATATAAGGCTTTAATTTTTGGAAGATATCTTCTGTTACTCCTTTGACGTCTCGAAACTCAGTAATATCAAAAAAGAATTGGTTTGAAGTGAGTCTCGATGGCTCTTCATTTTGATAAAAATCATCTTCAACTCCTAAATACGTATCCGGAAAGAAATCTTTATCGAGCCAATCTATAACAGCCGAAGATATTTCTTCCACTTTTTGTTCTTCAATAAATAAACTCTTCATTAGATACTTAAAAAATTCTAAATTTTTTTCATTTGCGGTTTCTTCGTTTGCTGCAGAAATTGAAATCAGTGAATTTAAATTAAAACACTGTCCCATATCCACTATGTCGGCTTCTAAATTTCCTCTCTCGAGAGGCAAATTTATTGGGCTTTTTTGAGTAAAGTTGTTGGCTGCAAGTACAATGTTGTTTCTGTTTTCTTTATTGTTCAAATATTTTTTAGTAAAAGATTCAAGGCTTAATGTTGTAATGACTGCTTGTTGTTCGCTTACCATTTTTTTTTCATTTTCTATATTCGTTGAGACCATAGAAAATAAGCCAGCACTTACAGAAGCGATGATGGCAGTTACAAACAAAGCCATTATTAAAGCAGCCCCTTTGAATTGTTTATCCAACAATATCGTCTCCACTTATAAATAATATTTTTTTAAAATCACCCTCTGAAAATTTAATATTAATTTCCATCAGTGTTGGATAAATATTCAGATCAGATTCATTGAAAGGAGGCCAAGAAAGATATTCGTCTTTTTCATACAAGACTTTTATTTCAATTTCTTCAAATTCAGAAACCAGTGCCAAAGGCTTTTCTTCCAGGGACGCATTTAAATGATTTGAAAAATTTCTGTAGAGGACATTGTTATCTACTTTGTAAATCACCTTATTTATGGCTCCTAACTCATCCAGCCCATCGGATGAAGAATTTCTTACGAGCTCGATTATTGCTTCTCCTTCCTGAAAATCATTGTTTAATTTAAAAAAACTTGGGAACTGATCTTCCTCGGTAGCCCTAGGAAATTGTTTGGCAACATGGAACAGGTCATCTTCCAAAAGCTCGCTGAAAACTGATAACTCATTTAAAAGTTTGGATTTTGAACTTATACCAATCGAGGAAGAAACTGAAGTATTTAAAAAAGATAATGACAAAAGACTTATTAATGAGAATAGTGACATCACTATCAATACTTCGACCAAAGTGTATCCTTTAAAGTTAATCATTTATTGCTTTATAAATTTCAAGTTTGGTAGTTTTGTTTGTTTCTTCGGAAATGACCTCTACCTCGATATTTAAAGAATTTTGTTTGGGATCAATTGTTATTTTCCTATTCCAAATATAGGGGTAACCCATAAATTCTTCTCGTTGTGAAAGCAAATTATTGGTTAAATAATTTTCATCAAAATACGACCTTATGATCACGTTTTCAGCTAAAGTTCCTCGGTAAAAATCATCGCTCAACGAGGCAATTGTTTTGGTGCTATATGAAAGAGAAGTAATACCTGTAACTGCCACTAAAGACAAAATAAAAAGAGAAATAAGAACTTCTACTAAAGTGAATCCTTTCATTAATCCCAATTTCCTATATCTTGATCCATGCCCTCACCGCCCTGTTGGCCATCTGCGCCAAAGGAATATAAATCAAAAGGTCCATTGTCTCCTGGCCTTTTATATTGATAGTCGTTACCCCATGGATCCAATTCCAACTTTCTGATGTACCCTCCTTGTCGATATCTATTTTTAAATCGATGGTTAGAGGGGGCTTCAGTGAGAGCCTGTAGTCCCTCATCGCTTGTAGGATAAGAAAACATATCCAGTCGATACAGCTCTAAAGCTTGTTCATAAATTCTAATATCTGCAAGAGCTTTGTCTGCTCTAGCTCTATCTTGACTGGGCAAGACATTAATAGCCACAACGGCTGTCAAGAGTCCAATAATCATCAAGACGACAAGAATTTCGATCAGGCTAAAGCCTGATAATTTTTTTGGTAAGTGATTTTTCATAATTTTAATTGATGGTTAAGGTGTTTAATTGAATTAATGGTAACAGGATTGCTAAGACGATAAGAGCCACAAATAATCCGAGAAAAACTACAATGAGGGGTTCTAATAAATTCATAGTAATTTTGGTTGAACTTTGAAATTTATTTTCTAAATAAACAGAGACCTTCTCCAGCATTTCTTCAAGTCTTCCGGATCGCTCACCATTTTCAATCATTTGAGAGACCAAAGGTGGAATTGCTTTAATTTTATCTAAACTAGAAGCTAATGATTCTCCTTCAGCTACCTTGTTAGAGGTTGATTTAATTTGTTGACGTAAGTAACTGTTTGAAATGGTATCTGCGGAAATTTCCAAAGCTTTAATAATTGAAATATTGCTAGATCTTAGAATGCTCAAAGAATTTGTAAAACGAGATAAATCGGAATCTATCAGTGAATTTTTTAAAACTGGCATTACAAGAAAGAATTTATCCAGTCTTCTTTTAAATTTATCAAAACCGACAGCTCTGATACTTAAATATCCAGTCATACCAATAAGAAAAATAACAGAATAAAAAATATAACTTGTAAATACGGATGACAGAAAAAGCAATGATTTTGTAATAAAAGGTAAATCTCTATTCAAAGATGAAAATTGACTTACTACCTCTGGAACAACGAAAGATAAAAGCAGAAT
>CESN01041222.1_pt1 | contig 12500 bp, 7 predicted proteins | sample 531181 | NCBI WGS metagenome assembly CESN01 (sample SAMEA2621990, study PRJEB7988) | marine metagenome | isolation source: saline water (ENVO:00002010), including
CAAGGAGGACCAAATCCTAGTAGAAAATAATAAAAGTATCCCCAGAATACCGAAATTGACCTATGTTAATTTCGATGCATCCACCTTGGCAATGGATGGGGTTGGCGAGAGACCGTGGGATCGTGCCTTTTTTCGGGATACTGCACTAGCTTTGTTGGAAAGGGGCAATGCTCGGGTACTAGGTTTTGACTTTGGTTTTACGCCTAAAAGTATGTCGAGTATGGTTCCGAAAGAAAATTCCTTTCGGAGTGATTTTGCAATGGGTGAATTGATAGAAAAATTTCCATCTCAAGTAGTTTTAGGCTGTTTATATTCTGGTGTGCCAACCCCGTTCGTAAAACCAGCTGGCGCAAGTGCATTTCCACCCTTATTTCATGATGGTTTTTCTCTTGAAGCCTCCATTGAGTCGAAAAAATTCCATTACCCTGAGTCCCCAACCTATCCATTACTCAGCTATGGTGATGGTAAATATTTAGGGCGAATGGGCTCATTTACGGTTCCCCCTTTCCGTGCTGTTGATGAAATTCCGCGTTGGGTCCCACTTTGGTTTCCATCAATGGGTAAGGCCCACGCCTATAATTTGCTCGGGGGCAAACAGAGTAAGCTTGAATTTGAGTTGCCTGTTGAAAATGCAGACAAAATTAAAGAATTATCGTTCAAATTACAAAAAATTTCCTCCACCAAGAGCTCGTTACAAAAAAACCTTTCTGCTAGTGCTCTGGTATTTTCGAAAAACAGCGACGAAAAAGCGGAGTTTGAAAAAACTCTAAAACAGTACCTCTCAGATACGAAAAAAATCAAAGAATTAACAACTACGATTTCGAACTTACAGGATACACTTAAGAATAATCCTGCGTTATCAGGAGTTTTGGAATCTCAAATTATCAAGAATGTTAGTGAACGTAATTCTGTTTTGGTACCTTATTTGGATTTGGATTCCAACACCGGACCTAAAAAAAGAAACCGAAAAGAGTTAACTGAAAAGCTGAGTGTTCTCGAAAATGCTATTGCAAATTTCACGGCTACATTAAATGCAAACCCCGCCTTAGAAGCAGTGATCAAGGTTCAATTAGACGCTCGAAAAAGGGAGAAGGAAGAGATCAAATCAGAATTAGAAAGTTTGGAGGTTTCTAAGGATTTAAAATTTTCCCCCAAAGATATTAAAAAAGCTTCGGATAATCTTTCGAAACTTGTGACTTCCGCTCAAAACAGTTTGAAAAAAATTGCTGCAGAGGAAGCAGATCTTGCTGAAAGCCTTTCAGGAATTCGTCAAGAATTGGAACTCATTTCGAAAGAAGAGGCACAATTCAATTTAGAATTGATTCGATTACAAGGGAAAGGGAAAACTGAGATTATTGAAACCAACGACACCCTCCGCTTGGTTTATGAAAGGAATGAAGGGGATCTGAAAATGGGAACTTTAGTTGACAGTCTTCCTAATGAAGTACCTCTGATTCGGGATAGAAATATGTATACTCTGGGAGTGGAGAGCTTGTTGGCTTATTATGGTTTGGATTCTTCAGCAGTGGAAATACAAGATGATGGAAAACATTTCGTGATGAAAGGTAAAGATGGATCTACGCTGGTCGATTGCGAACTAACAGAAAAACAATTTCTTGAAGTTAATTGGTTTTCGAAGTGGACGGAAGAAATCATTGAGAAAAAACTGATGATGGAGGCAAAAAGGGCTTATGGAGACGAAAATTATGAGAAATATCTTGAATTAATCCCATCGATATTAATGAATTTCCTAAACCGGGTTGATAATTTAGAAGACAAAATGGCTTCCGAGCCGGAAGATTCCCCTTCCTTGCTTAAATCGTTTTGGTACTGGTTATCGGGAACTTCAGCAAAGGTTCCTAATGCGTCTGCTTTGTTGGAAGAAATGAGGAATCTTGGTCTGGATGAAAACTTAATCACTCAAGCTGAAAAACTTTTGGATAACGACAACTTCGAAGAAATTCCAAGTTTTGATCAACTAACCCAAATCGTGGATGGAATCGCCTACTATTTTATTCCCCCAAGTCTTGAATCTCCATTTAATCCAATGTGCGGCATGCGGGATGTCTTGCAAAATGCGAAATTTCAAGACCAAGTTAGTTCGACCATCCAATTATTAGAGGAAAAGATTGAATTTTTGGAAGGACCCGGTGCTATGGGTAAAATTGAAAAAGCATTATTGGAACAACCGGAAAATGAAACTTTGCTTGCTAAGAAAAAGGAAGTAGAGGCTGCCATTTCAACCAACAAAAGCAATCTGGCTGAGCAAAAAGATGAACTTTCTATAATTAATGAATTCTTTGCATGTTTTGAAAATGCAATTGTCTTGATCGGGCCTGAAGAGAAAACATTTCAAGACTTGGCCCCAACTCCATTTGATGATGCCTCAGTTCCAAAAGTAAGTGTTCATGGGAACCTAATCAAAACGCTAACAAATGATCTCTTTATTTCTAGATATCCAAAAGTTGTCGATTACGCTGTCACTCTGATTATCTGTGTGATTATGGCTCTGCTTGCAGTTTATCAAGGGAATCGTGCCAGCTTTATTAATTCTCTAGGAATTCTTTTTTTGATCGGTTATGTATACTTGGGCTTTTTGGTATTTGAAAAAACTCAAACGGTTTGGCCTATTGCGACACCGGCATGTGCTGGATTGAGTACATCTTTCATTGGTCTTGGGGTGATGGTGGTAATTGAGCAAAAAGCAAAAAGTCGCATGAAAGGGATGTTTGGAAGTTATGTTTCTTCAGATCTTGTTGAACAAATGGTTGAAAAGGGAAAAGAACCATCTTTAGGAGGCGAAGAGACTTCCATCACTGCATTTTTTAGTGATGTTCAAGCATTCTCAAGTTTTTCAGAATTACTTTCGCCAACCGGCCTGGTCGATTTAATGAATGAGTACCTCACCGCGATGACTGATATTCTTACCAAAGAAAAGGGAACCCTTGACAAATATATCGGTGATGCGATCGTGGCGATGTATGGTGCTCCACTTCCGATGGATAATCATGCCTACCAAGCTGTAAAAACAGCCTTACTAATGCAGCAAGAGCAATTAAGATTGCGTGAAAAATGGTCTACGGAGGCAGATACATGGGGTGAATGCCATGATCTTGTTTGCAAGATGCAAACTAGAATTGGCTGTAATACCGGTACTGCAACTGTTGGCAATATGGGTGCTAAAGATCGCTTTAATTACACCATGATGGGAGACATGGTAAACTTGGCTGCCCGTTGCGAGAGTGGAGCCAAGGCATATGGTGCATACATTATGATTACCGAGGAAACCAAGCTTGCATCCGAACAGCACAAGGACGATATTGACTTTCGTGATATAGCCTTTCGCTTTCTAGATAGGATTGTAGTCAAAGGTCGTTCCCAACCTGTAGCGATGTATGAACCTACCGGTTTCATGGACGAGCTTTCTCAGGAAACTCAAGATTGCCTCGATTGTTTTAGCCATGGAATAGAAAAGTATTTGGCTCAAGACTGGGATGCTGCACTCAAAATGTTTGAAAAGGCCAAAGGAATGGAGCCAAATAAACCTGGTATTACTCCTGGGGTTAATGATAACCCTTCGATGATTTTGATTGATCGTTGCCAAGTAATGAAAGAAAACCCTCCAGGTGACGACTGGGATGGGGTTTATGTTATGACAACAAAATAATGAAGTCGTGCTGAAATTATAACGATCTACTTCAAGAAATAATCAGGTTCGCTGTTCACTTTCCACTTAATGTTACATCCCAAACTTGGCTTTTGAACTTTTGGTGGTTGCTCGCCATCAACTAGTAATCTCATGGCTTCAATCAAATCTTTCCCATCTACTTTGATCGAGTTCCCAGGTCGGGATGAGTCATATTGTCCTCGATAAAAGAGTTCTTTCTCCCGATTGAAGAGAAAGAAATCTGGGGTGCAAGAAGCTTGATACAATTTGGCTACCGATTGATCTTTGTCGTGGAGGTAGGGAAAAGAAAAGCCTTTTTCCAGGCCCAATGCCTTCATTTTATCTGGAGCATCAGCCGGATAATTTACTTGGTCATTCGAGCAAACTCCGAGCACACAAAAACCCTGTGCATGCCATTCGTTTAATTTGCTCCCAAGATGATCCAGAAGATGAATAACATAGGGACAATGATTACAAATAAAACAAATGAGGTAGCCTTCTGAAGCTGAAATTTTTGAAAAATCGAAAGTTTTACCCGAAATTGTATCGGTTAGAAGAAAATTTGGAGCTTTACTGCCGAGTGGCAGCATATTGGAGGATGTGGCGACCATAAGAATTTGTTGTATATTTATAAGGGTTAATCAGAGGAAGCTAATTTCTTGCCATACTTTGAAAAATAAGCAGCTAAAATATCTCGAGCAACGGGAGTAGCGGTCAAGCCACCTTGGATTTGGTCTTGAGGGATAACTCCTTCCACAAGGACTGCAATCGCAACACTTGGCTTCTCTACTGGAGCAAAACCAATGAACCAAGCAAGGTTCAATTCCATGTTCCGATTTCTCCATTGTCCGGTTCCTGTTTTACCGGCGATGGATATACCATCTATTTGGCATCTTCTTGCGGTACCTCTAATTGTGGCAAGGTGCATGCCTTCTATAATCGCTCCATAACTTGTTGCGTTTACTTCAAGGTCTGGAAGTGCTTTAGGATTTATGCTGTTTTGCTTGATTATAGATGGTTCGAAACGGGAAACTTTCTTCCCAATTTTGGCCGCGAAGCAAGCCATCTGAAGGGGGCTTTGTCTGAGCCCACCTTGGCCAATAGAGATGTTAAATGTATCTTCCAAGGTCCACTTTACCCCTAAAGTCTTTTTTTTCCAAAGTGGATCGGGTACGATTGGTGAATCCCTAAGAGTGGGAAGTTCCAAGCGTGGATTTTCGCTGAATCCTAAATTTTTTGCCTCATCGATTAATTTTTCATGTCCAATTTTTTCGGCACATCTGAAAAAATAAACATTACAACTTTGTGAAATTGCCTCTTTCAAATTTAATTCTCCATGTTTTCCTGGAAAAACATGACATTCCATTCCCCTGTAAATCCCTTCACAATTTAGTTTTTCCTGTGGATCCAGAATGTGATTCCTGGCTCCGGCAAGTGCAGTCACAAGTTTAAAAGGCGAAGCAGGTGCATAACCAGGGTGATAAGCTCTTGGAAGCCATGCCTCTTTTCTTTGAATCTTATCGTACGCAGATTGTGAGATGAACGGGGTAAGGTTTTGTAGGTTGTATGTGGGCATGCTTGCTAGAACCAAAACTTCTTGGGTTTCTAAGTCTAATAAAACAGCAGCCGCTGGAGGAAGCATTGGTGGGGCCAGATCAAACTCTTCTTTTTCTTCATCAGGTTTGGAAAGTACGCCTTCGGCATAAAGACGTCGAAGCAGCCGGTTTGCATCATTTTGAGTACCTTTAAATCCAGCAACCGTTGATGCTTGCTTTCCGCTAAGTGGAAAGGGAGCGTCGACAAAGGCAGAAATTAAGAGCTCAGCCCTAACTTCAGTTTCAAGATTTCCTTGCAGAGCCTTCTTTGTTCTTCGTTCGATTGTCTTTTGCCAGTCTTCGTCTGGTAACACTCGGTTACTAGCAACCTTTTGGACCATTTTATAAAGTGATTTTTCCGCTATGTTTTGTAAGTCTTGATCCAGACTAAGTTGAACTGATTTGCCCTTTTGCGATGCTTTCTTCTCCATTCTCTCGAAGCGATAACCCATAGGGTTTACACGCCAGATATCACCGCCATCTTCACCACGAAGGGTTTCGTCGAATTTTTTTTCTACTCCCGCTTTTCCCGTCCTTCCTTTGACTTCAAAAGTGGCAAGGTCTGAGCCTGATAAATTGGAATCTTTTGCTTGGTATCCACTACCGACATAGCCAAGTACATGGGCCGCGAGAGATTTTTGAGGATAATGACGAACTGATTTAGCTTGTACTTGTAATGGAGAATCAGTCGGAATGTTTTCTACCAAGGCAGCATATTCAGAGGGCAACAGATCGGTTGCAAGTTCAAGCGGCATTACCAGCCTCCGATTCCAATGCTTTCGAATTTCATCCATGGAAATCTTTTTTTCCCGTTTTGTCATTTGGTTAACGGTATGGAGATACTTTTCAACCACTGACAATCTTGCTTCCCAATCCAGCGAAAAGCCACTCGTTGAAAATTCATAAGGAGAAGATTCCTTATCAATTTGTGAAAATAATGAGGCAAAAAGATTTTGTTTTTTGGATTTTTCCTCGCCCAAGTTTTTGGGCATACCATTCTTTCCTAGATCGAAATCCAAACTGAATAATCCAGCCGCATTCACCCTGATTCTTTGTTCTGCGTTTAGCACCCTAAACTGTTCAATTTGAGAGGAAGAAGGAGGGATTTCACAGCTCCAAGTTCCTTTGCTATCAATATCAATATCGATTCTTTGATCTCCCAGAAAAACTTTGATTCTATCAAAAGAACTTTGAGCAGACAGAGATTCTCCAAAGACCCTAATCCTTCTATGCCTAATAAATTCTTCTTCATAACACCGAATGATTAGCTGACCCAATGACAGATTCTCTTTCTTGTTTAGTAATTCTCTCAATTCATAAGCCATTCGTCTCAAATCTACTTTCCTTTGCCAAATTTCCTGCTTCAATTGCTCAACATGTAGAACTGCAGCAAAATTTGCTCGGTTGCCAATTAGCAAGTTTCCATTTCTATCAAGCACATCACCTCTTGCTCCAGGATTTATTATTCTTCTTTGACCCTGTTTTCTTTCTTTTATTTGGTACTCATCTGCTTGAAATACCTGCCTGAAGATCAAAAAGATGCAAATGGTTGAAAAGAGCACCACATAGATCACTTTAAATAAGAGGAGTCGTCGTCCCTCTGGGTGGTGCTTTTCGATAATCTTTGTCATTATATTTTATCTTTTTCGAATATGGAATCGAAGATCAAAAGAGATTGTAAGTTTAGTTTGCTGAACCAAGGGCAAAGCACAAAGAACAGCAAACTTGAAATGCTTACATCAACCATAAAACGCAAAGCATCCCAGGAACCCATTTTGAAATGGTAAAGAAATAAAAGTAAAAATAAACCGCAAGAGATCAAAAAATTTATTATTAAATGAATTATGAAAGGTCTAGATGTGTTGTCGTAGGTTTTCGATTTTAGTGTGAGTTCTAAAAAAAGAAAACATAGTAAAAGACTAAAAACATGAAAACCAAGCGGCGTACTGTAGATGTGATCTAATGAAATACCCGTTAAAATAATAACTATTTTGCTCCTTACAGGATCCAAGTGTATCAACGCAGGAAATAAGAAAAGGGCAGGTAGATATAAAAAAATCCCAAGAGAACTTACACTATGATTAATCAAACCATTGAGATGTAAAATAATTTGGTTAAGGAATAGGAGGATGGTTGCATGAAGGTTTTGCTTCACAATTTAATTTTGTGGGACCAGCACCGTTACCTCTTGCAAACTACATAATTCTTTACTCATTACGACCTGGCCCATTTGAAAAAGCCCATCCTTTCCGCCTTCTAGTTCAACAACTTTTCCAAGCGATATCCCTTTGGGAAAGGTTCCACCTAATGGAGAAGTAATTAGTGAGAGAGGTTTTGTTTTTGAAGCAGAAAGATCTTGTGGCACATCGTACACAATTCCACTTGGAATGCCTCCCAAAGAAATGCCGTTTCCTTGAAAGGTAACAGGTCTTTCATCTCCTGCAAAATGAGCAACGATTCGGAAGCTTGTATTGGTAATCAATTCTATTTCACTGCTCCTTGCCCCAACGGTATGAATTCTGCCGACAACTCCATCCTTAAAAATAACCCCCAACCCCTTTTCAAGGCTGGAATTTTTACCCTTCCTTAAAGAGATACTCTGCCACCAACTCGGTAAAGAGCGCCGAGTTATTCTTGTAATTACAGGTTGGTATAACACAGGTGGATCTAAATCTAATTCTTTCTCTAGGTTTTGAATCCTAAGTCGGAGGCGACGGAGGCGGTCTGCCTCTTTTGAAAGAGATTCAATGTTTTTTACTTGAAGTGATTGGTTATGCCCAATCCGTTGTATTTGTTTTCCATTTTCGATTAAAGTTTTTTTGGAGTCGCTAAGGTGGCCCCAATAATTAGAGAGGTCATCAAGTCGGGATGAAACATCCCATAAAGGAGCGTGGAACTCTGAGAATCCTGACTTTACCGCAAGCTTCCAAGATGAGGGAACGCCCCACCAAAGCAGGCAAAACAAAGCAAGGTAAAAGAAAGGTCTAGATTTTGATTTTTCTCTCAGATTTCCAAAGCTTTTATCTTACTGAGTAACCAGCCGATCAACTTGTTCACGACTCAGCGTACCGAGCAAATTAAGAAATTTACCCGTTCCGTTAGCGACACAACAGAGTGGATCATCCGCCTGGATGACTGTGAGCCCAGTAGCATCACTGATGACTTGATCTAAGCCCCTTATCAAAGCACCTCCGCCAGCCAAAACAATGCCACGATCAATAAGGTCAGCTGAGTGCTCCGGTTGACATCGATCCAAAGCATTTTTGACAAGATCAACGATTTGGGTCACGACTTCTTTTAAAGCCTCTTCCCTTATTTCTTGAGAAGTAATATGTTTAGTTACAGGCAATCCTGCAGTTGCGTCTCTGCCACGCACATCCATGGAAATTTCTCCGGTATCGAGCGGAGCAGCCGAGCCCACGGTAAATTTAATCTCTTCTGCAGTACGCTCCCCGATCAATAGCTTATACTCCCTTTTCATATACGCCACGATAGCCTCATCCAGTTCATCTCCACCGACTCGTATACTCCTTTGATAGGAAACACCCGAAATAGAAATGATAGCGACTTCGGTCGTACCACCACCGATATCTACAATCATATTTGCGTACTCTTCATCAATCGGTAGCCCAGCACCAATGGAAGCAGCCATAGGTTCACCCAAAAGTAGGACCTCTCTGGCACCAGCTCTAATAGCAGAGTCCTTAACAGCCCTTTTTTCAACAGCGGTAATTCCTGAGGGTACGGCAATTACCACACGAGGTGGTACGAGTTTTCTCTTATCCACCCTTTCGATGAAGTATCTAAGCATGGCTTCCGAGATTTCAAAATCAGCAATCACACCATCTTTCATTGGGCGCAAAGCTTCAATCGTTCCGGGAGTTCTTCCAAGCATTCTTTTGGCATCGGCTCCAACTGCACAAACTTTCTTGCTCGTCTTGTACCTAGCAACCACGCTAGGCTCACGCAGGACAATTCCACGGTCACGAACGAAAACCAAGGTATTGGCAGTGCCTAAGTCGATTCCAATGTCATTGGAGAGAAAGCCGAAGAAATTTCCTATCATAGAATTATTGCAGTTAGAATGTTTTCTCTCTGTTTTCTGTCCGAAGTCAAAGCCAAACAACTAACATTTGATAATTTAGTACTTTTTCTAGTAGAAAATTTCATTTTATTTGGACAGATCTTGATTTAACTTTTTTGCGATTTAACAAAATTAGAATTATTCCACCGAAAAGTAAAAACAATGAGTAAAACTGCCCTCTGGATAAATTCATAATTGGCGATGCATCTGGCTGTCGGAAAAATTCATTCCCAAATCTACAAATTGCATACAAAATCAGAAATTCACCGGAAAGATGCCCTGGAATACTTTTAGTAATATTGCTATTCCAAAATCGGTATTGAATATATATAAAAGGAATGAGACCTTCAAATACAGCGGCATATAGTTGAGATGGATGTCTGGCGATTTGGAGTGCAAAATCCGGTGCTTTAGGAAATAAAACGCCCCATGAGACCTCGGTTGTTTTACCCCACAACTCACCATTAATAAAGTTTGCTATTCTTCCAAAAAATAGGCCGGGAGGCACTACGCTAACGATAAGGTCAGCAACGGGTAGAATATGTTGTTTAGAGTGCCGAGCGTACCAAATCGTGGCAATGATCACTCCTAGAAACCCACCGTGACTTGCCATCCCGCCTTCCCATACTCGTAGTAGAATTAGAGGATCTTCAATGAATTTATTGAATTGATATAATAGAAGGAAACCAATTCTTCCGCCTAAGAGAACGCCCAGAACTTGAAAGGTCATCAAATTCAAAATCTGATCCCCTTCATAAGGACTTCTTGCTTTCTTGTGATAAAGATTAAGTAAAAGAATGGCTGTTAAAAATCCCAAAAGGTATGAAACCCCGTACCACCTGATACCTCCTGGTCCCCAATTCCCCCAAGACTCAGGGAACTTCCACAAAAAGGGACTTAAGTTGTGACTCCAATAAGAAGAAAGTTCCGTGAAAATCATAAAATATTAGCTAGTCGAGTCTTCTGGCAAAGCTAACTTTTCAATATGTTTTCTTTTTGCAAGTTCTCTCATGTCTACGGCAATATCATCATGCTCAAAAATCTCTTGCCCCAAGATACTTTCAATAATGTCTTCCATTGCAAGCACTCCTACAACTGATCCAAACTCATCCACAACCACACACAATTGAATATGTTCTGCCAGTAGTAACCTCAATGCTTTATCAGCAGATACATTTTCCGGAATGAAAGTAGCGTCAAGAGCGATTTCTTCCAGTTTCAATTCTTGTTTGGTTTCAACCATTGAATTATGCAAATCTCTTCTTCGAACAATTCCTGTAATATGATCAATGCTTTCCTTGAAAATTGGGATTCGGGCAAAAGGAATATTGGGGTTTTCAAGAAAAGCATCCTCAACAGATAATTTATCATCCAAGGCAAACATTACCGTCCTAGGAGTCATGATTTCATGAACCGGGACATCATCTAATTTTAATGCATTTGTAACCCAATCTTTTTCTTCTCTGGTTATGGTGCCTTCTTTGGCTCCCTTTCTCGCCAGTAGTATAATTTCTTGCTCATCGCTTTCTTCGCTTTTTTCTTTTGCAGGAACTACTGCTTGAACTGTTGCCTTACAAACTTTTGAAAAAGGTGTCATTAATATTCGGACAAACCATAGCGGGTAAACGAGCATGTTCAAAAACTCGCTACGGTAGGAAACAGTAAGGTTTTTTGGAAGGATTTCGGCAAAGAATAAAATTCCTAAAGTCATACCAATTGCAAAGATGAGCAAGTTATTACCATTCCCCCCCAATGAATTTTCTGCAATACCACCCACAAGTGTTGCCCCAAGTGTATTGGCAATCGTGTTGAGACTGAGAATTGCTGAACTTGTCTCTTCTAGTTCATTTCGAAATTTTGCTAATAAATTTCCTCTCCTCGGAGAGGAAATCTTTAAATTCTCGATTTCAGCAGATGTGACACTCAAAATCATGGCTTCGAGGGTAGAGCAAAGCGCCGAAATGCCAATAGTGAGAGTAATCGCTGAAACGAGTTCTATTGACATTACTACAGGAAGCGTTGGTCTTTGACGAAACCTAAAGACATTGTGGCTTATAAAAAGCCGCTTACAGTTAAATGCAAGCAAGTAAGATTTAAGATAGCTAATGAAAAAACTAATTCTAAACTCATTTCATGAGTCAAAAGGTGCCAAGTTTTCCCCGTTTGCTGGGTGGGATATGCCAATTTCCTACGGGAGCTCAATAAATGAGCATTTGGCAACTAGAGAGCAGGTAACCTCTTTTGATGTTAGTCACATGGGGGAAATTGAAGTAATGGGGAAAGACAGCCAACGCTTTCTTTCATTTGTCCTTACCCAAAGCATTGAAAAATGTTTTGTAGGTGGATCAATTTACTCGCCAATGTGTAACCATAAGGGAGGAACCGTTGACGATTTAATTGCCTACCAAAGGTCTGAAGACAATTTTTTACTTTGCGTCAATGCCTCCAATACGCAGAAAGATTTTGAGCACCTCAAAGAACATGCGAAAGGTTTTGATTGTGAGTTGATAAACCAATCATCGGAATTTGGACAACTAGCTATTCAAGGCCCACTAAGTAATGAGAAAATCTCACTTTTATTGGGTCAAGAAATTGCAAAAATTCGTAAGATGGAGTTTCGAGAATTTAGCTGGGGGAGAACTAAAATTCTTGTAGCAAGAACTGGTTACACTGGAGAAGATGGTTTTGAGATTTATTGCCCATCTGATCATCTTCTGAGCCTTGCTAATGCCTTAGAAGAATTATTCGAAAGCTCTAGTTCGAATTGGGCTGGGCTAGCTGCCCGAGATACTCTTAGGCTGGAGGCGGGATTCCCTCTGTACGGAAATGAGCTGACAGATGAAATTTCCCCTCTGCAAGCTGGATTAGAATGGTGTGTTGCATTAAACAAGGATGACTTTATTGGAAAGCATTCCCTTTTATCGGAAAAACAGGCAGGACTCGCGGGAAAGGTGAGATTCTATCGAGCAGAAGGAAGACGGATTCCGAGATCTGGAATGAAGGTAATCCAAGGAGGTATAGAGATTGGTAGGGTTCTTTCTGGAGGGTACTCACCCTCAATACAACTACCTATAGGAACGGTGTGGACTTCTAATGATTACAACAGCAAACTCTCCAGTGAGGTTGAAGTAAGAGGCCAACTTGTTGAGATTAA
>CESN01002866.1_pt1 | contig 12421 bp, 12 predicted proteins | sample 531181 | NCBI WGS metagenome assembly CESN01 (sample SAMEA2621990, study PRJEB7988) | marine metagenome | isolation source: saline water (ENVO:00002010), including
CGTTATATAATAAAATTGTTTTTCGTTTTAATTTTATTTAATTCATGTTCTAACGCAGATTCAAATGTTGCAGAATATTATATAAGTGAGAACTCTAAAGAACTTAACTTTCCCTTCTCCGATGCTTCTATTGTAAACAATATAATTTATGTTTCAGGTCAAATAGGTTCAAAACCTGGAACAAGAGAATTAGTCGAGGGTGGCATTAATGCCGAAACTATTCAAACATTAAGTAATATTAAGATCATTTTAAATGACCTAGGAGTTAGCTCAGATAAAATATTTAAATGTTTGTGTATGCTTGATAATATTGATGATTATGCTGCAATGAATAATGCATATGTTACTTTTTTTAAAAATAGAAAAGATTTACCTTCAAGAAGCACTTTTGCTGGATCAGGGCTTGCTCTTGGAGCAAGAATAGAAATTGAATGTTGGGCAACTAAATAAAAATTAACGCCTTTGCTTTGCTACAGACTCAGAAATTAATTCTGCAAGTAATTCATCAGCCTTTTCATCTGCCTCTGACCTTTTGTTAGAATCAAATTTTTTATACACTGATATAAAATGATTAGCTGTTTTTTTACTAATTTTTTTTAGTAGTTGAGCTTCGCGGACTCTTCTTAAGAAAATACTTTTTGAGTTAAGCTGCATTGGTTTATACTTACTAACTAAAATAAAAAAAAAATTTAATTATAAGACTATCTGATAAACAATTTAAATTTCTTATTTCGTTTTTATTGTCAAAACACTATTAGATCACTTAAACAAATACTGAAACTTAAGAAAAAGCTGAGTTGTGTTTACTCTATAATGAGGTGAGTTATAATCTGGAAATTGATTAATATAATTCTGATTTCCTCCAAAGTAAAATATTGTATCCGGGTTCGGTCTCCATGAAATAAGTGGTTGAAAGAAAAACTGATCAGAGAAATCATTATATTCAGAAATCAATCTAAGATCTAAATAATTTGTAAACTGATAACGGATATCAAGCCTACCAATGTAACCCTTAAAATAATATTCATTTGAATCAGGTTTTCTTATGGAAGAGTAATTAATATTTGGGGAAATTCTAAAATTATCATTAATTAATATCTGTGCTCCGAATCTTACATCATTAGTAAAGCCCAATTTAGGTGTTGCTATACGATAAGCTATATCTTTTCCAAACTTATAAAACACATTAAAAGTGAGGAAGTTAGTTGGCCTTGATTCCATTCTGATCCAATGATTTATAAAATCTTTAAATTGAAACTCAAGATGAGACTTTACAAAATTATACTCATAGTTGTGAGTTATCCTAGTATTTAAAATTGTTAATACTGAAATGTAGGTTTGAAAATTTGATCTTGCAATATTATGTGAGTAGTCATAGTCAAAGTCTTGTCTCAAAGTTATACTGTAGTCCTTAATTAAATCATTATTAGGATATTGATTAAAGCTGTGCCAAATAGTATATTTTTTTTCATTATTGGTAGTTATAAATCCTAAGTCTGAACGAAATCCATCTGACATTTGTGAATACTCAATAAAAGTTCTCCAAGTTTCAGTATTTCTTCTCAACTGAGCATAAACAGCATTTCCGTTTACTTTTTCCCCATCAAGATTTACAGTATAGTCTCCAAAAGTTTTATCTGTATTAATCCAATCAGCAACTGGTTCTTTATTTGAATTTAAAAACAATTCAACTTCAAAGCTCCAAATGTCTGAAAAATTAATAAGTCCATCAATTCCAAATAAATTTCCATAAGCATCTCCTTCATAAAATCTATTAGATGCTAAAATTCCAAATTGTGACTTTGAGTTTACAAAGTTTTGATATCTAACTATATTACTAAAACTTTTACCACCAACCCCTGAAAATGATTCAAATTGAGTTGGAACAAGGTATGGTGTCTCTTTGTCTATTGAATTTAAAATATATAATCTAGATTTCTTTCCCTGATTAATAATTTTAGATGCAAATGAAGGATTATTTATTGACCTTGAATAAAAAATGTCTGTTGAAAAGTCCATTGCATCAATTCCTCTTAGGAAAAAAGGTCTTTTCTCAGGATAATTTAAAGCAGTAACTGAGTTAATATCAATCTTTGTTGCATCTGACTCAACTTGAGAAAAATCTGGATTTATTGTCCCCTCGATTGAAAAGTTTTTATTTAATTCATAATTAAAGCCTATACCATAGTTTAACTCTGGTCTATCATAATTGATTCTATCATAATATTTTTCTCTTTCGCCTGAAACATTGGAACTAACATATGGTAAAAAATCAATTTTTTTTTCGATTTCAATATTATCCATTACAATAGTATGGTCCAATAAACACAATTGACAACTTACATCTCTGTTAGATTTGCTTGAGGCGGCTCTGACTTGGACTCCCTCATCTTTATCATCATTATATACACTGAAGATTTTAAATTTCCACGATTGGTCTTTTCCATTAGGAAAAGGTAGTTCTGAGAAGGGAACAAAAAACTCAATTTGATAACCATAATCAGTTATGCTACCAATCGAAGTAAAGTCATAATTAACATCAACATTTATGTTATATTCACTATCAAAACCTCTACCAGGCATTCTTATCGCATCAAATGGGCTACCAGAAGGATTTGATACTATAAGTAAATGATTTCTAGCATCTTTATAAGTATCAATTGCAAAACCAGCTAAATCTCCTGTCCAAATAGCACTATTATCTCTAGTTGTTACAGGAGCCACAACATTATCTCTATATGCCTTTATACCTACATATAAAAATTTATCAGAATAGGTTAAATATCCAATTGTTTTTTTTGATGGAACTGTATTGAAACTAGGAGTCTCTTCATATAGAATTTTAAGAACCTTGGCACCCTGGATTTCTTCATCTGATATTATTCCGTCTATATTAAAATTATTTTCTTCTATTTTATTTAAAACCAATACTGTGTCTTGTCCTAAAGTAGTTAAACAATAAATTGAGAAAATAACTAAAAGAAAAAATTTCATTATTAAAATTAAAATCAGAAAGTTTTAGTAGTATAAATTTAAGATTTTATAAGATACTGAAATTTAAGAAAAAACTGAGATTTGTTAACTCTATAGTTTGGTGAATTGTAATCAATAAACTGATCAATATAATTTTGATTTCCTCCAAGATAAAAAATTGTGTCTGAATTTGGTCTCCAAGAGATTAGCGGCTGAACAAAAAATTGATCAGAGAACTCATTATACTCAGATATAACTCTCAAATTTAATGAATTAGTAAACTGATATCTTATATCAAACCTAGCTATGTATCCATCAAAAAAGTATTCCTGAGAGTCTAATTTTTTTAATTTAGAAAAATTTACTGATGGTTTTATTCTTAAATTATTGTTTAAAGTAACTTCAATTGAGGTATTGAAAGAAAACTTATCACCTAACTTTGGTATTTCTTCACGATATGCAATTTCGTTACCTGCACCAAGCCCTGCTTGAATGTTCAAAAAATCAAATGGTTTTATTGAAAATCTAATATTATGGGATATAAAATTTTCAAATTCTGATACTAAATGAGAGTCATAGAAAGCATGCTCATAATTATAAAATATATCAGTGTTTAGGACTGTAAGGATAGTAAAGTATGCTTCAAATGCGGATCTCTTCAACTTATTGGAAAAACTATATTCCCTATCATATCTTGCACTTATTCTATAATTTCTTAAAAGTTTTTTATCCGGATATTTATAGAATCCTTGCCATAACTCATATCTTTTTAAGTCATTTTCAACAATAAAACCATTATCTGCTCTAAAAGTTGGAGAGATTCCTGTAAATCTAAAAAATGATCTCCATGTGTTGGTGTCTCTTCTAATCTCACTATAGACAGCGTTACCATTGAAGCTTTCTCCATCAAGTTTCACAGAATAGTCACCAAATTTCTTATTAGAATCAATCCAATCTGCAACTGGCTCTCTATTTAAGCTTTTAAAATATTCCAGTTCAAATTTCCATCCACCATCTAATTTTAAAAGACCATCAAGTCCTATCAAATTTCCATAAGCATCACCCTCGTAAAGCCTGTTAGTAGCTAGGGCTCCAACCTGAATGTTAGAATTTATTATATTTTGATATCTTAAAATATTATTAAAACTCTTACCCCCTAAACCTGAGAAGGATTCAAATTGAGTAGGCACTATATATGGAGAGTCCTGGTCAATTGCTGTCAACATGTAAACTCTTGATTTTTTCCCTTGATTAATAATTTTTGAGGCAAATAATGGATTATTAATTGATCTAGAGTAAATAACATCCATTGTATAATCTAATACATCTATACCTCTATTAAAGAAAGGCCTTCTTTCTGGATAATTAATTGCAGTGGGCGAATTAATATCAATTTTGGTAACATCAGCTTCAACTTGTGAAAAATCAGGATTTAATGTGGCCTCTAATGAAAGGTTTTTGTTCAACTCAATGTTAACACCAACTCCATAATTAACTTTTGGTGAATCATAATTAACTCTATCATTAAACTTCTCTCTGAATCCTGAAAGATTTGAGCTAACATAGGGTAAAAAGTCTACATTTTTCTTATAGCTTATATCATTCATTACGATTGTATGATCTATCTGGCATAACTTACAAGAACTGTCATTATCAAGTTTACTACTGTATGCTCTAACCGTTAATCCTTGTTTTTTTTGATCCCTATAACCAGTACTTACTTTTATTTTCCAGCTCTGATCTTTTCCATTAGGGAAAGGGATTGCTGAAAATGGAATCATCACCTCAACTTCATATCCAAAATCTGTAAGTCTACCTAATGATTGCCATTCAAAATTTGGATCAAGACTCCAACCGCTATCTTGCCTTCCAAAACCCGAAGACTCAACTCTTACTCCATCATTTTGGCTTCCATAAATATTAGCAGTAAAACCAAGATTATTTCTGGCATCTCCGTAAGTGTCAATATGTATGTTAACGTAATCCTCCGAGAACAATGAAATATTATCTCTTGAATGTATTGAAGCAACAACTTGATCCCTGTATGCTTTAAATGCAATGTAAACAAATTCTTCTGAGTAATTGACATAACCTGTAGTTTTATATGATGGGGTGGTATTGTATCCAGGTGTATGTTCATATATAATTTCAATTGGAAATGCATTTCTTAGTTCTGAATCTGACAAAATACCATCTAGGAGAAACTCAGAATTTTGAGTTTTTTTTAGATTCAAAACAGTTTGCTGTGGAAAACAACAGGCATAGGTAAATAATAAGAAAATAAAAAAAGAATTCCGCATCATGGTTTTTATATTTCAAAGAAATCAAAAAGATTTGAGTGTTAACTTAGAATAATCGTTAAAAGTGCGTTAAATGTAAGATTTGAAAAAAACTAGTATTCAGTGAAGATTACTTTTTAAACCGAAAGAACTTTTTAATATTAGAAGAATATCTTATCCATATAGCCGCCATACTCCAAAAAGATCCTAATGGTATCCACCACAACGCAATAACAATTGCGTAGAATTGCTTTTTATTAGCATTTTTGACTTTATCTTTTAATTTAGAATAACTAAGTTTTTTTATTTTCATCTTAATCAAAACTATACTTAACAGAAATAATATTTGCAGAGGAATTTGGACTGTACTTTTCTTTATATTTCTGATAAAAATAACGTAATGTTATATCTTGAGAATTAGTTATATATATTTTCTGACTAATCGCATATCTGTAGGATTTTTGATCGTTTCCATCTATTTCATCAAAATATTCAAAATAAATTTTTGGATTATTAGACCAATCTATCATTTTTAATTCAATCAATGGTCTCAAACGAATTCTCTTATTATATCTGTCTTTTCTGTCCAATGAAAAACGATTTTGATATGCGAATCTTAATTCAAAATTTAATTTATTAGAATTGAATTTCTTTTCAATTCCAAACCTATATCGCATCATATTTTCAAAGCCTTGAATTCCACCATTATTATCATTTCTGCTGTAATATCTTAATTGGCCTAATAATGTTAAATTGTTTATTGGTTCATAAGATATTTCTGACTCAGTAATATATGTGTCAATTACATTAAGGTTTTCTTTTAATCTAAAATGTTGGCTTAAATCTATTTTCAAAATTTCATTAACCTCGAAACCATACTCAACAGATGACCACCCTTTTAATTCATTAGATTGGCTAAAACAAAAGTTGCTTAGTTGAATAAAAATTAATAATGTAAAAAATCGGTTTGATTCTTTAATAATAAACATGGATAGTAATAATGTTTAAGTTTTTATCAATTTTAAATACTTTAAAAGTCTTCACATTAATATTAAGATTTTTTTCTTGCTTTTTAATTTCATCATCAATTATCTTTTTTGTATTTCTATCTGTATAATCAAGCTGCAATACGATTCTTCTATTAATATCTTCTGCAAGTGGATGAACTTTATTGTATGAGAATTTCATTAGAATAAATTCTCCAAAAATTATAAAAAATATAACCGTTAGGTTTATAATAATTAACTCACTTAGAGATAAAAACTCCTCTGAAAGAGCATTAATCACTGCCATTCCAATTGTAATAAATAAATAAGTCATTTCCTCTGTTTGAATAGGCTGTGTCCTATATCTTATAATCCCAAATATTGCAAACAAACCTAAAGCCATTCCGAGGTTAAGATCAAAATTCTTTAGAGTAAAGCATAAGAAGAACACAATTAGACTAATCATCAAAAATGAAAAAGAAAATCGCCTTAAAACCATTTGTTTTGAAATTATTAGAATCATTAAAGCAATAAAAATCGTATTTACAGTAAACCTCACTAAAGCTATGTTCCAATCAAATTCCATAAGAAGTAGAGATATCATTTTTTATGAGTATATGGGATAGTTACTTAAATATAGGTTAATCTAAAAATTAATCAAAATTGTACTAATAAGCAGAATAATGAATTACTAAACTAATGACAATTCTTTCACTGCATCGACAAAACTATCAAGTTCTTTTGTAGTAGTAAAAATATTTGGACTAATTCTACAACCTTTTACATTTGCATAATCAATTGCAACGGTAAAAATTTTATACTTTTCAAATAATAAATTTTCCATTTTTGATGGGCTCATATTTGTAAGCCCTACATTCCCAATTCCACAACTTCTATTAATATCTAAAGGAGTATTCACAATTACACTCTTCACATTCCTTAATTTATCGGACCAATATCTTTGAAGAAATCTCATTCTCTTTTCCTTTCTTTCCATTCCAATCCATTTTAAATAATCAATTGAATTTGAGATAGCAAGGTCAGTGTGGACAGGATGTGTCCCTATGTGATTTAGTCTTTTAATATCCGACTTGTTAGTATTTCCATTTGCTAAGAGAGGCCAAATTCTATGTGTTTTATTTTTATTTACATAAAGTAGTCCTGCCCCAAGTGGAGTAGCTAGCCACTTGTGCAAACTTGATCCATAGTAATCACAATTAAAATCATCAATTGAAAAATCAAAATGTCCAACGCAATGAGCTCCGTCAACCATAACTTCAACTCCATGTCTATGCGCCATCTCACATATTTTTTTTATAGGAAGTATCTGACCTGTAATATTTATCATATGACAGACCATTATAAGCTTTGTCTTACTTGTAATTTGACTTTCATACAAGGACACTATTTCTTTATCATTTTTTGGATGATTAGGAACAGATACTATTTTATTAACAACACCATATCTATTTGAAATTTGCTCAAACATTTCTTTCATTGTTCCATAATCTTGTTCTGCATAAATTGCCTCATCACCTTTTTTCCATGGAAAGCCTGAAATAACTAGATCAAGAGACTCTGTTGCATTTCTGGTAATGACAACTTGATCTGGCGATGACCCAACGATATTTGCAAGCTCACTTGTAACTCTATCTTTATTTTTTTTCAAATCATTTCTCATATAAAATGATCCCTCAATATTTACATACTTCACATGATTTATAAAATGTTCTAATATCGGATTAGGAATTATATTATAATAACCACTTTCAAGATTAATATATTCATCCTTAAGAGTATAATGAGACCTTACAGTTTCCCATAATTTATCTTCATTATTTATGAATGGAAGAGTTTTTGATATAGGTTTAAAATCACTTAATTCATTAGCTGAAATTAAAGATGAAAATGATAAGGCACCTAATGATTTTATAAATCCCCTTTTGTCCATTTAATTAGTAATTTTATTTCAATTTAATAAAAATGTTTAAGCATTTTGATTTTTATTTATTGATTTTCACATTATTAATTGGATGTTCAAAATCTGAAAACCAAGCATGTAAGTCTGAAAAAAAACTAATTGCATGTACCAAAGAATACATGCCAGTATGTGGTTGTGATAATACAACATATTCCAATAGATGTATAGCTCAATCAGAAGGAGTAATCACTTGGAGTGTTGGTGTCTGTAATAATTAATTTTCCCAAAATTTATTTTAAAACTTAATAAGTTGGGATTAGAAAATCTACATTGATGATTTCATTGATTTCAACATGATTCTAGACAAAAATTAATCACGGAATATCAATATTAAAAGTAAAATAAAGATAACAGATTATAGTTTTTAGCTAAATTTACTGCTTTGAATGAATAAAATTAAAATCTTCATATTAACATTTATTTTTTCAAATCTTTGTTTTGCACAGAAAGAATTTAATTTAATAAAATCATTAGAGAATGATATTGTATTAGATGGAATTATTTCTGCTGATGAAAAAAGAAATTCGTTGGTTACTTCAATTGATTATGAACAGGAGCCAGGTGATAATATTGCCACAAAACTTCAATCAGAAGTTTTTATTACTTATACTGATACCTTCATTTATTTTGGAGTAAAAGCCTATGGAAATCCAGAAAATATAAGAGGCCAAGTAAAGCCAAGAGATCAATCAGAATATGAGAATGAAGACATGATATTCATTAGGATTGACCCTTTTGGTGACTCAAGATCTAATTATATTTTAGGATCAAATGCATTTGGAAGTCAAGTTGACCTAAGAGTTAAAAATGCAACTAATGAAGAAGATTCTTTTGATAGTGGCTACAATGCTGTTTTTGAAACTAAAAGTTCAATAGTAAAAGATGGATATGTTTTGGAATTTAAAATTCCAATTAATTCACTCCCCTATCCTCCAGGAAAAAATCAAATATGGAAATTTAATATATCTAGAGTTTTTACACTTAATGGGACTTTTTACAGAAGTCAAACTCAGCCATATGATAGGTCAGACCCTTGCTGGGTTTGTCAAGTTACAGATAAACTAATTATGAAAAATATTGTATACAAGGGGAAGACCGAATTACTGCCATACATCTCTTCAAATATTACCGGTCAAAGACAAACAGGATATAAAGATCCAATTAAATATGGTAAAATTAAAGGCGATTTTGGTATTGGTCTCAACTACGATTTCTCTCCATCTTCTTCAATTGAAGCAACAATTAATCCTGACTTTTCTCAAATTGAAGCTGATGAAACACAAATAGATATTAACTCTTCTTTTGCCCTAGATTACCCTGAGTTAAGACCTTTTTTTAATAAGGGAATGGATTTACTAAAATTTATGGATAGAGGATTTTACTCTAGGACCATTAACTCCCCTAGTTTTTCGTCAAAATTTGTTAATCTTGGACAAAATTCCGGTACGATTCTCTTAAGTGCTATTGATGAAGTTTCACCATATTTGATTGGTGGTGAGGATAAATCCTATAATGGAAATGGTGGGATTAGTTATGTAAACGCATTCCGACATCAGAGGCTAATTAATGAAGGGTCTAAATATGGATTTTTTACAACAAACAGATACTTTAAAGAAGGTGGTTATGGAAATTTAATTGGAATTGATGGTCTTTTCACATTTAACAAAATTTGGAGATTCCAATTTGAATTATCTAAAAGTTTCAATAAAGAGCCTTTTGCAAATTGGATTGAAAGTGATGAAACATTTTTAGATAAAACTGTAAAACTAGATGGAGAAAATTTTAAAGGAAGTGCTAATTATATCAGACTATCTAGAAATACGGAACATTGGAATACCTACCTATTTTATAAAGGAATTTCTCCAGGTTTTAGAGCAGATGTTGGCTTTGTTCCAAGGATAAATAGAAGATATGGATCGATATATCAAGGTTATACAAGCTTTTTTGATAAAAAATATCTGAAAGAATTTAATACAAGCTTGAAAGGAGATATAAACTATAACTATGATAATCAATTAAAAACAAAAAATTTTGAATTTAATATAAGTATTAAAACATTTGGGAAAACAGAAATTGGATATGTTTATGAGTATAATTTATTTCGAAAGTATCTAAATATTGATTTTAAACATTACGGAAAGTCAAGAATTGGAATACGAGGTTTTCCAACTGAAAAATTGACCTTTGATTTTGAAGGAAAAATTGGAAAAGAGATTGCATTTAATGAAGTAACACCAAAAATAGGAGAAGAAAAGACTATATTTTTTAGCCTTGCTTATAAGCTTGGTTATAATATCAACGTAAGTTCATCCATTAACTATTCTAGATTAGAAAATTTTAAAAATAACAAAGCAATTTATGATGGATACATATCAAGATTATCTTTTAGATATCAATTTAATAATGACTTTAGCATTAGGTTAGTCTCTGAATACAATAAGTTTAATGATACTTTTCTCCTTCAGCCTCTTATAAAGTGGAATCCAAACCCTTCAACAATTTTTTATATTGGTGGAATTCAAAATTCAATAAATAGTTTCGAATTAGAACCAGAAGATTTTGATCCTTTTAGGGTAAATAAATCTCAATTTTTTCTTAAATTTCAATACTTAATTGGAATTTAAAAAATATGAAAGATAAAATTTTAATATTTGCAATTTTACTGGTGTTTTCATCTTGTAGCATCTTTAAAACTTCACAAACAATAACTGAAAACAGCATTAATGAAACATTAAATGATAAAGTTGTTTCTGTAAACAAAAATCAGAAGTTTTTAGGAGATTATGCCTTTGAGATTAAGGGTATTCCTTCAGGAGATGATGGTTCACTTACTATAAAAGTTTCTGCTGATAATGATATTCTCAAAGCTGAACTTACCGGAGATTCTGTAGAAGCATCTAGTTTCTTTTCAATTCAGACTGTTGAAGTTGAGGATGATATCCTCTTTATAGAGATTTTTGTTCCCGAGTATGGTATTACAGGTTTTTTTGAGCTATACGTTGAAGGTAATGAGGTAACTGGTTATGCTTTTGACATGTTTGAAATAATTGGGACAAAAACAGATTAATTATTGGGTAACCTCATATTCAAATTCCCATAGGGGGTTATCAAGTTTATTAATTATATAATTTAGGGTAAGTTCTTCACCTGATTGGATTTTTTTTTGTGTAACTATTCTTATGTGTTTTATATTTCCAATCGATTCATGAGAGTCAGCTACAACAGCTTTACAATTTGGCATTTCATGATGATTTATAAATGCGCCTAATGGGAGCCTTATGTAATTATCAGGGAATCTTTCATCAAAGACATGAGATATACCAAGATCTATATTAACAAAAATATCCTGCGTAGCAAAAATTCCAAGACCTTCAATTTTACTCTCCTTTATAGTAATATAGTCAGGCAATGGTCTCCATTCTTTTTTTTCTTTCATAGCATTAATTTATGAATAATTATTTATTTGAATTAGATTTTAAATCTTCAATCACATTCTATTTGATATTCATTCCATATTTTATCTGGAGAAATATTAGGAAAGTAATAGCATTTTTTTGAACCATCAGGAAAAAATACATGCTTAAGGAAAGCTGTTGGTACATGAGCACCAGTATCTAAAATAATATGGTTTGAATCGAACTCTAAATATATTTCAATTTCTATATCTCCAAATTTGTCAGCCCATTCCCTTACTTGTTGTTCTAGGTCAACCCATGCACCTCTGTTGAGATCATCATATTGAAGTGCAACATTTAAATAAGAAAAAGTTGAATATAAATTCTCATACGAATCATTAAATGATCCTGCTGGTGCCATATGACCCCTATCCCATCTATTTGAATGGTAATCATTATCATCTGATGTATATACTGAATCAACAGTATAAAATTTCATTCCATCTCTATCTGCATTTTTAACTATATCTCTTACAGTATATTTAACCCAATTTGGTTGCTCAAATTTTTCGTTGTAAGAAATTTGAAAAATATTTGTATAAATTATAATAGAATCAATTCTTTCTCTATCTAATTGTTTAGATATTGAATCTTCAACTAAAACTTCATTATTTGATTTGCTCTTGTCCTTACCACATGAACTTATTATAATTAAAAAAAGTAATACATACTTCTGCATTATCATTTCTTTAACCTCCTAATTAAACCCTCTTGAGCAACTGAAGCAATCATGGTACCATCTTCTTT
>CESN01087916.1_pt1 | contig 12366 bp, 12 predicted proteins | sample 531181 | NCBI WGS metagenome assembly CESN01 (sample SAMEA2621990, study PRJEB7988) | marine metagenome | isolation source: saline water (ENVO:00002010), including
ATATTTTGCATATCTGCATTTTTTGAATTTATTAATTTATCAAAGTTTTTATGTAGAGGCATTCTCCATAATTTTTCTTCAACTTTCTCTCCAGCATCAAGTAGTTGTTTTGACAATTTATCATTGTTTGAAAAAAGACCTGCATATTCTGAACCAAGTGAAACTATAATAGCTCCAGTCAAAGTTGCTAGGTCAATCATAAATTTAGGTTTATATTTTTTTTCGGTAAATGTGAGAGCATCCGCCAAAACTAACCTGCCTTCTGCATCAGTATTTAAAATTTCAATTGTTTTGCCACTGTAAGACTTAATGATATCTCCAGGTCTTTGAGCATTTCCACTTACCATGTTTTCCACAAGTCCTACGACACCAACTGCATTAATCTTAGCTTTTCTTATGGCTAAGTTTTTCATTAGACCTACTACTGTGGCAGAGCCAGCCATATCATAAGTCATGTCTTCCATAAATTTCGCTGGCTTAAGTGAATAACCTCCTGTGTCAAAGCACACACCTTTTCCAACAAAAGCTAAAGGTTTAAAATTTTTCTTTCCTCCACTCCATTCAATTGTTACAAGATAGGATCCCCTGATACTTCCCTGACCTACACCGAGTAAAGCATTCATTCCCAATTTTTTTAATTTTTTATCATCATAAATATTCACTTTTAAACCATATTTTTTTAAAGATTTTAATCTTTTTGCATACTCATCTGGATGTAGAATATTTCCTGGTTCAGAAACTAGATCTCTAGTATAAAAAGTTCCTTCCTCTAAAGCTTTGAATTTTAATTTACTATAAGTAGAAATTGTATTCTTTTTTCCAAATACATTTATTTTTATAATTCTATTATCTTTTTTTGTTTTATATTTATTAAATTCATATGATTTAAGTTTTAATCCATGAAGTAAATATCCTATAAAATCTTCATGTTCACAAACGGCGCTGTCAGAATTTATAGAATATTCACTATTTTTTCCATAATTAATTCGACCATATAATTCGGCTCCTAAATTTTCTATTCCTGATTTTTTTAATTTTTTTTTAATTGATATTAAAAGTATTTTTCTTTTAGAATTTAGTTCAAAAACAAATAAATTTTTTGTAAGGTCGCTAGTTTTTATTAATTCCTTTATGTAAGAAAACTCAGAAATAGAAATATATTTCTTTAAAGGATAAATATTGAATTTTTCATCTGTAAATAAAATCAGATTATTTGAGGATTTTTTTGAGTTATTGTTTTTATAATTAATTTGAATAGACATAATTTTAATTGTTTTTTAGGTTACATTTTTTTTTTAACTTATTTTTATTGACATTTTTCATAAATATGTACTTTAGGTTGTATTAGGAAAAGTCTTATAAATTATAAATGATCGAATTCAACAAAAAATTAATATTTAAAAAGTTTTTTATAGATAATACGTATTTTTTTTTATCAGCCATAATCACAATAAGTCTAATAGTTTGGGTGATTCAAGCAGTTAACTTTTTGGATTTTGTTACCGATGATGGTCATGGTTTAAGTATATATTTTAAATATTCTTTATTAAATTTTCCTAAAATTTTATCAAGATTATTTCCACTAATATTCTTTATATCAATTTTTTATACTATCAATAAATTTGAGCAAAATAATGAGCTTAAAATTTTTTGGATAAATGGTGTTAATAAAGTAAATTTTTTTAAAAATTTAATAGTGTATTCTTTAATATCTCTTACTTTTCTTTATCTATTAACTTTATTTATTGTTCCATGGTCACAAAATAAATCTAGGACATATCTAAAAGAATCAAATATTGATTTTTTTCCCTCACTAATACGTGAAGGAAAGTTTATTGATACTGTTGATAAATTAACGATCTACATAGAAAAAGAGTTAAAGACAGAAAGTTACGAAAATATTTTTATTAAAGATACTGACAAAGAAAAAACTAAATTTATATATGCTAATAGTGGAGTATTGATTAATAAACCTAATGAAAGAGTATTCAAATTATTTAATGGAAAAATTATAAATGTTAATGATGGAAAAGTAACAGCATTTGATTTTAAAACTACAAATTTTGATTTAAGTAAATATTTAACAAAATCCATTACCGATTTTAAAATACAAGAAAAAAAAACTACCCTAATACTGAACTGCTATATTAATTATTTTTTATTAAAAAAGGATTATTTTTACGATGTACTAAATTGCAATGAACCAGCGATTAGTGAAATGCAAAAAGAACTATTCATTAGATTAATCAAACCACTTTTTTTACCAGTTATTACTCTAAGTTTGTGTTTTTTATTATTATACCCAAAAGAAAATTTGAACTATAAATTTTCTAGATTATGGGTCTTTTTTTTAGGGTTAATTATTATAATTCTTTCAGAATTCACTTCTTCCTTGACTGTTAGAAATTTTTTGTACTTTAAATTATCTTTAGGATTTCCTTTTATTGTTTTCCTTATTCAATATATTTTTTTATCAAACAGAGTTAAACAGTATAATTAAAAGTTATGATTTATAATTATAAAAAATATATCTTTAAAAAATTTTCAATCAATTTTGTTAAAGTTACATTTATTTTCGCTGCTGTGATACTTATAATGAATTTATTTGAAGAAATAAGTTTTTTTAAAAGTAATAAAGAAATAATTTTATTACCAATATATTTAACCCTTTTAAATATTCCATCAGTATTATTTGAAATATTTCCATTTATTTTTTTAATAAGTACTCTTTTTTTCTTTATTGAGGTTATTGACAAAGAAGAAATTAATATTTTTAAACTTTATGGAATTACAAATTTAAAAATTATACAAATTTTATCATTATTAACTTTTTTTATGGGTTTTTTGATAATTGTTTTTTTTTACAATATTTCTTCAAATTTAAAATTTTTCTATTTTGATTTAAAGAATCAATACACAAAAGATGATAAATATTTAGCTGTAGTGACTGGGAATGGATTGTGGATTAGAGATGAAGTTGGAGAATTTATAAATTTCATTAATGCAGAAAAATTGGAAAAGGATAATTTATATAATGTCACAATATCACAATTTAATCAAAATTTTGAAATTGAAAAAGTAATAATTTCTGAAAAAGTAAATATCAAAACTAAAACTTGGATGCTAAATAGGCCTATTGTTAATTCAGAAAATAACTCAATTACTCTAGAACAGTTAGAATTTTTTTCTAATTTCGATGAGGAAAGAATGTTATCAATTTTTGACAATTTATCATCTTTGGATCTATTTCAGCTTGAAGCTCTAAAAAAAGACTATGAAATGCTTGGATATAATACTGAAATGATTAATGGGTACAAACATAAATTGTATTCTTACCCTTTATACTTGGCAATAATGGTTTGTATAGGTTCAATATTGATGCTTAATATAAAACATAATAAATCTAAAGTAGTAAGCATCACCTTAGGAATTATAATATCAGTAATTATTTATTATATTAATTATTTTTTTAACGTTATCATAGAAACAAAGGATGTTCCTTACTTAATGTCTATATGGGGACCACAAATAATATTATCTTTAATTGTAATAACAAATCTAATTAGAATAAATGAAAAGTAGATTTAAAATTTTTTTTATTTTTTTATTATCATCCTTTTTTTTTATTAACTTACCTGTCTTTTCAAATGAGATTGAGTTTAAAGCTGAGAATATTGAAACCATTGATAAAAATCTAATTACTGCTACGAATAACATAGTTATATCTGATGATCAGGGAAATAAGATTTATGGAAACAAACTGACTATTAAAGATGAAAAAATTTATACAATTACAGAGGATGTAATTTTTGAAAATATAAATGACTCAATTAAACTAAATAGTGAAAAAATTATTTACAATGCTAATGATAATATTATTAAAAGTATTGGAAATACCAAAATTATAAAGGATGATACCTATTTTATTAATACCTCAAACATTATATACGAAGTCAAAAATAAAAAAATTTCATCGTCTGAGAAAACTTTATTAGAAGACTTACAATCCAACAAAATAGAAATTGAAAATTTTAAAATTTCACTGATAGAAAACGTTTTAAAAGCGAATAATGCTTACATTACAGATAAAAATTTAAATCAATATGAGCTTGATAAATTATTTTATGACTTTAAAAAAAATAGAATTTTAGGAAAAGATGTAATTCTTAACCAGGATAATAATTTATCATCAGAAAGATATTTACCAAGAGCTAAAGGGAAATCTTTTTTAATTGAAGATGATAATATGATTTTGAAAAAAGGTATCTATACTAATTGTAAAAAAAGAGATGGATGCTCACCTTGGAGTATTAAAGCTGAAGAAATAAGACATATTAAAAAAGATAAACTAATAACGTATAAAAATGCTTCCTTTAGATTTTATGATGTTCCAGTGTTGTATTTTCCTAAATTTTTTCATCCTGATCCAACTGTTAAAAGACAGTCTGGATTCCTAGCTCCAAGTTTACTTACTCAAAATACCAATAGTTATTTAAAAACACCTTATTTTTTTGCAATATCTGAAAGCTCCGATTTTACTTTTTCTCCAAGATTTTATGATAATCAAAAGAATATCTATCAAGGTGAGTATCGTAAAGTTACAAGAAATACTAATAATATATTAGATGCAAGTATAAAAAATGATAATCCATTTATTTCAAAAAAAAATACTACTCAAGCACATTTTTTTTCAAAATCCTCAATACAAACAAATTTTGATTTATTTGACTATTCTAAAATCGATCTTCAAATCCAAAGTGTATCTAATGATAAATATTTAAAAATTCACAATATAAATTCTCCAATTATAAACTCAAATAACACTTTAAATTCAAAGATTGAATTTGAGGGATCAAAAGATGAATTAGAATTAACTATTGATGCTGAAATATATGAAGATTTAACAAAAGAAAATGATAGCGACAAATATGAATTTATATTTCCCAACTTTAATTTATCAAAAGTTTTAGATACAAGATTAAACGGTGCAATGGAAATAGTAAGCAGTGGCTATAATAAATTATTTGATACAAATATTAATGAAAAAGTAATTGTTAATGATTTGAGATACAAATCATTAAATTCTATAAACCCACTTGGGATGATAAATAATTTTGAGTTTTTAATTAAAAATTTTAATGCAGAGTCTAAAAATTCTAATACCTTGAAAAATAAATCTGAAAATAATATTAGGGGTATTTTTCAGTTTAATTCAAAACTTCCGATGCAAAAAAAAGGGGAGAAATATACAACCACTATTACCCCAATAATTGTAGGGAAATATAATCCTAATCAAAACAAAAACATTAGTAACGATAGTAGAATGATTGATTACTCTAACGTTTACTCTATTGATAGGATAAGCTCATCAAGTGTGATAGAAGGTGGAGAGTCATTAACTTTAGGAAATGAATTTAAATTATTTGACCAAAATAACCTTGATGAAGAATTATTTAGTTTTAATTTGGCTTCATCCTTTAGAATAAATGAAAATTTAGATTTACCAAAAAATAGTTTTTTAGGTCAGAAGACTTCAAATTTAATTGGTAAAACAAATTTAAAATTAAATAATTTTATAGATATCCAATATGATTTTTTAACTGATAATAATGTAAAAGATTTTAGATATCATAATCTTAATTCAAAATTTACAGTAAACAACTTTGTAAGCACTTTTGAATTCATTGAAGAAAACGATGAAATAGGTTCTACGCATTTTATTTCTAATGAAACTTCCCTCAAAATTAGCGATAACAAAAATTTATTGTTTAGAACAAGAAAAAATAAAAAGACAGATTTAACAGAATACTATAATTTGATATATCAATATAAAATGGATTGCTTGACAGCAGCCATAGAATATAACAAAGATTACTATAGAGATGGTGCTTTAAAACCTGAAGAAAGTATATCCTTTTCAATAACTATAATGCCTTTTGACAATAGCATAAATCTTCCAAAAATTGATAAATGAGAGATAGTATAGTTATAAAATTTATAATATTGAATATTATAAGTATAGGTTTGTTTTTATTTTGTAATTATTCGTTAGCATCTCAAGAAGTTAGAATTATTATCAAAGTTGATAACTCAATTATAACCAGCACTGATATAAATGATGAATTTAATTACCTTAAAGCTTTAAATCAAAACTTAGGTGAATTAAAAAAAGAAGATATTTACAAAATAGCTAAAGATTCATTGATTAGGGAAAAGATAAAACAAAATGAAATTGAAAAATTAATAGATATTCAAAATTTAAAAAATGATAAATTAATAGATGATGTCATAAAAAATATTTTCACAAGGTTAGGATTTAAAAATGTTTCGGATTTTGAAATCTACTTAAATACGTTCAATTTATCATTAAATGAAGTTAAAAAAAAGTTGAATATAGAAATGTTGTGGAACCAACTAATATCTGCAAAATATAGAAACCAAGTATACATTGATAAAAACAGGATAAGAAAAAAAATAGAAGAGGAAAAAATTAATTATCGAAATTTAATCGAGTACGATTTGTCTGAAATTATTTTTTCAGCAAAAAATACTCAAGAATTAGAATTGAAAACCAAAAAAATTAACGAAGCTATTTATAATACTAGTTTTGAAACAGCTGCAAATAAATTTAGTATTTCTGATACAGCAAATTTTGGAGGAAATATTGGTAAAGTAAATGAAAATCAGTTATCAAAAAAAATAAAGAACGAATTAAAAAAAATTGATATCAATGATTTCACAAAACCTATTAGTGTTGGTAACAACTTTTTAATAATTAAAATCAATGAAAAAAAAAATATTAGTCTAAAACTAGATGAAAATGAGATAATAAATAGAATGATAGATATTGAAAAAAAAAAACAATATGAAAACTTTTCACTTATTTATTACAACAAAATTAAACTAAATTCTCAAATAAATGAATATTAAACCAATATTAATCGTTTGTGGTGAGCCAAATAGTGTTTTTTCAGAATTATTGGTCAAATCCTTTAAAAAGTATAAAAGTGTTAAACCAATATTATTAATTGGATCTTTAAATCTAATCAATGCTCAGTTGGAAAAAATTAACTTAAAGCTAAATTTAAATATAGTTTTATCAGAGTCAAATAATTTAAATAAACTTAAAAAAAATCAAATTAATATAATAGATATTAAATATAACTTTAATAAACCATTTGAAAATGCTTCATCAAAATCTAATAAATATATTTCAAATTGTTTTAATGAAGCTTTCAAGATAATACGTTATAACAAAATTACTGGTCTTATTAATGGTCCAATATCAAAAGAATTTTTTTTACAAGGTAAATACCCCGGTATAACAGAATATATATGCTCAAAATTTGGTATTAAAAATAAATATGCAATGCTCATTTATAACAAGCAATTATCAGTATCCCCAATTACTACCCATTTACCATTAAGTAGGGTTTCAAAAAAAATCAACAGTAAATCTATTATTTTAAAAACAATTTTAATATCTAATTTTTATAAAAAATTAGAAAAAAAAAAACCAAGAATAGCAATAACTGGTTTAAACCCTCACTGTGAAAATTTTATACATACAAGTGAGGAAAAAAAAATCATTGAACCAGCAATTAAAAATTTAATAAAAAAAAATATTCATATTACTGGACCTCTTCCAGCTGATACAATATTTCTAAAACAAAATTCAAAAAATTTTGATGTAATAATTGGAATGTATCATGATCAGGTACTAAGTCCGTTAAAAGCCTTACATGGATTTTATGCAATAAATATAACTTTGGGTCTTCCTTTTTTAAGAATATCTCCTGACCATGGTCCAAACCAAAAAATGATTGGAAAAAATAAATCAAATCCTCAAAGTCTTATCGAGGCTATTAAGTTTCTTAATAAATTTAAGTGATCATTAAAGCTAAAAAAAGTCTAGGTCAAAATTTTTTATTCGATAAAAATATTTTAAAAATAATTATAGATTGTGCCGAAATTAAAAACAAAAATATTCTCGAAATAGGTCCCGGGACAGGAAATTTAACTTTAGAAATAATCAAAAAAAAACCAAAAAAAATTTTATTAATTGAGAAAGATCAAACTTTATTAGCTTCGCTTAAAAAAAAATTTTCTGAAAAGATTATTTATATAAATGACGACATACTAAAAATTGATGAAAATACTTTATCAGAAGAAAAGTTGATTGTGTTCGGGAATTTACCATATAATATTTCAACTGAAATACTTACAAAATGGATCCTAAACTTAAATTCAGAGATCTGGTTTGATAAATTAATTCTGATGTTCCAAAAAGAAGTTGCAGAAAGAATTATAAGTCATTTTAATACCCCTACATATGGAAGATTATCTATAATTTGTAACTGGAAGCTTAACATAAAAAAAATAATTGATATAAAACCTAATTCATTTTGGCCTAAACCAAGGGTTGATAGTTCATTACTTGTATTTACTCCAAAAAAAAAATTTTTTGAGTTAAAGAATTCAAAAACAATCGAACATGTAACTAGGATATTTTTCAATCAAAAAAGAAAAAAAATAAAAAAACCATTTAATCAATTATTTGATAATGCTGACTTAATTGCAAAAAAACTCAATATAGATTTGAACTTGAGGCCACAAAATCTTGACTATCAAAATTATTACTCTATTGCAAAAGAATTAGAAAATTTATGAAATTAATTTTTCTATGTGTTCTTTTATAAACTCTTTATCATAATCTTTAGACCCATTATTGATTTCAGCATTAATCAAATTTTGTATTTTAAAAAAACAATTCTGCAAATCATCATTAATTACAACATAATCGTAGTTTATCCAGTGAAGAACATCTCTATCAAATTGTTTCATTCTTTCTTCTGCAATTAATTTATCTTTCATATCTCTATTAGATAGTCTTTCAAATAAAACTTTTTTACTCGGAGGTAATATAAAAAAAGTAATTAATTTATAATCTAATTTTTTATTCTTGATTTGGTCAGCACCTTGCCAGTCAATATCAAAGATTACATTGTATTTTTTCTCCAAATTTTGAATAACTGGGGTCCTTGTTGTTCCATAATAATTTTTAAAAACTTTAGCATATTCTAAAAATTCATCATTTTTAATTAATCTTTTAAATTCATTATCGTTTACAAAGAAATAATCCTTACCTTCAATTTCATTGGGTCGGGGTTTTCTAGTTGTGTGCGATGTAGAAATAATAAAATTATTGTTTTTTGATAAAAGATTTACTAAAGTTGTTTTGCCTGCTCCAGATGGGGATGATAGTATAATCATTATCCCACCTTTTTTTTGAAGCATTAATTTTTCTAATTACTTTTACTTTCTATAAATTTTACTGCGTCACCAACTGTCAATATTTTTTCAGCTTCAGTATCTGAAATTTCTGATCCAAACTCTTCCTCAAAAGCCATAACTAATTCTACTGTGTCTAAGCTATCTGCTCCTAAGTCATCTATGAAACTTGATTCCTCTGTAACTTTTGCCTCATCTATTCCAAGATGATCGGCGACTATTTTTTTAACTTTGCTTGAAATATCCTCTGACATATAAATCCTTATTTAATTATTATCAATTGTTATTAGTTTAATTACTTATTTTGTCAAGCCATATACAGGCCTCCATTAACATGTAATGTTTCACCATTAATATAGTCCGATTGTTTTGAGGCTAAAAAAAGAACAGCATTTGCAATATCTTCAGGCTCTCCTAATCTAGCAGCTGGTATCTTTGAAATTATAATTTCTTTAAATTTTTCATCAATCTTATCTGTCATATTAGTTTTAATAAATCCAGGAGAAATACAGTTGATATTTATATTTTTTTTTGCGTACTCTAAAGCTAAACTTTTTGACATTGCAACTATACCTGCTTTTGATGCTGTATAGTTAGCTTGACCAATATTACCTGTATGACCAACAATAGATGTAATATTAATAACTTTTCCTGATTTATTTTTTAACATCTTTTTAATTGAAAATTTACTCAATAAAAAAGTAGATGTAAGATTTATTTCAATAACCTTTCTCCATTCATTTAAACTCATCCTAATTGCTAAATTATCTTGTGTTATTCCTGCATTATTGACTATACAATCTAAATTTCCGCCAAGTTTATTTGTAGCATTTTCAATAAAATTCTCAATTTTATCACTTTCAGAAATATCGAATTTCAAAATTTCTATTTTCTTAAATTTTGTTTTAAGTGCTTCTAATTTTTCAATTCTTGTACCTGATGCCAATATGTTTGCACCGTTATCATATAGTTTTTGAACTAAAGAATTACCTATTCCGCCCGAAGCACCTGTTATAACAATATTCATATTCTCTAAATTTTTCATATCTTTAAGTTATTTATATCACTCTCACTATTAATTGTATCAATTTTTACATTACCATTAATTCTTTTAACTAATCCCGATAGTATTTTACCAGGACCTATTTCAATAAAATGATTAACTCCTTTATTTATCATATTTATTACGCTCTCTCTCCATCTTACTCTTTTTTCAATTTGTTCGATTAACATTTTTTTTAGTTCCTCTTTATTTAGAATTTCCTCAGCAGTAACATTTGATATTAACTTTTTATCAGAGTCATTAAATTCTATTTTTTCAAATTCCTTTTTCATAACTAAGGAAGCTTTATTCATTAGTTCGCAATGAAAAGGCGCACTTACAGGTAATTTAATACACTTTATCTTTTTTGATTTTAATATTTCAGTAAATCTAGTTAGATCATTTTTTTTACCACTTAATACAATTTGGCCGTCTGTATTATCATTTGCTATTTGCACAACAAAATTACCTTTATTGTCATGTAAAATTTTTTCTAAAATCTCAATATTTGAGCCTAAAACTGCTAACATTCCACCTTCTCCGTTAGGAACAGCAGTTTGCATAGCGTCGCCTCGAACTCTTAAAAGTTTTATAGTATCTGAAAAGTTTAAATATCCAGCTGAAGACATTGCCGAATACTCTCCTAAAGAATGGCCAGCAAAAAATTCAGCTTTATCTAAATCTACATTTAGTTCTTTGGTTGCTACTTCAAATATGGAATAGCTTATAAGAAATATTGCTGGTTGAGTATTAGCTGTAAGATCTAATTCATCTTTTGGTCCTTCAAGAATTATTTTAGATAATGATAAACCCAAAACATCATCAGCTTTTTTAAATAAATTTTTAACTATTTCATATTTATTATAAAATTCTTTTCCCATACCAATTGCTTGTGAACCTTGTCCTGGAAAAATTACTGAAAACATCTAAAAATACCTATTTTTTGTTCTTTTTACTATTGTAATTGAAGATTTATAATAGTATATCCTCATTTTTTATTAAAGAACTTAGATGAATTTATACGAACACACTATTATAGCAAGACAAGACACTTCACCAAGTGAAATTAAGCAATTAACTGAAAAATATTCAAAAATTGTTGAAAAAAATGAGGGGGAGATTGTTAAAACAGAAAATTGGGGTTTGTTAAATCTATCATATTTAATAAAAAAAAATAAAAAAGGCAGTTACATACATTTTAAATTTAAAGGTAATGGTAAAATCATTAATGAATTAGAAAAGAACGGATTTTTAGATAAGAAATTACTTAGATCTCTTACAGTCAAAGTTAAAAAGTTTGATTTAGAAACAAATTATTTTTCAAAAAAAGAGGAAAATGAAAAAAAAGAAATTATAAAGAAATAATTATGCCAAAAAGACAAAAATCAAACAAAAAAAATAACCAGAGTAATTTTGCAAGATTAAGTATTTTTCAACCCAATAAGTATAAGTTCAAAAAAAATTGTCCACTTTCAGCGAAAGGTGCCCCAGAAGTAGATTATAAAAATGTCAAGCTTTTAAAAAGATATATATCTGAAAACGGAAAAATATTACCGTCAAGGATTACTAATGTGAGTCAAAAAAAACAAAGAGAGTTATCTTTGTCTATAAAAAGAGCCAGAAATTTGGCTTTACTATAAAATGAAAGTTATCCTACTAGAAAATTTAAAGAAAATTGGGTCTATAGGTGATGTAATAGAAGTAAAGAGAGGTTTTGGAAGAAACTTTCTTATAGCAAATAAAAAAGCATTATATGCATCTAAAGAAAATATTTCTCAAGTCCAGAAAATCAAATCTAACCTTTCAAAAAAAGATAATGAGAAAAAAACAGCAGCAACAAAAATTTTTGAAAAAATAAATGGAAAAGAATTTAGTGTAAAAAAATTAAGCACAGAAAATAAAGAGCTCTATGGCTCAGTTAAACCAACTGAAATTGCTAAGCTAATATATGATAAAAATAAACTTGATATTAGACCTTCTATGATTCAGCCAATTTATGAAATTAAATCTTTAGGTAAGTTTAAAGTTAAAAT
>CESN01032604.1_pt1 | contig 12349 bp, 11 predicted proteins | sample 531181 | NCBI WGS metagenome assembly CESN01 (sample SAMEA2621990, study PRJEB7988) | marine metagenome | isolation source: saline water (ENVO:00002010), including
ATAATTTGGATTTTTTTTTTTACAACTTTTTTATAAAAATTTATAACATTATTGATTGATTCATTTATTTTCTTTTTATTAATTTGTTTATCTACATTTTTAATCTCAACATGAGTTGTTACAGGACAAACTGAGAAATTTTCATTATAAAGTAACATATTTTGTCCTTTTTTTTTATCGATTTTAAATGAAAAAAATTCAGTAAATCCTAAAAATTTATTTTGAAAAAACTTTTTTTTATTTAAAGGCATATTTATTATAACTTTTATTTTTTTACGATTGAAAAGAGAAATACTTTCTTTTGTTATTTGAGATAAATAATCTAAGTATTTTTTTTTCTTTAAACTATAATTTATAAAAATAAATTTATCATTATTCAAAGTTTTTTCAAAGACCATTGGGAAAATTTTTTTATCCCCTAAAAAATATATTTTTTTAATTTTACTTTTTTTTAATCTATTAATTGACTTTATAATAATATACTCGTTTATTCCTTCATGATCTGTTAATAAGATACATATTGAATTCATTAAAAAGTTTTTATTAAATATTTTCCTTTGATTTCATTATAAAATGTTTTAGAAAAAATATTTAATTTTTTATTTTTTTCTATTAACATTATTTTATTGATTTCTTCTTTATCCAAATTTCGATTTTTAATAATTTGTTCAACTTCATTAAGGTTAATTTCTAGTTTGTTACTATATTTAATTTTAATTAATTTAGCCCATGAGTCTTTGTTCATAATTTTTTTTTTAATGTTTTCTTTTACAAAGTTTGTTGTTTCTTTCTTTTTATTGGAAATAATTATTTTTAATTTTTTTTCTACATCTAATTCGTTTATTTTTATTTTGTTTTCGATTACTTCAAGTTCTTTAATTTTTTCTGAAATCATTTGCTGTAAAATAGAAGGCATTTGTTCTTTTATAATTTTTTGACTATTTAAATATTCTAAAGTTTTAATTTCAATCATTAAGTCAACATTCGTTATGATATGATTATTTATGGTTGCAATAGTATTTATTTGTTTGGAATTAGCACTGTAAGATGAGCAAACTAAGATTATTGTAGTGTAGTATTTTATAAATTTTATCATTAATTTATCAAATCGGATATATCAGGTGCGAAATTATCAGCAAAAGGTTTTATCATTATTCCAAATACAAGTGTTTTGGATGATGTAATATCTTTGTCAAAATAGAAATCTCTTGATAAAGTTAATGAGGTAATAATACAGTCATTTTCAAAATTTAAACCAAACCTAAAATATTCTGAAGAATTATTTTTTAGATTTTTTTTACCTTCAAGATTTAAATAATAATTGTCCGCAATAAGTTTTTTTACTGAAACGCTGCCATTTCTGATACTTCCAGCATGGTTATTTTTTTCTTCAAATTTAACAGATGTAAAAAATTTATTATAACTTGCTGATAAATCTAAATTATTGCTTACAAATTCTGAAATATCATTTTCCAAATTAAAAGAGTTATTTATCGATAAATAATTTTGTCTAAAATAACTAAGAAAACCAATATTATCAGCATTTTTAGTATTTAGATTATTTTTATCACCATAAATATTGAACTTCAAATAACCGCTAATATCAGAGCTTTTATTATTTAAAGAAGATTTATTAGGTAATAGCTTTTCACGACTATTTCTAGTTACTTGACCAAGACCAAAACTTGTTTTTAAAAAATTACTGGAATTATTTTTTTTACTTACACTATAAGTATAGTCAAAACCGTGACCAATACTAGCTCCAACTTCAGGAGTATCCAGGTCATTAGTTCTATTCATAGAAAATATATCTGAATAATTTAAAATTTTATTGTTATCAGATGCATCTTGCATTGTACCGCTTGTATATTTAATAAATATTCTTGGAGTTATTAATTGATATGAGTTTTTACTAAATTTTGCTAAAGGAAAGGTATTATCGGAAGCGATAGTGAAATAACTATCACTATTAAAATTATTCTTTAAATTTGTAACATTATCATTATAGATGTTGTTATTAAATATACCCAGCTTTGCCACTGTACCTATACCATTTTTTCTAAAAATAAATTTATTGCTATCTAATAAAATAACGTTTCTAACTTTAGCTTGCTTCTGATCTTTAGAAAATTTTTTACCTTGAAAATAGCTATTAAAATTTGTATTAAAATTTTTAATTTTTTTTGAGTTATATGAATAAACTCCATCTGGAAAATAATAAGTATATTTTCCACTATCTATAACATCTAAATCTTCAAAAATACCTGTTCTAAAAGAAAAACGAGCTGGTCCATCTGAAGATGAAATTTTAAAACTATTTTCAAGTGTTCTAATATCATCCTTGAAAAGTGAGGTTTTAATTTTATTTACTCTCACAAAATTTTGTTGTGATATTCTTTGAATTTTAAAATCTACTTTATTATTTTTTAAAAAAAGTTTTGGAAAATTACCTTTATAGTCTGCAAACAAATAATTCCTACTACCATTTGTCCTGTTATTTTTTTCCAATCTTTTATAACCCTCAGAATAACCATTTTCAATATTTAAAAATCCACTCTTAAAAGCTTGACGATAAGAAGATTTTATAAGGCTGTGTTCATCAAAATAATAAACTGGTGTAATTGTCAAATCTTTATTTTTGTCTATCGCCCAAAAATAAGGAACTTGAACAGTCCGACCTATGTTTGAGAGTGTTTTTATCATCGGAGGTAAGAAACCACTTTGTCGTTTCACATTCGGATCAGGATGAGAAATATAAGGTGCATAAAAGACAGGAATTTTTTTAATTTTGAGTAATGCATGTTTATGAGAAATTTTTTTATTTTTTTTATCGTGAATAATTTCTTTACTATTTAAAGACCACGACGGACAGAATTCACCTTTTTTGTTTTTTATTTTTGCACAAGTTGTAAATTCTGCATCTTTTAATTTAATAATATTTTCTTTTTTATTTATAGTTCCTTTTTTTGATTGAAGATATGACCCATCAGATGATCTTCCCCTAATATTTTGACCAATACCTTCTGTTGTTATTTCGTTATATATAAATTTTTTAAAGAAAAATTTATTATTTTCTTCATCTTCTAAAGTAACATTGCCATTAGCCTCAATTTCTTTCTTTTGAATGTAATAAAGAAATTCTTTGGCTGTTAATGTATTTTGACCATCTAAAAATTTAGAATTGTCTGAAGTTTTAATTATATTTTCGTTTTTGTAGTATACGATTTTATCAGCAAAAATTTTTTTCCCCGAAGAATTTGACGCTGTCGCATTTCCCTCAGCAATTATAATATTTTTTTCGTTATTATATTCAACTTTTTCTGCTTCAATTTCAAATACTTCGTCTGCAAACAAATTATTTGTCAAAACAAGTAAATAAATCGCAGAAAATAAAATTTTAAAAAAAAGTAATAATTTTTTAATCATCATCTCTTATTAAACTATAGGTAGAAAATATGATAATCAATATTACAGGTGTCCAAACTGATAAAATTAGGGGTATTTTGCCACTTTTTCCTACTGCAATAGACAGATCACTGAGAAAATAAACAATAATTCCAGTTAAAATACCAAAAAAAACATACATAAAGTTATTAAAAGTGTAGCTAATTTTTATAGTAAAAAGAGTAGATAATACTATCATTGAAAATAACATAAATGGAAGTGATAGATACTTATTTAATTTAATTATGATTTCCTGACCGAAATATCCCCTTTGTCTTATTTCTTTTAGGTCTTCATTAATATTCCAGATTGAGAATATATCTGAATTATTAAAAAAATTTTTTAATTTTTTTAAATTAATTTTACTATCATACTCATAATTTTGAATTTTTGGCTTCTCATTTAAAAAAAAGTGGTTAGCATTTTTTATACTCCAACTTAAACCTTCAATAGAAACTTCACTTCCATCAATTCTACCTTTAAATTTATTATCATTAAATATATATATAGAAGCATTTTTAAGTTTTGAAAAATCTTCTTTAGTTACTTTGTCAGCTCTGATAATGTATGTATTTCCGTTTTTAATCTCTTTTATCCAAATACCAGTTTGACTCATAATTAATAAATTTTCATTATCAGAATATTTTTGTTTAACTGTTTCATAATATTTAGATAACTCAGATGTTACAGGGGATAACAGAATTACAATTAATATACCTAGTGTAAAAGAATATATACCTGGGACAAGTGTTATAAAATTTTTTGAAAACCCAGATAAACTCATAGGCATTATTTCATTATTTTTAATAAATTTTACGTAAAAGAAAATACTGGAAAAAAGAAATATAAAAGGAGAAAAGTTTAATATTAATGTCGGTGATTTAATTAATGTTAAAATAAAAATTTTTAAAAAAAAATTTTCATTTATTTCTTTGTTTTTAAAGAAAATTATCTCTTCTATAAACGTTGAAAAAATAATTAAGGAAGAAAAAATAATTGTAAAAATTAAAAGTGAAAATGAAAATTCTTTAATTAAATAACGAATTAAAACTTTAGGTGTATATTTTTTCATTGAGACTCGCTTTTAATGAATTTTATAAATAAAAAGTTTATTGATAAAAAAAATATTATTAAAAAAAATGCGTATCCAAATGTGTAATTTAAGTTTTTTCCACTTATACCCAACAAAATTTGATTTAAAATTAATAACGCTATTGATATAATATAAATAAATATCTTTAACTTCTTTAAATTAAATTTTTCGTCATTTGAATAGAGAGAAAAAGATATTAGACAAGTTATAATAATGATAAGAAAAGGTTTTAGTATTCTTGAATTAATTTCTTCTCTAATTTCTTGCTTTCTCTCGTTTGGTATACTTTTATTTGAAAGATTTTTAATTAGCCAATTAAAATTTCTTTCATTAAATTTTGGGTAGCTAGTATGTTTGAGTTGATATTTTGAAAAGTCAAAAACTGTACTGTTAAAATTAATAAAGTTTATTTTATTACCAGCAATTTCTTGAGTTGTCCCATTATATAATTCTAAAAAAGAATTATTACCATCCGACAATACTTTGCCAGTTTGAGCCGTAATTGATCTTAATTTATCATAAATAAATATACCCTTAAGATTTCCCCTTTGATCATTACTTTCAACATAAATTGTAAGACCAGATAATGGAGAATTAAAATTCTTTTCTTTTACTAATGCATTTAATAAAGTAAATTTAGATTTACCAAGAACCATCCTGCCTTGATAAGAGCTCCAAGGAGCTAAAAAATTTGACAAAACTATATTGAAAATCAATACTATTAAACCAATAAGTAATGATATTTTGTACATCGTTATCTTGCTTACACCTGATAACCAATAAATATCTATTTCTTTTTCATTTTGTAATTTTGTATATAAAAAAAACAAAGTAATTATAAAACTTAATAATAAAGTATTATCTAGAATTTTAGGATAGTTAAAAAGTAAATATTTCATATAGGTTTGAATTGGATTTCCAAATTCTGTTATTAACTCAAGCAACCGGGCAGCTTGGGTGAACCAAATTAAAAGCGAAAATGATAAAGATATAATCAGAAAAAGTTTAAAAAATTCTTTAAAAAAATATTGGAATATCTTGTTTTTAACCATTTAATGTGTATTAACCTTTTTATTTATAATGTTTAGTATTTCAACAAAATATAGTCAAAACTATGATTTTATAGCTATCTTGTCTGGTAAAAAATCAAATTTTAAAATTATCAGCAGTATTATTGATTCAAAAAATGCAAATTTACTTAAAGATAAAGCAATAAAAAATAAGAAGCAATTCACATTTATTTCAAAAATTGAAAATTCAAAATTTAAAAATTTTTATTTTTTTAATATATGTGACAAAGAAAATGATTACGATTATCAGGATATTGGCGGGCAAATCATTAGTGAAGCGTTAGCATTAAAAAAAGAAAAAGTTGATATTATAATAGATACATTGCCACAAAATTTACAAAAACCAAAAATTATAAATAATATACTCGTTGGTATTTTATCTAAATCTTATGTATTTAATGATTACAAATTAGATAAAAAAAATTTTAAAAAAATTGTAAAAATAAACCTCGTCACCAAGCATAAATCTTTAGTAAATAGTTGTATTAAGTATGCATCTAATGTTGACACCGGAGTGTCTCAAACAAGAGACTTAGTTACTATGCCACCAAATATATTAAATCCTTTTAAATTTACAAAAGAAATTAAAAAACTTTCAAGATATGGTTTAAAAATCGAAATACTAGATCAAAATAAACTTAGAAAAATTGGAATGAATGCATTGCTAGGTGTTGGCCAAGGAAGTTCAAATAATAGTTATGTAGCAATAATGAAATGGAATGGAGGGGCATCAGGCTCTAAACCTTTAGGATTTGTTGGAAAAGGAGTTTGCTTTGATACTGGTGGGATTTCTTTAAAGCCTGCAAGATTTATGGAAGAAATGAAATATGATATGGCTGGAGCTGGTACGGTTGTTGGGTTGATGAAAACACTTGCTAGCAGAAAAGCTAAAGCTAATGTTGTTGGCATAGTTGGGCTTGTTGAAAACATGCCTGATGGAAATGCTCAAAGACCAGGAGACGTTGTTAAATCCCTAAGTGGGAAAACAATTGAAATTTTTAACACAGATGCAGAGGGAAGGTTAGTGCTTGCAGATTTATTAACTTATACTGAGAATAGGTTTAATCCAAAATTTATAATTAATTTAGCGACTTTGACTGGAGCAATAATAGTTTCTTTGGGTAATGAGTATGCTGGTCTTTTTTCTAATAATGATCAATTAGCTGAAAGGATTAGTAATTGCAGTTATAAAGATAACGAAAAAGCTTGGAGATTACCTTTAAATAAAAACTTTGATATGTTGATTGACTCTCAAATAGCAGATGTTCAAAACATAAATTACTCAGGTGGAGCTGGATCAATCACTGCTGCTCAATTTTTACAAAGATTTGTACTTAATAAAACTCCTTGGGCTCATCTCGATATTGCAGGGATGGCATGGACTAAAAAAAGCACTAAAACTATTCCTCCAGGAGCAACAGGTTATGGAGTCAAACTTTTAAATAGACTGGTTAAAGAATATTATGAGTGAGGAAACTCTATCGTTAATCAAGCCAGATGCTGTTCAAAGAAATTTAATTGGTAAAATTATTCAGGTTTTTGAGGACAATGATTTAATCATTGAAAAAATGAAAAAAATTCATATTAATTTTGATTTTGCAAAAAAGTTTTATTCAATTCATGCTGACAAACCATTCTTCAAAGATCTATGCAGTTATATTAGCTCTGGACCATTGGTAGCTATAGTTCTTAAAGGTCAAAATGCAATTCAAAAAAACCGAGAGTTAATGGGTGCAACTAATCCAAAAGATGCAAAACAGGGAACCATTAGAAATCTTTATGCAATATCTATTGATAAAAACTCAGTGCATGGGTCGGACTCATTAGAAAATGCAAAAGTTGAAATAGATTTATTTTTTAACAATTAAAGAATATTATTTAAAGCTTCAGGATAAAATCTATGTTCGAGTATCAATATTTTTTTTTCAAGTTTTTCTGCAGTATCAGACTTCAATATTTTTATTTTTTTTTGTAAAATTATTTTCCCAGAGTCTAATTTATCATTTACGTAATGAATAGTACAACCAGAATATTTATGTTTTGCTTTAATGGCTCTTTCATGCGTATGAAGACCTTTCAATTTAGGTAGTAGTGAAGGATGGATATTAATTATGGGTATTTTTACTTTTTTTAAAAAATTTGAGGAAAGTATTTTCATAAATCCTGCTAAGCATATAATGTCAATTTCATATTTTTTTATTAATTTTAAAGAATTTTTTTCAAAGATTGAAAATTTTTTGTCAATTGTAAAATTGTCGATTTTATTAATTTTTGCAATATTTAATCCTTTAGCATCTAATTTGTTTGAAAGGACTAAAGAAATTTTATATTTACTTTTTCTCGATTTTGAATTTTTGATCAAGCTTTTTAAATTTGAACCACGTCCAGAAATAAAAACAGCGACTTTTTTTTTAAAATTTGATTTTACCATTAAATAAAATTTTCTTACTTTTATGAAAAATAATTTTCCCTATTGGATATGGTTTATATTTTTTAGGAAAAAATTTTTGTACTTTTTTTAAGTTTTTTTTGTTTATTATTAAGCAAAAACCTACACCGCAATTAAATGTTTTTAACATTTCACTGTCTGAGATATCATTTTTTTTTAGAAATTTAAAAATACTTAAAGTTTTAATTTCGTTTAGATTTATTTCAGCGGCTATGTTTTTTGGTAAAATTCTAGGTAAATTCTCTGTTATTCCACCACCCGTAATATTACAACATGCTTTTAATAAATTTTTTGAATGAATCTTTAAAATTTCATTTACATATATTTTTGTTGGTACAAGTAATTTTCTTAAAAAACTAATTTCTTTAATTTTTTTTATTTTTAAAATATGTCTAACAAGGGAGAAACCATTAGAATGCAAACCTGAAGAGGGTACTGCTAAGATTAAATCATTTTTTTTAACTTTTTTTCCATTCAAAACTTTTGTTTTATCAACAATACCTACTGCAAAACCTGCAATGTCAAATTTATTTTTTTCGTAAATACCTGGCATTTCAGCTGTTTCACCGCCAGCAAGAAAACAACCTGAAACTTTACAGCCCTTTGCAATACCATTTAATATTTTTTTATATTTGTGAGGTATAACTTTTCCCACAGCAATATAGTCTAAAAAAAATAATGGTTTTGCTCCTTGAACAATCAAGTCATTCACGCACATTGCGACCAAATCAATACCAATAGTGTCATATTTTTTTAATATATTAGCTATTTCTAATTTAGTACCAACACCGTCAGTAGATGAAACTAATAATGGGTTTTTAATATTATATGGTTTGATATCAAATATAGAGCCAAATCCACCAATATTGTCAAAACCGGACAAAGACGATCCTTTAATTTTTGTTTTATTAGATATGTTTGATATATGTTTTATTAGATTATTTGTAGACAATGTATCTACACCACTTTTTTTATATGTTAATTTCTTATGCATTATACTAATAGATTTTTAATATTGATAACCTTAATATTATTTTGCTTTAAGGCAAACTCTAGTATTTTTATTGTTGATAATTATTCTTATTTAACCACTGTAAATAAAATAAAGCAAAATAGAAGCAAAATAATAGAGGAAATTAAAAAAAAATCACTAAATGATTTTTTGAAATCAATCACTATAAAATCAGATTATAAAAATATTGGGAATATTAAAAATTATCAAGAATTTCTTAAATCTTTCATTGTAAAAAATGAATTCAAGAAAAAAAAAAATTATGAAATAATTTGTAAAATAGAATTTAATCAGTTTAAAATTAACAATTTATTAAAGATGAAAAATATTAAATATATTAATTTATTTAGCAGTCCTATTTTAATAGTAATAGTTGATAAGAAGGAAAATAAATTAGACTTGTGGTCTAACGAACGTTACGAAATAAACTGGATTAAAAATTTTAATAATTTGTTAAATACTTTTACTTTAAATGGTGATATTAAAGATATTAATTTTTTAAAACAAATTGAAAGTGAAAATTATCAATTTTCTAAATTTAACAAGTTAACAGAAAATTACGGTGTTAGTGATTTTATTTTTATAATATTTGATTATGATACGAATAATGAAAAAGAAAATGTTTTTGTCAAATATAAATTTAATAATTTAAAATTTTCAAAAAAATTTAAGCTAAAAACGTTAAATAATAATGAAATTTCTAATTTTACGAAAAAATTAGTTATTAAATTAAATAATTCGTGGAAAGAAATTCAGATTCTCGCCCCTGTAAAAAATAACTCAGTAATTTTTAATTATAAATTGAAAAATCTTTCAGATTACGTAGAGAGTCAAGATATTCTGAAAAATAATAATATGATTATTTCATTTGAAGATATTGAAGTCACCAAAACTAAATATAAAGGAAAAATTTCATTCTTAGGCACATTGGAGAACTTAAACGAAAGTTTGAGCAATTCAGGTTTTTTATTTAAAAAAAAAAATAATGGGTTGCTCTTAAAAAGAAATGACTGAACAACAGATTTTTAATTTTAATTTCAATCCTTCTTATTCAAAGCAAAATTTGATTGAGGATATTTCAAATAAAGATGTTTTAAATTTCCTAAAAAAATTCCCAGACTGGGAAAATAAATTGGTAAATTTATTCGGAGATAGAAAATCTGGTAAAACGTTTATTTTAAAAATATTTAATAGTAAAAATAATTTTTTATACATCAATAATTCGATAGATTTTAATAAAAATTTTGATAATTTTTTTTCAGTTGATAGATTGATATTGGATGATATTGAAGTTGAAGAAAAAAAATTATTTTCTCTGTTAAATAATTTTATTTTACATAAAAAGTTTATGATTATTTCTTCTAAGCTACCACTTACAAATTTAAATTTTAAGTTGAACGATTTGAATTCAAGATTAAAAGAATTTTATTTAATTGAAATAAAAAATCCAAGTGACAAATTAATATATTCTTTAGTTTTAAAGTATTTTTCTGATAATCAAGTTGTTATAAAAAAAACACTAATCGATCATATAGTTAAAAAAATTGATAGATCATATCCGAGAATTAGCGATTTTTTAGCGCAATTAAACAACTCAAGCATTATTAAAAAAAAGAAAATTGATTATAAACTTATAAACGACGTACTTAATGAACTGATTTAAATTCTTTGATTACAAATTTTTTTTTACCCTTAGTGATTTCCTCAAATACTTTGTAAAAGATTTTATCTCTCCAACTTGAGTTTTTTCTTATAATTTTATAATCATATAAATCATATTTAGATGCAATTAAATTTGAATCTATTAAGTATTTTTTGGATACTAAATATTTAAAAAACTCTAAACATTTAATTTCTATTTCATTATATTTTCTGTTATTAGTAATCTTGAAAATTTTATTTAACAGGTTTATTAAAATTTTTATCTCTTTTTTTTCAAAAAATTTATTTTTTTTTAAACTAAAAAGTTTTTTACTTTTTATCATCGCAATAATATCATCATCACTAATAATCCAGTTTTTGGGTAAGTTTTTTTCCATTCCTTTTTTATCTCTTAACTTTATCAATTTTAGGAAATTAATATTTTTACATATTTGTTGGCCAAGTTTTTTTTTAAATTTTGAATTAATGCCATCTTTTTTTTTTATTTTTTTTATTAGAAGATTAAATTCCTCATTAATAAAATTAATTTTTTTTTGTTTTTTTAATAATTTTATTTGTAAATAATAAATTTTTTTTAAATAGATAACATCTTTTTGAAGATAACTAATTTGTGATTTAGTTAATGGACGTTTCAACCAATCTTTATTTTGATTAGTTTTGTCTATATTTTTATTAAAAAATTTTCTTACTAAATTCGCATAGGAAATATTTTTATCAAAACCTAAGAACCCACTTGCTATTTGTGTATCAAAAAAAGGTTCAATATTAATTTTGAAATTTAAAAATATTTCTATATCTTGATTACCGCCATGAAGAATTTTTAACTTGCTATTTGATTTAAAGACTTCTCTTAAAAAATTAATTTGATATGGATATTTTAATATATCAAATATAAATATTTTTTTACCATCAGAAATTGTTATTATTGATAATTTTGAATAATATGTTTTTTTTCTCTCAAATTCAGTATCAACACATATAAACTTTTTTTTATTGAAGTATTTTTTGAATAAAATTAATTTTTTTTGATTATTTACTATCATTATATTGTCTTGTTTTTTAGTTTTTTATATATATTAGTTTTTGTCTTAAATGATAACTTATAGAACTCATACATGTGGAGAATTAAACAAATCTCATAAAAATGAGAAAGTAATACTTTCTGGCTGGATACATAAAAAGAGGGATCATGGTAATTTATTATTTATTGATTTAAGGGATAACTACGGAATTAGCCAGTGTGTAATAGACAAAAAACACAATAATTTTGATCGAATTGAAAAAATTTCGCTTGAGACAGTAGTTAAAATTAATGGTTTAGTTTTGGAAAGATCAAAAGAAACAATAAATTCAGAACTTGTTACAGGAGAAATTGAAATATCTATCAATGAATTAGAAATATTAGGTAAAGCCAAAGAGCTCCCACTACCAGTGTTCTTGGATGAGGATTATTCTGAGGATATTCGATTAAAATATCGATTCCTAGATCTGAGAAGAAAAAAAATACATAAAAATATTATTTTAAGATCAGAAGTTATTTCTTTCATAAGAGAGGAAATGAAGAAATATGGATTTTTAGAATTTCAAACTCCAATATTGACATCATCAAGTCCAGAGGG
>CESN01104778.1_pt1 | contig 12273 bp, 8 predicted proteins | sample 531181 | NCBI WGS metagenome assembly CESN01 (sample SAMEA2621990, study PRJEB7988) | marine metagenome | isolation source: saline water (ENVO:00002010), including
GAGCCGAGACCAAGAGGAACAGTATGCTTTCCCAGGCGCCAAAGAACTCATTCATGCTAGCTTAAAAGCAGACACCAAGCCGAAAGGTCACTTCCCTAGCCCGGATGAATGGCTTTCCCATCTGCATGCCGAAGTTGTGCTATGTTTTTTTGGTTTTAATTCTTCCTTTGATGGTCCTAAGGAGGCAGAAAGGTTTAAGAAAGAATTGGACGCGTATGTTAAGCATCTTAAATCAAAAGCTTTCGGCAGAAATACCCCCAAGATCGTTCTAATTTCCCCCACTGCGGTTGAAGCCGTAGAAGGGATCACATCAGGGAAAGCTCAAAATCGTAACTTGAGAATTTACACTCAAAGCATGAGCGAGGTAGCTCTGGCAAATAGGATTCTTTTCATTGATTGTTTTGCTCCTTCCTTAAACTGGTATCAAGATGGAAACAATCATACCATTGATGGTGCCCTCTACAATGATTATGGCTACAGAAAGTTAGGTAAATTTTTAGCGGATTCAATCTTTCCTCACCAAAAACCAAAAGATAGCCTTAAAATGCAAGTACGCCAAGCAGTCATGGATAAAAACTTCTTCTGGTTGAATGACTACAAAGTACCCAATGGTGTCCATGTCTACGGTCGTCGTTACAATCCTTACGGCCCACAGAATTACCCCTTTGAAATTGAAAAAACTAGGGAATATACGATCAATCGAGACCAAGCAATTTGGGCAACGCTCCAAGGAAAAAATTACGATCTGGTAAATGCGGATGTTCAAACTTCTGAGCTTCCCGCGGTGCCGACCAATTACCTACCTCCGACAAAAAACAGTAAAAACGGCTTAATCGAGTATACTCCCGGTCCTAAAGCCCAAACCAAGATTGAAGTTGCCGAGGGTTACAAAATCGAACTGTTTGCGGACGAGAAGACCTTCCCAGACTTAGCCAACCCCGTTCAAATATCCTTCGATTCCAAAGGCAGACTCTGGGTCGCAACCATGGCGAGTTATCCCCACTACCGCATCGGAGATCCTCTACCGAAAGACAAATTGATCATTTTCGAAGACACAAATAAAGACGGCAAGGCAGACAGACAGATCAACTTTGCAGACGACCTTCACATCCCCATTGGTTTCGAAATCGCACATGATGGGGTTTATGTTTCCCAAAGCGGGAGCTTAGTTTTCCTGCAAGATACAGACGGAGATGACCAATATGACCAGCGAGAAGTTTTGCTTTCTGGATTCGATGACCATGATACCCACCATGCGATTTCCTCTTTCTGTGCGGATCCGTCTGGTGCCATTATTATGAGCGAAGGAATTTTCCTGCATAGTCATGTGGAAACCGCCTTCGGCCCCCAGCGTGGTTCGAACGGTGGATTTTACCGTTACGATCCACGAACCCGTAGACTCATACGACATGCCCAATTCAGCATCCCTAACCCATGGGGTGTGGCAGTCGATGCCTACGGACAAGAACTTTTTCTTCATACATCGGGCACAAGTATGTCTTGGATGCTTCCTGGGATGGTCAAGGCCCGGTATGGTGCAAACCTGAAAGCACCTGATATCATCACTTCCAACAAGGTGCGTCCTACTTCCGGAATCGAATTCGTATCCAGCAGGCATTTCCCTGAGGAGGTCCAAGGTGATGTTCTCATTAATAACAACATCGGGTATCTTGGAGCGAAGCAACATAAGGTCATCGATCAAGACCCTGGATTTACTACTGAATACCGACAAGATCTTTTTGTTTCAAAGGATTTGAACTTTCGACCCACCGACCTCGAATTTGCTCCGGATGGCTCTCTTTATGTCGTCGATTGGCAAAATGCACTAATTGGACACATGCAACACAATGCCCGTGATCCCAATCGAGATCACAAGCACGGCCGGATTTACCGCGTTACCTACCCTTCTCGCCCACTGGTTCAACCTGCAAAAATTCATGGGGCAAGTGTTAAGGAACTGATTTCAAATTTAGAACTTCCTGAATTAAGAACCCGGTACCGAACCCGTCGAGAGTTACGGGGCAGAGATTCCGACGAGGTCGCCCAAGAGGTTTCGGCTTGGTCTAAAGGAAAGAATGAAAGGCTACAACTTGAAGCACTTTGGGTAAGTTGGGGAGCGGGAAAACTCAACCATGCACTTTTACAAAACTTACTCAAATCCTCCGATCACCGAATTCGCTCCGCTGCATTAAATGTTTTACGATTTAATTATTCAAGCATCCCAGAAGCATCCGCTTTACTGAAGAAAGCAGCTTCCGACCCACATGGTCGTGTTCGTATGACCGCCGCGGTTACCGCTTCCTACCTGCCACGAAGAGCAGGTTTGGAAGTTTTAGAAGCCTCCGAACAGAAAGACATCAATAAGCTCTATAGCCAGACTTACGATTTCGCTCGAGATGTACTCAACCGTATGCCCGCCGAATTGAGTGTTAAGGAGAAAAAGATTGTTCAAAAATCTGGGATTATTTCGGATACGAAGGTTCTGACTACTATTCGGATTGCCACCCTAGTTGAAAAAATGAAGTACGATACTTCTTCTATCACCGTAAAAGCAGGTAAAAAAATACGCCTTGTTTTTGCCAACCCTGACGCCATGCCTCACAATATTATATTAGTCAATCCCGGCAAAGCGGACGCGGTAGCCATGGAGGCGTTAAACTTGGGTGCGAATGGTTTCGATTTGGCTTTTATTCCCCCCAGCAAGGATATTATTTGGGCGAGTAAATTATTAAACAGTGGCGAGGAAGAAGTCATAAATTTCAAGGCTCCTGCTAAACCGGGAGATTATCCTTATGTCTGTACTTTCCCTGGACATCACATTCTGATGAGGGGCAACCTGCAAGTGGTTAAATAATTTCACAATCTATTTTATATAAGTCCCGCTCCACGATGTTACAGTTAATGGCTGTAGTACCGCGTTGGTTTCTTAAAATAATAAGACTATCGAAATTCTATCGTGGAGGCCTTTCACTAGTCTCCCTGCAACTCCTTTACTTAATTCCCCAATCCATCGACAATCTTTTGGGTTGATATGAATATCCATTGCATTCCATAGTAGATGTTTTCTATGCCCACCCGAAACCTATGCAAGTCCTCATCTTTCCCAACGCCACTTCTCTCGCCCAAAAAAGTGCGGATTTGGTAGAATCCCAAATTATGACTTTTCCAGACACTGTTCTCGGTCTGGCTACCGGGTCCACCCCTCTCGGGCTCTACCAAGAGTTAATCAAAAGGCATCATCAAGAGGGTCTCAGCTTTGCGGGCGTCAAAACCTTCAATTTGGATGAATATGTTGGGATTCCCTCGAATCACCCGCAAAGTTATCGAAGCTTTATGGATGAGAACCTATTCGACCGGATCGATATTGAAAAATCCAATACTCAAGTGCCGGATGGAATGGCGGAAAACCCTCTTGAAGTTGGACCCGATTATGAGCAAAGCATTGAGGCAGAGGGAGGAATCGACCTTCAAGTCCTCGGCGTTGGGACGGACGGGCACATTGGATTCAATGAACCCACCTCCAGCCTGAAATCCATTACCCGGGTCAAAACCTTGACCAAACAAACTATTGAGGACAATTCCCGCTTTTTCGAACCCGGAGAATTTCAACCCAAGCTTGCAATTACCATGGGTATTCAGACCATTCTTAATGCCCGACGAATTTTGCTTCTCGCCCATGGGGAAAAAAAATCACAGGCGATTCGCGCTATGGTAGAAGGTCCGCTCTCCGCATTCTGCCCAGCATCGGCTCTACAATTTCACCCAAGAACAACCGTACTGGTCGACGAAGCCGCGGCCTCAAAACTCACTCTTGGGAATTACTACAAATTCGTGGGCGAGATGCAGGATGAGCTTGTGCGCAAGCACCGACCATCCGACTGGATTTCGCGATGAGCACATGCAACCAATTATGAACGAAACAATTAAAGTCCTCGTGGTAGGAGCCGGAAACATGGGACGCTCCCATGCCCTCGCTTACGCATCCATTCCTGAATTTGAAATAGCTGCTGTTTGCACACGCAAACCGCATTCCCGGGCTAACTTGATGGAAAAGCTCCCAGTGGGAACTCGGGAAGCCAACGATTACCATCAAGCCTTGGTTGATTTTCAACCGGACGCGGTCTGCATATCAACCTATCCGGACACCCACTACCCCTTTGCCAAAATGGCCTTGGAAGCGGGGTGTCATGTATTCACGGAGAAACCACTTGCCGAAAGCACGGAGCAATGCAAAGTGCTTGTACGCCTAGCCCGCGAGAAAAACAAGGCTCTCGTTGTCGGATATATTTTGCGACAACATCCAAGTTGGATCAAATTCGTGGAAGTCGCAAAAACCCTTGGCAAACCTTTAGTGATGCGGATGAATTTAAACCAGCAATCCTACGGCAAGAATTGGGATACTCACAAAAGCTTGCTCTCCTCGATTTCACCGATCGTTGATTGCGGGGTTCATTATGTCGACGTAATGTGCCAAATGACTAATTCCAAACCGACTCGGGTCTCCGGACTTGGGACTCAACTCACCAACGAACTACCAGAAAACAAAATTAATTACGGTCACCTACAGGTTACCTTTGAGGATGGCAGCGTAGGTTGGTACGAGGCAGGTTGGGGACCGATGATGAGTGAGACTGCTTTCTTTATAAAAGATGTGATTGGTCCCTTAGGAAGCGCCAGTATTGTTGCCGGTGATGCTTCTTCAAGAGGGAAATCTTCTTCGGTCGATGCACACACCCAAACCGAACGAATTCTGGTTCATAAAAGTGTCCAGAACTCCGCGGGTGAACTCGAGCCAAAGGATGAGTTTATTGAACTCGATGACGAACCGGACCATGATGAATTATGCCGGCGGGAGCAGCTCTTCTTTCTCGATGGAATTTTGGGCAGGCAAAAGCTCGACGAACACCTAGAAAGTGCAATTCGTGCGAGTGAGATCGTGCTTGCTGCCGATGATTCCTTTCGTTCCGGTCAGATGATAAATTTGGCAGATTGAGAACTTATAAAAGACATCCAGGAAGGATAAAAAGATCTCATATTTGGTCATATTTCTGGGGTCTAAGGTATAAAGATTAGCATTCATGGATAATAAAGAACAAGATATTCATTTAGTAAATGAACTCACAAAGGCACAGCCAAAGATGAGGGCTTATTTGGCCAAGATATTAGCCAACTCGTCGTCCACCGATGATGTCCTGCAGGAGTGCAATAAATTACTTTGGATCAAACGACTCGACTGGGACCCAACTACTATTTTTTTAAAGTGGGCTTATCGGGTATGTTATTTCCAAGCGATGGCATATTGTCGGGATAAAAGTAGGGAGAAATTAATTTTCAATCCTGAACTTATTGAAATCATGGGGAATGAAAGTCCCGACGAACGAACTCATTCGGAAAGAGAGATCGCCATGGAAAAATGCTTGGCTAAATTAAAAGAAGTAAGCCGTACCCTTTTGCTTGATAGATACAGCAAAGAATCAACGGTTGAAAAGATTGCCCGAAAACATGGGATTACCCCAAATGCACTTTCTCAAAAGTTACTACGACTTCGATATAAGCTTCATGAGTGTATTCAGGAAAATATGAAATCAAACCCTGCCTAATATGAAAAGAGAAGAAGAACTTGTTTGGAAACTAATAGATCAAGATATTTCAGAGCCTGAATTTCAACGGCTTCAAGAATTCTTTGCAGAAAGCAAAGAGTTAAGAGGGTATTATCAACACTGCCTGGAAACCCATGCAGTCCTTGAAAGTCATGTGGCACCAGATGGAAAAGCACAACCTTTACCCACCCCTTCCTTTGAACCGGTGGAAGAAACAAAAAGTAAGCCACCTGCTTGGTTGGGCTGGGCAGCTGCAGCCTTGATTTTTGTTTATTTTGGAACCTCAACGGACTCCCCTTCCAAAGTTAGCTTGGTTTCGATGGATCAAGCGGATTGGAGAGGAACTGAAGTTGTGATCGGAGCCCCGATACCGGACCGATTTTTACATCTTAAGAATGGTAGTATTGAAATGCAATTTCCAACAAAAACGAGTGTAATCATAAATGGCCCAGCTTTTTTTCAAGTTCTTGACGACCAGAGTCTTGAAATGATTGAGGGTAAAGTTGCAGTTAACCATGAAGGAGAGCCCGGTAGTTTTAGACTGCTTACTCCTGCTGGAAAACTCAACGACCTTGGAACTCGTTTTACCGCCTTTATCGAAAACCTTGAGGATTCAACCAAGGTACACACCGAAGTTCTGGAAGGAAAAATCGAATTCGTGAATTCATTTTCCAAGCAAAGTTCTATTTTTAATGCTGGAGAATCCCTAGTCATAACCGGAACGCACCGAAAAGCTAACAGTCATGTAAGTTTGGCAGAAAAAGCTGATCAAGGGGCAGTTGAAAACGAGTCAGAACAAGGAACCTTTGACCAAAATCCTAATCATCCAAAGACTTCAATTGAGAATCAAGCTGAATTTAAAGCCATTGACCTCATGCTCGAAGGAAACCTGAAGGCCCAGATCAAATATTCCATGGTTGAGGCCATTGCAGAATCAATTGATCAAAAAGCGATGGTTTTAGTCGAAGCAGAAAAAGCTTTTTCGAGCAATCAAGGGATTAGTTTTGCAGAAGCTGCCATGCCTGAAATTGAAGCGATGGCTCACTCGTTGGTTGAAGGTTATGTAGACTTCTCAAAAATATCACTCTGGGAGGCTAGTAAGACTGCAGAAATCGCATGGCGTGAAAACAAAGATTCAGAGGGTAAGCTCATTAGCCGAATACCCTATGCAAATCGTTTGAATACTCCTGAGAAAGGCAATCGACTGTTACACAACTTGGAGCAGATTAAATTATGGCTTCAGACTGTTCACGACATACATGAAGAAAAAGGAATGGGATGGGTGTCATCATTCGGTTGCCCGGAAGATGGGAAATTAATTTTTGATAATCGTAACAAAAAATTGTTTGCGATCAGTCACGCCATTGAATCCATAAAATCAAACCTCGAATAACTCTTTAAAATTCACACAAAGAAATCTCGTAGCTGAAAATGAGCTCGGCTAAATCGAAGATTAAAGGAAATAAATCGTCTTAGAATTTGAATTAATCTTAGAACTTTTCTAGGAAAATCCGATGGATTTCGCTATCACCAACAAAACTTGGCTATTTAAGGAATCTGTGCCACCGTACTACATCAATCCATCATAAAACTCCGACACTTTACCTGCAAGAATTAGGGCTTGAACTTTTGCTGATTGGTATGCAGGCTGAAGTCGATTTCATCAAGGAAAACTTAGTTTAGGTAATGTTGTAATGTACAATCTGTGTTTTCGCATGAGAACTTGCGAAGTACCAATTGAAGTGGTTCAATAATACTTTAAGCTTATGAGTTCATCTCAAGATATACAGGCTGAGAAGACACCACGACCCACAAGACCCTTGGCAGAACGCATGCGCCCGCTAAGATTAGAGGAGGTTCGCGGCCAATCCCACCTGCTGGGCAAGGACTGCCTTTTGCCCAAACTCATTCGTGAAAACCGAGTTGGCAACTTAATTCTGGCTGGACCTCCCGGTACGGGTAAAACTACTTTAGCCACGGTCATTGCCGAGGAGAGTAAGTGTAAACAGATTAAATTGAATGCGGTCACTTCCAATGTGACTGAGTTACGAGAATCTCTAAAACTTGCCCGTTACTATGGGTCCGAAAAATGTTTTCTCTTCGTCGACGAAATTCACCGTTTCAACAAAGCCCAGCAGGATCTCCTCCTCCCAGATATTGAGTCTGGAGAAGTCCGCCTGATCGGCGCCACCACTCACAATCCCCGCTATTATGTCATTGATCCTCTCCTGAGCAGAAGCCAACTCTTTACCCTCAAGCCACTCGAGATTAACGAAATAGAAAAGGCACTTCTTGCATGTATCGATAACCATAAAAATGGATTGGGGGTTAGAAAATGCAGGACCACACCCAAAGCCATTAACCAAATTGCCCGTTTGGCAGAGGGAGACTTACGAAAAGCCTACAATATCATTGAAATTATTGTCGATGGTTTGCCTGTGGGTGCTACGGTTTCCGAAGATGGAGTCGCTCTTTTTGCCCAAGAGCGCAGCATTCGCTACGACCGGAATGAGGATGAACATTATGACACGGCTTCTGCCTTGATTAAAAGCATGCGCGGAAATGATCCGGATGCGGCTTTATATTGGTTAGCCAAAATGCTGGTTGGGGGCGAAGATCCAAGATTCATTGCAAGAAGATTAGTAATCTTCGCTTCAGAGGATGTTGGCTTGGCCGATTCCAGAGCCTTACTCATCGCAGAAGCTACTTTTCGGGCTTGCGAAACCATTGGAGTTCCAGAATGCGAGCTAAACCTTGCTCATTCCGTCCTCTTTTTATCAACCTGCCCAAAAAGTAATAGCTCTGCTTTAGCACTTGCCGCCGCAAAAAAAGCGATTCAAGAAAATCCAGTCCAATCGATTCCAGTTTCGATTCAAGACCGACACGGCCGAAATAAAAAAAATCGAAGCAAACAAGAGGAGTGTTATCTCTATAGCCACGACTTCCCGGAAAATATTTCCGGTCAGTCCTACCTTGATCAACCAATCCAGCTCTACGAGCCGAAACTAGCCGGTGCGGAAGAGAACATCGCGAAACGATTAAATCGCTGGAAAAAGATTCGGAATCAGGGAAAAGCAAAAAACTAGAACAAGAACTCGAATGAGTTAGAATCTGATCTGGGAATAACAACCAAGGCAAAGATTTCTGAATTTGTTTGTAAATCATAATAAAAACTTCTGAATAATTCTTCATTTATGAAATGCTCGCTCTTCTTCATTCTTATTTTTGCTTCCATGAGCCTGTTTGCTCTTGGAAATAAACCCAATGTCCTGCTGATTGTTTGTGATGACTTAAATGATTATGTGGAAACTTTGGGTGGGCATCCTCAAACCAAGACACCGAATCTTCGTAAACTGATTAAAAGCGGCGTATCCTTTAGCCAGGCTCATTGTAATATTCCAATTTGCAACCCTTCCCGAGCCAGTTTTGCAACTGGTATCTACCCTCACACATCTCAGCAATTTGGATTTGAGGATTGGGACAAAAATGAAATCTTAAAAAACTCCCGGACCATGATGGATCACTTTGGTAAAAATGGTTACCAAACTCTGGGGACCGGCAAAGTGATGCATAACCGGGATCATCAGGAATGGGATGAATACGGGCATCCCTCCGACTATGGCCCCTTCCTTTTTGACGGGAAGGATAAGATTCCTCATCTCGATGTACCCAGTCCCTTTCGTGATGACTTTGGCATCATTGACGGAACCTACGGGCCGCTTGAAAAAGTCTCCCACAAAAAATCACCCGCAACCGGAAAACATTATTCCTGGATGACCGGGGGGTGGCGTTCACAGAGAGAATTGAAATATCATTCAGAGGAGGATCGGGATGCAACCGGAGATGAACTGAATGCACAATGGGCGATAAAAAGACTTAACGAACTTGCCAATTCAAAAGACGACAAGCCTTTTTTCATGGGAGTTGGTTTCGTGCGTCCCCACACGCCCCTGATTGTCCCACAAGAATACTTCGACCGCTTTCCCTTGAATACGATTGAACTGCCCGTGATCAAGAAGGGGGATGCCGAGGATACCTTCAAGCACACCGTAACCTCAAAAGAGGATGACCGAAGCGGTGATCGAGGGACCAAAATGTATGATAGCTTGGTGGCTTCCTATGAGGGGGATCGTGTGCTGGCTTTAAAAAAATTCATTCAGGCCTATTTAGCATCAGTGGCATCTGTGGATGATTTAGTGGGAGATATTTTAGATACCTTGCAAAACACGGGGTTAGACCAAAACACTATCGTCATCTTTACCAGTGATCACGGTTGGGGAAATGGAGAGAAGGACTATGTTTATAAAAACTCTCTTTGGCAGGAAAGTACTCGGGTTCCTTTAATCGTTCGGGCTCCCGGAATCTCAAAAGCAGGTATGAAATGTAAGCACCCGGTTTCCTTGGTTGATCTCTACCCCACCCTACTCGATCTCTGCGGCTTACCGACAAACACACAAAAGAACGAAAAGGGGCGCCCCCTGGATGGATTCTCGATGAAGCCTTTCCTCAAAAATCCCGAAAAAGGTATATGGAAGGGTCCTGATTATGCCCTGACCGCACTTTACAAATGGGCTCAGTATTATGACCCTGCCTATCAAAGTTATTCCATGCGCTTCGAGGATTGGAGATATGTGCGTTATGAGAATGGCAAAGAGGAGCTCTACCACACCGCAGAGGATGATCATGAATGGAACAATTTGGCTCTGGACCCAAAATTTTCCAAGCAATTGACCAGCTTTCGGGAACAACTCCTATCAGTGATTCCGGAAAGCATTCCCGAAAAGCCGAAAAGCAATGAGTATTGGAAGGATCAGTACTTCAAGAAAAATCCATCCGCAGATGCCAATAAGGATGGATCTTTATCCTGGGCTGAGCTTACCGGTCACAAGAATATGTCGGACAGCGAAAAAAAAGCTCTCCAGAATGAGCATTGGAAAAATTCCTATTTCAAGAAAAATCCAAATGCAGACACCAACGAAGATGGAAGACTGTCATGGCAGGAATTTCATGCTCATAAAAAACAAAGAGCGGAAACTTTTAAATCCCAAAAATAAAACCTACAACCCAAATAAAAATGAATCGAATTACATTCCTTGCCCTCTTTGCCCTTGGAGCATTTTTCGCAAACCTTGGATTTGCCCAAGAAGCCAAAACGCTCGAAGCCACTGGTAAATTTATCAAAAACGATAAGGGAGCCGTTGTTTTTACAGATGACGCAGACAAGAAAAGGTACTACGGCTTCAATGACGGAGTGAAGAAAAAAGTGGGTGATATGCTCAATAAAAAGGTCAATCTTAAGGCCAAGGTCAAAAAGAAAGAAGGTGCCAAGATTACCTTGATGACCTATGTTGTTTCGATCAAGGAAGCCAAATAATCTTCCCCGCTTGGTTTAATTTCTTGAACTTGAGGTTCTTCATAAAAATATGCTTTTTGTGAAGAACCTCAGCTTTTTAATGCTTCGATGACACACTTTCTTTGGATTGTATTTTCTAGCATTCCTTTGCTCTTGGTACTACCGGGGATATCCGTGGGAATGGCCCCGCCAAATGTATTGATTTTCCTGATGGACGACATGGGCATTGGAGATTGCCGGGCTTACAATGCAAGCAGCAAGGTTGAAATGCCCAACCTCGAAAAAATGGCACGCGAAGGGATTCGTTTTACTGATGCCCACGCTCCAGCTGCAGTGTGTGCCCCAACCCGTTATAGTATTATGACCGGGAATTATCCATGGCGTGGTCGTAATCCCAATGGGACTTGGCTTTTCAATATGCCTTCTCAAGTTTTACCAGGGCAAAAAACGATTGGGCAATTAATGAAGAACGCGGGTTATCGTACCGCTTTTTTGGGGAAAGTTCATTTAGGCGGGAAAATCTTCAGTAAATCGACCGGTAAACCCAAGCTTTCTATGAAAGGTGGCTATCAAGACTTTGACTTCAGTCGAAGAGTGGAAGATTCACCTGCATCCATGGGATTCGATTATTCTTATGAACTGCCTCAGGGGATACAGGGCTCTCCCTACCTCGCCCTTGAAAATGGTAGGTTGGTGGGGGGTGAAAAAAACCTTAGGGCCTGGAAGGTTGGAGGCTATGGTAAGTCAGTGATTGAGGCAAATGGGTTTGGTTCTTCCGATTGGGACTCTTCCAAAGCAGGTCCTGTTTTAACTGAAATGGCTCTATCATTTTTGAACCGGCATTTTAAACGAAACCAAGCAAATGGAATAAGGAAGCCTTTCTTCATGCATTACTGTAGCCAGTCGTGCCATGTCCCGCATACTCCACCAGATGAATTAGGAGGAGAAAAAATTAAGGGTGCTTCCCTGGATGCACACCTTGATATGCTGGTAGAAGCGGATGTTACTCTGGGAAAGATTATCAGCAGCTTACGAAATTTCGGAGAACTTGAAAATACACTGATTCTATTCACCAGTGACAACGGCGGGCTTTCCCGTGGAATTCCTGGTCAATATAAGGGGGAACACAATTCGAATGCGGGCTTCCGTGGTAGTAAGGCCCAAGTGTATGAAGGGGGGCACCGGGTTCCTTTGGTTGCCCGTTGGGGAAATGGTAATCAAAATTCACCCATACCCCCGGGAAGTGAGTCCAATGCTTTAATTGGCTTACAGGATCTCTATGCCACATTCGCCGAGCTTACCATGCAACCCATGGGGTTA
>CESN01006917.1_pt1 | contig 12260 bp, 15 predicted proteins | sample 531181 | NCBI WGS metagenome assembly CESN01 (sample SAMEA2621990, study PRJEB7988) | marine metagenome | isolation source: saline water (ENVO:00002010), including
TAGCACTCCCAACAAAAATTAGGCTCTATATTTTTCGCCCTACGAATGTTTTCGTCGATATGCATTATATCAGACGGACAGATATCTACGCAATGTCCGCAGCCGTCACATCTAGTCATGTATACAAAAGTTGACATAATTTTTTTAAATTCTCCTATTCTATTAACACATTAATAATGTTTTGGCTCTTCTCTTTTTATACCTAGGCCAAATTGCTCAGGGCCGTCAGCTTCGGGTGGTAAATTATCTCTTGATCCGTCAGCTTCAGCTAGATTTTTTTGGATCGCGGCGCCAGGTTTGTAAAACATATGAGCAAATTTAGACCAATATACGCCGCCAAAAAGAATCAAATTTGCTACAATATAAAATAAAAAAAATACTTTATCATCCCATCTATCACCTAAATTTAAATTTTGAAGAAAAGACCAGGCTAAACCAAAAAAAGAAGTGGCTATCAAAGCAAGTACAAATAGGTCCGCTTTTATGACTCTATACCAAGGTTGTGCTTCAGAATAAACATCAACTCTTAAAAAAAACCAAAACCAACAACCTCCTAACACAGTAAATATTCCACCTACATGCCATAGTATAGGCCAAATACTTGGAGTGACTGAACCTTGTTTTGAATACATAAAGACCATAACAACTGTTGCAACCCAAAATAAAATCGTACCATACATTCCCATAACATGCGCAGCTCTTCTTTTTCCTGCGCCTAGCTCTGATGTTGTTGCAATGTCACTTACTACAGTTTTAGTTAATACTTTTAATCTCTCACTTGTTGAGAGGGTCTTTGTAGCATTTTTTTTTGCTTTTTTTGCATTTTCGAAAAAGTACTTTACATTTTTTTTATGGATCATGTCCATAATTGTTCCAATTGCAATCAATGCTATCATCAATATAACAAAGACCTGCATAAATATTGGAGAGATAGTTTCAGTCAGTAACAAATATGGATTAGTAGAAAACATTTATTTTAACCTCCGCAAATTAAAAAAGATATAAATTTGTAGTATAGTTAATTTAATAGATCAACTGTAATATAAAGGACACTTAGTAACAGCTTTGTTGTATAAATTCTTAAGTATTTTATAGTTTTTTGTGCTTCTTCTTCTCCAACTATGACCCTCAACTTTTGAAAGTGAGACTATTCCTTTACCTGAACCAACTAAAATTATCTCATCATAGTCATGTAGATTCTTTAGTGGAATATGAGTGTATTTAATATTTACCATTTTATTTAAATATTTAATAGTAATGCCTTTATAAAAATGATCCTTAGGAGAATAAAGTATATTATTTTTTACAAATAAAATATTTGCAGTAGCGGTTTCCAAAATTTTTCCTTTTTGGGTCAGTCCTAAATCACAATTTTTTACATTGATGAAATTCATTTTTTTTAAAATTTTATTATATTTTAAATTTTTATAATTGGGTCTTTCTCTTTTATAATTGTATAAATTAATTGTAAAGTTTTTTGATGGATTAATTCTTACTCTTAAAGATACGGATATTATATCTTTTGTTATTGCCAATCTTAATAAATGATTATATTTTATATTTTTTTTTAAAGTAATATTTAATATTTTTTTTATAATTAACTTTAGTTCCTTTTTATAAATTCTATAATCCTTCATTGACTTAATAAGATTTTGAATATGTTCTTTAAAAAAAATTATTTTTATAGGTTTCCCTATAATTCGCATTGTAGTAAATACACCATGTTTACCCCATAAATCTCTAAATGGTATTTCTTTAAAATTACTAATTCGATAAGATTTTTTTAATAATGTAGTCGCCATTTTCTGTCAAAAAAGATTCGGGATGAAATTGAAATCCGTATATTTTATTTTTTACGTCTTCGATTGCCATTGGTATATTTGTTACTTTACACCTCATGCTAATTTTTAAGTACAAAGAATTAAATGGTTCATGTAATTTTAATGAATGATATCTACCTACTTTAAAAACTTGGTTTCTCTTAAATATACTACTATCTTTTGTTACTTTTACTTTTGATTGATAACCGTGATATATATTTTTTTGCTGACCTATTATCCCATTTTCATTAAATAATATTTGTTGATAGCCTAAACAAATACCTAATATTTTCTTTTTACCTTTATACTTTTTATATATTTTAGAGGTTAAAGGATAATCTTTTGGAGAACCTGGGCCTGGCGATAGAACAATTATATCTGATTTTTTTAAAAGTTCTTTATTTATCTCGAAATAATTTGAACAAATGACTTTATCGAATTTTTTTAATTGGTGAACAACATTCCATGTAAATGAGTCTTGATGATCAATTAGATAAATCATTTGTATAACTCCAACAATGATTTTGCTTTTATAAAATTTTCATTAAATTCTTTTTTAGCAGTGCTATCCAAAACAACTCCGGAAGCTGCAGATATTTCTGAAAAATTTTTAAAGTTTAGAATTGACCTAATTATAATATTAAATCTCATATCCTTGTTATATTTTATAAATCCAAAACTACCTGTATATATATTTCTGTCCTCGGCCTCTTGATTATTTAATAATTCTAAAGTTCTAATTTTTGGGCATCCAATTACAGATCCTCCAGGCATCATGGATTTTATAATATCTTTAATACTGACATTTTCATTTAATTTGCCTTTAATTAAGGTTACATAATGAAATAAGTGCTTGTATTCCTCTACAAATTTTTCTCTGAAAATCTTTACACTTCCTGGCTTGCAAATTTTGGACAGGTCACTTCTTTCCATGTCTACTATCATATTATGTTCTTTAGTTTCTTTGTCATTATTTTGAAAAAAATTAAGAGCTTTATGTCTAGTCATACCATTATTTTTCCTAAAAGTTCCTGCAATAGGTTTTGTGATTATATTATATCCTTTTTTGTCGATTAATGTTTCAGGAGAGCAACTTACAATAGAAAAATCTTTGTCTTTTACCATAAATGCTTCTGGCGATGAATTTACTTTCATAAGCTTCCAAAAAAAGTTGATCGGATTTATTTTTGATTTATTTTTATATTTTGTACAAATCTTTATTTGGTATGTTTCGCCTTCTTTTATTTTTTTTGAAAAAAGAGAAAATATTTTTTTATATTTTGAATAATTAATATTTAAAGAAAACGGACTTAAAATTTTTGTTTGCTGAAAGCTTCTTTTAAATTTTTTATTTTTGGTATTTGAAAAAATTTTTATATCATTTCTTATTTTTACTATTGTTTCTGGCTTGTAAAATATACCTTTATAAAAATGTGATTTTTTCTTTTTATTCACTTTTAAACCGATTAAATTACAAAGAATTTCGTAACCAAAAAAACCAATCATCATATCAGTTTCTTTTTTATATTTTCTATTATCAAAGTGATTAAAAAACTTATTAATATTTTTATTAGTTAAAACTACTTTTTTTGAGAAATGTGTATAAATATTATATCCATTATTCACTTTATATATAATTAATGGCTCATCAGACTGATAAAGATTTTCTAAATAAGTATTAAATTTATATTTATGCTTTTTGTGTTCTTTCAACTGCTCTCTCTTGTATAGGTAGATGTATTAAACCTGCAAATATCGATAATGCAATTGCCAAATACCACGCATAGTCATATGAGCCATATAAATCGTAAAATAAACCTCCCAAATATGCACCAAAAAATGATCCTATTTGGTGACTTAAAAATACCAGTCCATATAACAATCCTAAAAATTTAGTTCCAAATATATGAGCTACAATTCCACTAGTTGCTGGAACAGTAGATAACCATAATAACCCAAAACTTGCTCCAAAGAAGACAGATACAATATTACTTGGTGGTAAAAATATAAATGCTATTATAGATATTCCCCTCAAAAAATAAATTACACTTAGTATTTTTTTTTTGCTTATTTTTGATGATAAGTAACCACTTAATAAGGATCCAAATATGTTGAATAACCCTATTAAAGATAAAATCATTGCTGCGGTCCAATCGTCAAGCCCTCTATCTATTACATATTTTGGAACATGAGTACCAACTAAAGTAATATGAAAACCACACACAAAAAAACCAGATATTAACAGAATATAACTTTTGTTATTAAATGCCTCTTTTAAAGCCTCAAATGCATTTTGTTTTTGATTATTGTCTTGATTAACACTAGACCCATTTATCGAAGGAGATCTTACAAAAAATGCAATTAAAAAACCAACTGATAAAAATACAATAAAGTATAAAAGAGTGTCTACCCAACCATTATTGGCTAAAGAAAAATTTGTAAATAATGGAGAAATAAAGTAACCAAATGATCCGGTTGCCGTAACAAGACTCATAGCAATAGTTCTATTAGATAAAGGAAAATGCTTACCTACTATTGACATAGGAATGCTAATAGCAGTACCACCACATCCAATACCTATAAGAACTCCTAGACTAATTTGGAAATATAATCCTGTATTAGGACCAGCGTATAAAAAGTAGACACCTAAAATATAAAAAATAAATGCCAACATTATAGCTTTATGTCCACCGTACTTATCAGCTATGATACCGAATATAGGGCCAGATAGACCCCATCCTAACATTTGAATTCCGATCGCAAGTCCAAATTCTGTATTTGAAATACCTAAATCAACGTTGAAATCCATAAAAAACATTCCAAAAACTTGTCTAACACTTAAAGATATTAAAACTACAAGACATGACGCTATCAATGTTATTAATGCTTGACGATTAGTTATAAATTTTTCGCTCATTTTTACTTTATAAATTTTAATGAATTTTTAATATCATCTAATAAATCTTTTAAATCCTCTAAACCTATGTGTAATCTTACTATATATTCATCTTTTTTTAATTTTAAAAATCTTCTGTTACCTTGAAATTTCATCTCTTGGTGTAAAGCTAAGCTTTCGTAGCCTCCCCAACTATAACCGTGACCAAATAATTTTAATGAGTTAACAAATTTATCAATTGAACTTTTATTTTTTGTTTTAATTTTTAAACCCATTAAACCTGAAGATCCACTATAGTATTTTTTCCATAATTTATAATTTTTTCTATCTTTTTTAATTGGATACATAACTTCAATATTTTTTTTTTTTGATAAAAATTCAGCTATGTAAGTTGCATTTTCTTGATGCTTATCTAATCTTACATCTAAAGTTCTTATGCCGCGCATAATAAAATATGCATCATCTGGGCTTAATCTTAAGCCTGTCATATTTTGAGCGCGCATGACATTTTTAAATAATTTTTTGCTAACAGCTAAACTTCCACCCATTACATCTGAATGACCTGAATAATATTTAGTTGCCGAAACTATTGATAAATCGAAACCAAGTTTTATTGGTTTCAAAAAATACGGTGTACCCCAAGTATTATCTATTGCTGTATAAATATTATTATTTTTTGCGTATTTTAGAATTTTACCAAGATCTTGGAATTCAAAAGTATTACTTCCTGGGTTTTCTACATATATAAGTTTTGTTTTTTTCGTTATCAATTTTTTTATTGTATGAACATTAAGTGGATCATAAAATTTAGATTTTATATTAAATTCTTCTAAATATTGATCAGATAATTGTCTTGTTGGATTATAAACTGGATCAGAAATAATAACCTCATCTCCAGGACGCAACACACTATATAATGCTAAGAATACTGCACCAAATCCAGTTGGTGTTAGAAAAGTATGAAAAGCCTCCTCTAGGTTTGTTAATATTTTTTCTAATTCAAATGTTGTTGAAGTACCTTGTCTTCCATATTCAAAATAACCTCCTCTTGGATTTTTTAAGTTTTTTTTTTGTGTTGCTCTCAAATCAGACATAGTTTTAAAAACCATTGTTGAAGTTCTTACTAGAGGAGGATTGACTGATCTGTTTTTAAAGTCTTTATTAGTGTGTTTTAAAAATGTTTTGAATGATTTAATCATAAATAAATTTGATATGTCACTTTGACAATGCTATATCCTCCAAATATGTCAATAAAATTTTAAAACAAGGAAATTATGGGATATCCTAAAAAACATAGAGGCCGAAGAAAAATGGGCTCAAAAAAAAGAAGAGCCAGGAAAAAAAATAAAAAAAAATAATAAATCTTAATATGGATAATATTTTAAAAGTGAAATCCATAAGCATATGGATTTTTATAGTTCCTTTTTTTGCTATAAATCTTTGCTTAATACTAATAACGCAATTCCATGATTTATTTCCTAATAAAGAAGATATCTTACATAATACAATACCATACTTTGATGGCGGTACATCAATTAGCCGAACTGCTAGGGTTTATCCAACTTACTTAATATTTAAACCTGCAATGTTTTTAACTTCATATCTTTTAGTGAAGTATTGGCTCAATAATAAAAAAATAATTTTAAACTATGACAAAAATATTAAACATGTAAAAAAATTTATATTTTTTGGAATTAGCTCAGCTATTTTATTGACTATCCATTCTATATTTCTTGGAATTAAATTTGATTATGATTTGTATAAGTTATTTAGAAGAATTGTTATGTTATTATTTATAGTATTTGAAATTATCGCTCAAGTTTACCTAGTATTAAGTTTATATAAAATTAAAGGATTAATATTAAATAAAATAAATATTTTATTTTTAAGATTCAAATTAATTTTAGTTTCAGCTTTGATAATTATTGCGATAATTTCAATACCAATAATAGGAAACCCTGGAAACAAATTTTTAAAACATGCTCTCGAATGGGATTATTTTGTTGGTGTGATAAGCTTTTATTTGTTAACATATTTTATGTGGAAAAAAAATAATTAATCTTTTGTTATCCAACCACCACCTAAAACTTTAAAACCAATATCGTCTTTATCATAAAAAACACAAGCCTGTCCTGGAGAAACACCGTATTCATTTTCCAATAGACTTAACTTTGCTGATCCATTTAAAATATTTAATTTTGATTTAATTAATCTACCAGTTGATCTTAATTTTACGTATATAAATTTTTTAAATTCTTTTTTATTTGATAAATAATTTAAATCTTTTAAAATAATTTCTTTCTTTAGCAATTCTTTCCTAGATCCTACAATTATTTCATTTTTATCGGAATTTATGTCAACGACATATAAAGGTTCTTTATGCGAAATTTTTATTCCTTTTCTCTGTCCAATTGTAAAATTTACAATACCGTCATGTACTCCTAATATTTTACCATCTAAATTTTTAATATTTCCTTTCTTAAATGAATCTGGTCTAAATTTTTGGATTACAGAAGCATAATTTCCATTAGGTACAAAACATATATCTTGGCTATCTGGTTTATCTGCAACATTTAATTTTAAATTATTTGCAATCTCTCTAGTTTCTTTTTTTAAATATTTGCCTAGTGGGAATCTTAAAAAATTAAGCTGTTCTCTTGTCGTGTTAAAAAGAAAATAACTTTGGTCTCTATTTTCATCAATGGCTCTATACATATTTGTTGTTTTATTTTTTGTTACGCTTTTTACATAATGCCCAGTAATTAAAGCATCGGCTCCAAGTTCTCTGGCCTCACTAAATAGATCACTGAATTTTACAGTTTTATTACATTGCACACAAGGAATTGGTGTTTCACCTTTTAGGTAACTATTAATGAAATTATCAATAACTCCCTTCTTAAATTTATTTTGATAATATAGAATTTTATGATCTATATCTAGCTTGTGTGCCACTCTTTTAGCATCCATAATATCCTGTCCAGAACAACACTGTTTGGACTGAGAAACAGTTTTTGCATCATCATATAACTTTAGAGTTATCCCAATTACTTGATACCCTTCTTTTTTCATTATGCCAGCAACTGTAGAAGAATCTACACCTCCGGACATCGCGACAACTACTTTTGTATCTTTGGGTTTTTTTTCGATACCTATTGAATTTAAATATTTATTCATGTTAGTGCTATTTATACAAATTTTTATTATAAATTAAATTAAATGATTTTTGATTTTGAACCAGGTGACAGAGTTGTAAATCTCGAAAGAAAAGATTGGGGTATTGGGCAAGTTCAATCAATTATCAAGGAAAAAGTGACAGTAAATTTTGAAAATATTGGTAAAATTGTAATTAATGGGAATAATGTTGACTTACAAAAAATAAATGATGGATAAAATTGAGTTAAAAACGATATGTTACCAATTAATTGAAACTTTTTTGTTTGCAGGAAAAAAAAGTTTAAAAATTAGAGACGAAGGTCTTAGGGTAGAATATAAAGAAGATAATACACCAGTAACGAATGGTGATCTGGAAGTGAACAAAATTCTTAATGATAAAATTTTAAAATTAACACCAAATTATCCTATAGTATCAGAAGAAAGTTCGTTGAATAAATCTGACGAAAATTTAAAAACTTTTTGGTTAATAGATCCTATCGACGGTACATATGATTATGTAAACAATAAAGAAGAATTTACTATAAATGCTGCATTAATTGTTAATAAGCTTCCAAAAATTGGTCTTATTTGTGCGCCAGCTAAAAATAGAATGTTTTATTCCTATGATTTAGGAGAAAGTTTTGAGCTTATAAATAATAAAGAGATAAAATTAAATTGTATAAAAAAAACTAAAACTAAACAAATTAAAGCTGTACATTATTCTGATAATTTGAAACCGGAAATAAAAAATTTGTACAAAAAATTTTCGGTAACAGAGCATCAAAAAATGAAAAGTTCTTTGAAATTTTGTGTGATAGCATCAAGTGAATACGATATTTATATATCTGAACCCAGAGCATCTGAATGGGATATAGCTGCAGGACATGCAATTTTACAAAATGCTGGTGGTTTTGTAACAGATTTTGATGGTAATCATGTTTTTTATGGAAAGAAGAACTTTAAAAACCCAAGTTTAATTTTAAAAAGAGGTATAAATTTATAAAATGGATGAAACTCTTCGGATAATTTTAATAATAATAATTTGTGTAAGTATATTTGGTTTGGTATTATTTGTTTGGGTAAAAAACTATATGAAAAAAAAAATCGAATATTATTTACAAGAAAAAAACAAAAAGTAACTCTATAAAAGATTTATTATTTTCAAGTAATCCTCTTTTTCTATATCCATTACTCTTTTTGAGGTTTCGAAATCAAAACCTGATCTTGCTAATATACCTATATCTTTTTTGTAAAATAGCGGTCGATTATTTTCATCTCTAGCAGGTCCTATTCTTTTTTTTTTGCAAATCTTTATTGCAGAGAAAAAATCTTGATCTTCATTATCTTCCTTGATTGATTGTATGGTCTCATTTACAAACGTATCATTTATACCTTTATTAATAAGATAATTTCTTATCTTGTTTATGGAGCTACCTCTTTTGATTAAATTTTTAGCTTTAGAATTTGAATAAAATTTATCGTTTAAAAACTTTGTGTTCTCTAAGTCAACTAAAACGACATCAATAAGCTCTTTAACGTTGCTTTTATTTATATTTGGAGTGCTTAATTTTAGATATTTTTTCAACAAGTAGGTTTTTAGTTGTTGTTTTGATGGAGAATATTTTTCTATATACGCGTAAGATAGATTACGCATTTCATCTACGGTAGCCTCTAAAGTTTTTTTCTTATTTTTATTAGGAATCATTGCAAGATGTATTATATTACTTTTCAATATGATCGAACAAATTTCAAACTTTTTTAATACAGAAATGATCTATTTATGGTTGAACTTTGGGGTAATTCCTTTTTGGGTTACTTTGATATTTTTCCCTCAGTCAAACATATGCAGATATATTATTACCTCTATATTTCCATTTTTTATTTTATCATTAGTGTATTCTTATATTCTTTATTTATTTTTTGTTAATGGCTATGATTTTAAACAGAATTTTTCTTTATACTTAGGTCTAGATAATATTCGTTCATTATTCTCGGAAGATGCATTTTTACTACTTTTCTGGATACATTTTTTAGCAATGAATTTATTTTGTGGTTGCTGGATTGTAAAAGATAGCCATAAATTTAATATTTCTAAATACGTTATTTTTATGCCATTGATTATAACTTATTTAATTGGTCCAATTGGATTAACCATTTATTGGTTAATAAGAATTATTTTTGCAAAAAGACTTAATCTTTTAGACTAAATTACTTTTTAATCTTAAAGCCCTTTTGTGTCATTACATTAAATCCTCCATCAATGTGAGACACATTTTTGAAACCCATGTCATTCAATGTTTTTGCCGCCAAGGCTGATCTTCCCCCAGCTGCGCAAAATAATACCATCTCTTTATTAATATCTATTATTTTATTTTGAACAAGTGGACTATTCTGATTTAAAGAAAATTCTAAAAGCCCTCTTGGGATATGTGTAGAATTCTCAATACTTCCATTATTATTTAATTCCCCTTCTTCTCTTAAATCAATCAGATTGCATTTTTTTTCATCTGTCAATTTTAAAGCTTCTTCTGCGGTTATTGTTTTAATTTCTTTAGAAGCCTCAGAAATTAGTGTTTGTGGTGATTTAACATTCATACTAATGTAATTATTATATTAAATTATATGATAAAAAAAAGTATAAAAAAAATATTTATCAAAATTTCTAGATTACTTGGTTATGAAATTATAGATCAAAACAGTTTTAAATCCCCTACTCTAGATAAAGAATTAAATGAAAGTTTAAGCGAGTTTAATAAAAAATCCATAGTACTCCCACTTGGTGAAGTAAAAATAAATAGAAAAGTAGAAGATTTGTTAATAATTTTTAGAACAAATAGTAATATAGAAATATGGGATCAGAATAAAAAGAGACTCTTTGAAGAAGAAAAAATTATTTATGTAGAGAAATCTTTAAGATCTTTAATCAAAAGTATAGAATTTTCAAATAGAAATCTACCATCATTTAAAATAAAGCTATTAGTATTAGATGACAACTCTAATAAAGTAAATTTAGAAAAAATAAAGAATATTCTTAGGAATACTATTTTAAATTATGAAATATTAAATCACGATATAAATAAGTATAAAAATATAATTAAGAAGCAAAAATCAAAAGATACTTACTCAAATTTATCAACACTTTTAACATGTTTTAATTTGGGTAAGTTGTATGGAAAGGATCTTATTTTTTTTATTGAAGATGATTATATACATTTCGAAAATATGTTAACCGAAACTATTTTAACATTTGAAAGGATTTCATCTCAATTAAATCATGATATTTTTATTTGCCCTACAGATTATCCTTATTTGTATATGAACAATAAAAAGACTAATATTTTAGTTGGTAATGACAGGCATTGGAGAACAGTGGATAGAACACTATGTACATTTTTAACTAGTAAAAGCTTGCTTAATAAGTATTGGACTAACTTTGAGAGCAATTGTATTGACAGACATGATCCATTTGAGAAATTTTTAAACCTTAATTATCAAACAGAGACTTGCATATCTCCATTAAAAAGTCTCTCAGTTCACATGACCAATATAAATTCAAGTTATGGATTATCACCGTTTATAGATTATAAAAAAATCTGGCAAGAAAACTAAAAAAAAGGCCCCTTTTTACAGGGGCCTTTTGAGGGAGAGAAAAATTATTTTTAATCTCTTATTGCGTAAGCAATTACACCAGTTTCAGAAACATCAGTACCTTTCATCTCAGCTTCTTTACTTAGTCTAATTCCCATTGTAGCTTTCATTATTGACCATACAATCATTGATACTACAAATACGAACGCATTAATTGAAACAACTCCAAGAAGTTGTGCTCCAAATGTTGTATCAGGATTTGTTATTGGAACAGCAAGTGTTCCCCAAATACCAGCAAATAAGTGAGCTGGGATTGCTCCTACAACATCGTCAATTTTAAAACTAAATAGTAGTTTTGTTCCGTATACAACTATAATACCACCAACTCCACCAATTAAGATTGCTGCAATTGGCGAAGGCATTAACGGTTCAGCTGTAATTGCAACTAATCCACCGATTGCACCATTAAGCATTTGTATTACATCTGTTTTACCACTTAATCTTGTTACTGCTGCTGCTGCTAATACACCACCACAAGCTGCTAAATTTGTGTTTATGAAAATATTTGATACTGCTACGGCGTCATCAAATGATCCCATTGCAAGTTGTGATCCACCATTAAATCCAAACCAACCTAGCCATAATATAAATACTCCAACTGTAACTAGCGGAATTGATGAAGCTGCAAAAGGTTTCACTGGTCCTGCACCAGCTTTTGTAAATCTTCCAAGTCTTGGACCTAACAATAATGCTCCCGCTAATGCCGCTGCACCACCAGTTGAGTGAACTAATGTTGAGCCTGC
>CESN01100901.1_pt1 | contig 12226 bp, 8 predicted proteins | sample 531181 | NCBI WGS metagenome assembly CESN01 (sample SAMEA2621990, study PRJEB7988) | marine metagenome | isolation source: saline water (ENVO:00002010), including
ACCCTGAGCTACAATAAAGTCTTTAATTCTGAGTAAAGCTTTGCCAACTCAGGCATATCAGCGCCTAGCGCTCGGCCACGGCGTAGTGGCTCCCCCCAAATAGATTCGATTTCTACGGGCTTTTCTGCCAAGTAATCAATCAATGACGAAGGTTTGTAGGCTCCCATTTTTTTGGTGATCGTGAATTGACTTTCGATAAATTCATCAGAAATCGAATGACCGGATAGCAAAGCTACCTCTTGAACTTCCTCCATTAGTGCTTGGGCGCGGGCAACTAGGTCGGATTGGGCAAGGATTTTGTCTGTCGCGATACCACCAGCGGCGATCGACAAACCATTAAATGGGATATTCCAACAGAGCTTTCTCCAAAGGGCTGAATCGAGTTTCACCGCGTGCGAAGTAAGCACGCCAGCATGATTAAATATTTCGACCACGGTTTTGGCTACCCCTGACCAGCGGTCGCCTAGTGAACCGATCTCGACGCGCCCCGGATGATAATTCTCAACCAAACCCGGTTTTGTGCGGTTGACGCAGACAAAACAGAGACCTGTTAAAATCGGATTTTCTGGAAAATGCTCAGCAAAAAATTCCGCGTTACCTAAGCCATTTTGTAGGCACAGTAGTATGGTGTGTCTGAGTTCAACGATTGATTTGAGCGACTCGACTAATTCTAGGTTGACGGTTGATTTTGCAGCGATGATGACACAATCGGTCGCTCCTATTCGATTTGCTTTACGCCTCACGCATTCGATAGGCGCAGTAAACGTCTCTTTCAACTCATTGGTTTCGGGATCGATCATCTCGATGCGAATGCCATTCGCCTCGAGTTCCCTTGCATCACTGCGAGCAAGTACGCATAGTTTGTATCCTGAATACGCGATACGACCACTGTAATAGAGGCCAACCGCACCAGGCCCAACTAAAGTCCACTTAGCGAGATCTGATGTTCTCATCTTAATTGATAATTAATTGTAAGCATCTTACATGATCAAATAGGTGAGAATATTTGTATAATACTCGAGTTCTTGGGCTACAATTTACGAGTTATCGTATTTACCGCGTGGTCGCGTTTATCTACGTAATCGAGTATGCAATGTAGTCCTCGACTTTCTTTACGCTGTAGAGCACAGTCGATGACAAGTGCCGCGACTGAGATCATGTTTCGTAATTCAAGTAGGCTCTCATCTACTTTAAAATTCCAGTAATACTCATTAATTTCACGATCCAATGTTTGGATACGATTATGGGCACGCTCCAAGCGCTTTGTAGTACGCACGATGCCGACATAATCCCACATAGTGCGTTTCACCTCATCCCAATTATGCAGTAAGACGATTCGTTCGTCAGAGTCACGAACGTCTCCATCTTTCCACGGAGGTAAATCGGTCTCGTCGCTTATATTCTGCTCGAGGTATTTGCCTACAGCGCTTGCTCCGCGGTTTGCCATAACCACGGCTTCTAAGAGTGAATTACTTGCTAGTCGGTTGGCTCCATGTAGGCCAGTGCAAGCGACCTCACCGCAAGCATAGAGGCCAGGCAGAGAAGTCTCACTGTTAAGATTTGTTTTGACGCCTCCACAAAGATAGTGAGCTGCTGGAACAACGGGGATCATATCCTTATCAAGGGCGATACCACGCGACTCGCAGTAGGCGTAGATATTTGGAAAGCGATCTAGGAGTTCTTTGTGGGCAATACCTCGGGTATCAAGCCATACGTGCCGAGCGCCGGTTTCTTTCATTTCATGGTCGATGGCGCGTGCAACTATATCGCGTGGAGCTAGGTCTTTTCGCTCGTCGTATTTGCACATAAATGCTTCGCCACTAAGATTGCGCAAAATAGCACCCTCTCCTCGGACCGCTTCAGATATGAGAAACCGATCCGATGAATCCTTAGTATAAAATGCAGTCGGATGGAATTGAATAAATTCCATGTTCTGCACTTCGACCCCTGCGCGATAGGCCATCGCGATTCCGTCACCAGTCGCAATGAAAGGGTTAGTTGTGTATTGATAAATTTGTCCTATACCACCCGTCGCCATGAGCACAGCACCCGCTCGAAAAGTTTCAACTACGCCGCGCTGGGTATCGAGCGCATAGAGTCCCAATACACGGTTTGTGTTCGGTAGAGCTTGTCCTTTCTTTGCTATTTTCTGCGAGGTGATAAGCTCAACTGCGAAATAATGCTCGAGGATATCAACATTCTCTGAGATTTCGATAGCGTTCACGAGTGCTTCTTCAATCGCTTTTCCAGTCATATCTCTTACATGAAGAATACGGCGCTTCGAATGCCCTCCCTCTTTACCCAGAGATACACGCCCGTCTTCGAGTTGCGAAAAGTCGACGCCACGCTTAATCAACTCATCGATACTGACGGAGCCGTCTTTGAGGATTTCGCGCACCGCTCCTTCGTCGCAAAGGCCGTCCCCAGCATCTAATGTGTCGGCCACGTGCATCTCGACATTGTCGGTCTGCGAGGTAACAGCCGCGATCCCACCTTGCGCATAGTTTGTATTCGATTCAGCAGAGTTTTTCTTTGTGATGATGGCGACACGATACCCGGCTTCAGATACTTTGATTGCGAAGCTCAGACCAGCAATCCCGCTGCCGACAACGATGGCATCGTAAAATTTCGACATATACTTAGAGTTCGATATTGTCGATTAATCGGGTCTCGTCCACCCATGCGGCAACACATAGCAGCTGCGTGCCTGGCAAAATCTCTCGTGCAGGTTCCATCGTGATACGATTCACGACTTGCACGTAGATCACACGGATCCTGCGGGAGTGCGATAGGTGGTGTATGACCTCCGCTACTATACGATCTACGCTCTTTGTGCCAGAATTGACCATATCTTTAGCGATTTGAAGAGAATTGGGTATATTAAGCGCTTCCTTTCTTTGCTTATCGGAGAGGTAAGCATTACGAGAGCTTGTGGCCAAACCGTCAGCGTCGCGCTGGGTTGGTCCGACTACGATTTCAGTGGGTATGTTCAGGTCTAGCACCATTTTGCGAATCACGGCGCATTGTTGAGCATCCTTCTGTCCAAAGACGGCGATGTCAGGGCGAGTGATATTAAAAAGTTTCAGGCAGACTGTAGCCACCCCCCGTAAATGGTGTGGGCGAGAGACTCCGCAGAGACCAGAACTAATTTGCTCCTCCTCAACGAAAGTAGAATAGTCCCCTGAATACATCTCTTGTATTGAAGGATTGAAGAAAATATCGGCACCGCGTTCACGGCATTTCTCGGTATCCTCCTCTAGCGTACGTGGGTATTTATCAAAATCTTCGTTGGGACCGAACTGGGTGGGGTTGACAAAGATCGAAACGATGACCTTATCAGTCTTTTCTTTGGCAATATCAATTAACGACAGATGCCCTTGGTGTAGAGAGCCCATTGTAGGCACGAGCCCAATTAAGTGTCCACTCAAGCGCAAGCTGATGGAGTGAGATTGCATTTCATTAATCGTTTGAATTGTATGCATTGCCATTAATTTGTACAAATTACCTAGTTTATCCAGATATTCACAATAATAAATAGAACATAACAAAGATAACGACGACACGACAGACATGAGCGATCCTTATATTCAAGAACTCTTTGCAGAACGCATTGGTGGTAATCAATACGGCAAATCGACTGACATTTATAAGTTTGAGAAGATCAAGCGCGCGAAAAAGGCGGCTATGGAAGCCAAACCTGACGTCGACCTGATCGACATGGGCGTGGGCGAACCAGACGAAATGGCTTACCCTCCTGTGATCCAGGCACTGCAGGAAGAAGCAGCCAAGCCAGAGAACCGCGGCTACGCGGACAATGGCGGTGAGGATTTTAAAGAAGCTGCGGCTAAATATATGGAAGAAGTCTTCGGTGTATCCGACATCGATTCAACGACTGAGGTCGTCCACTCGATAGGATCAAAGACTGCACTCTCGATGATACCCGCATGCTTCATCAATCCTGGCGACTACGTCCTAATGACAGTGCCTGGCTATCCTGTACTCGGCACGCATGCTCAGTATATGGGTGGACATGTACATAATATGAAGCTCGAAGAGGCTAACAACTTCCTTCCCGATCTTGACGCTGTCCCTGCTGGCGTATTGGCGAAGGCAAAAATCCTAGTGCTCAACTATCCAAACAACCCGACTGGAGCCTCCGCAACACTTGATTTTTTTGCTAAAGCGGTGGCATTTGCCAAAGCTAATAATTTGATTATACTTCAAGATGCTGCTTACGCTTCGCTCATTTTTGAAGGTAAGCCTGTCTCCATATTCCAAGTAAATGGCGCGAAGGATGTCGCAGTCGAACTGCACTCTTTATCTAAAAGCTACAACATGACGGGCTGGCGCATTGGATTTGTGGTGGGTAATTCGCTCATCGTGCAAGCTTACGCAGATATGAAGGATAACTCCGACTCCGGTCAGTTTCTCGCTATCCAAAAAGCAGGTGTAGTCGCATTAGCCAATCCGCAAATCACTGACGAGATAGCAGGCAAGTATTCCCGCCGTATGGATCTACTCACAACTGCGCTCAATCAGAATGGCTTTAGCGCGAAAAAGCCTCAGGGTAGTTTCTTTCTCTATGTGACAGCTCCTAAGTCAGCCTCCGTCGGTGGCGTGAGCACTGAATTTGATTCGGGTGAAGTATTCAGTCAATGGCTCATCGCCAACGAACTTATTAGCACCGTTCCATGGGATGACTGCGGCAGCTTCGTCCGCTTCTCAGTAACCTTCGCCGCTAAGGGCGTAGCGAAGGAAAAAGAGATCATTGATGACATTGCGCAGCGCCTCGCTAAATACCAATTTGTATTTTAGCGATAGTAGCGAGAAGCTCTTCACAAATGTTTTCTGAGCTGTGATCACAGAATTATATCTATTCGCTGTGCTTATATCATATGCCCTAAAGGGGTGATCTTACCGAATCTCCCAACGGTAGTGCATGTTCGACAGCTTTTCATAGCCATCTTTTGTTACACGAACAACGTCCTCTATTCGGCATGCGCCAATCTCAGGATAATAGAGACCCGGTTCGATTGTGATGACGTGACCTACTTCGAGAATGGGAGCGCCTTTGGAAACACTTGGCGCTTCATGCACTTCCAGCCCTAGACCGTGGCCAGTTGAGTGGACGAAGCCGACGAAGTCCTTTTTACGACGTTCCGAGACAAAGCCTTGATTCTTGAAGACAGACTCTGCGGTCGCATGAACTGCGCCGCCCTTGACGCCTGCTCTTACCATTCCCATCGCAGCGCGCTGTGAGGCTTGCACGGCTTTAACTAGAGCACGCTGAGCTGGCGTGGCTCGACCTTTCAGGAAGGTGCGAGTCATGTCGCCGTGATAACCCGTCTTTTGAATGCGCGGAAAAACATCGACGATGATCAATTCATTTGGTCGGAGCAAACCTCGCCCAGCTTCATGGGGATCGCAGGCCTGACGTCCTCCAGCAGCGATCGTATGGCTGGCGGTCGCACCTTTATTTAGACATGCTTGATCTATGATGTTACGTATTCGCTCGGAGGTGAGCGCATCCCCTTCGTAAATAATTCGATCTCCATCGATCGTTGCTGAACGCAGCACCGCTTCGGCAGCACGGATACCCGCAGCCGAAGCTGTATTCCCCTGCTTTATCATCCTTGCTTCAGTATCAGTCTTTCTAGAACGTTTCGGGAAGAATGCGCCTTCGATGATGTTTATGTGGTAACCTGCCTCCAGTAGCTTTGCGTAATAAGCAGCAGGGAAGTCTGAAGGCACTTCCACTTTTTTAGCAGCAAAGCGTTGAACGAAATAGATCATTAGCTCTCCAATGCCAACTTCGCTGATGGAAATTTGTAGGTTCTTAGCTGCTTTCTTGCGAATCGTATCCAGTAGCATGACCCCATCGAATTTCGACTGTTTGCTCACGCGACTGTGCTCTAATTGACTGACGACAGCGTAGCTCTTTTTTTGGGTAATGACCGCGAGGAACGGATCAGGAACAAAAACACCACTTAAATAGAGAGCATCGGCCGAAGTATCGGATGCAGCATAAAGAAAGCGGATTGTGGAGGATTTACTTTTCATTAATATAAAATACCGTATTATTTTATATAAACTATTAACTGTCACGCCCTGAACCTACCAATTCTTGCATTGAAGCCTTATTTTAGAATTCTCGCTGGCGTATTGGGGCTAGCATGCATTGCTTGCCGGCCTACAGGCGCACCGTCAGAACCAATAAACAGCCAGACTTACTTTCCGATCCCCATCGGCGGAATTGAACTCCAGCTGCAGCTCGCACTCAAACCCGCAGAGCAGCAAAAAGGGCTCATGCACCGCGAAAGTTTAGATAAAGGCCATGGCATGTTGTTTCTCTTTGATCGTCCTGATAAGCGCGGCTTCTGGATGCGTAATACGCGCATACCACTTGACATTGGTTACTTCGACTCGAACGGCCGGCTACTCGAAGTCCACAAACTCTTCCCCTTCGACGAAACTTCAGTCAATTCCCGCAGTCGCGAGGTATTGATTGCGGTCGAAACAAATCAAGGCTGGTTTGCTGCGAATGATATTCAAGTCGGGGACAGTATCGACATGAAGTCACTCGTCATCGCACTCGATGGTCTTAAGCAAAGTAACTCTTTGATCAAACCATAATGCCTGAAGCAGAAGTAAAACCACAGCACGTGCCTCGCAAAGGCAACTCAAGCAAGCCGTCTGCGGAAACGATCGACACTGGACTCACTCGCCGGACTCGCTCCAAAGCGCAAGCATTTAAGCCTGTCGGATGGCTCGCTTACACTGCCTTGTTCTTACTCACGGTTGCCAGCTACTCGCCAATTTTTCTATCAGGTCTAGCATGGTCTGAGTACGACCAAGTCGAGCGTAGTCCCTACCAGTCTATGGAATTATGGACAGAATCTTGGGACCCGGAAATAATTCGTGCGGAAGACCCCTTAACGCTAAGTTCGTATTTCATAGAACAAAGTATTCCTTTTGCGCTACCTGCGACTCATCACGCGATTAATCTTTTGCTGCATATCACCGCCGCCATACTTTTACTGAAAAATTTGGAAGCGCTCAAACTGACAACAGCGTTTTCAGCTGCACTTGTCTTCGCACTCCATCCAGCTGCAATGCAAACGATTTTCTGGTCAGGCTACCGTGCAGAGTTGATCGGCTTGATTCTGATCTTAGCTGCCTTATATTTTGGCATTAAGAACCGCAATATGAAGGACTACATTATGCTCACAGTGATCTGCGTCATTGCTTATATATCACATCCTGCGGCACTATTTCTGCCCCTGTTACTTGGACTCTGTATTTTTTACCAGAATGAATCATTTAGGTTTAAAGAATATAATCGATTGCTACCTTTGTTTTGCCTTGCACTATTCTTTGGTGCCTGGACTCAGGGGGTCAGCGCAAATGCAGAGCTTGAATGGGGTGAACGCTTTGGGATCAGTGCGCAAAGCGTACTCTTCTATTTAAAACAAGCGCTCTTTCCAATAGAGTTGGCGCTCTTCTATCCTTTCGAACAAACCAAGGGATTCAGCGTGGGTGCACAGAGTAACTTCTTACCCTTCTCACTTTTCATTCCATTATACGCATTGGTAGCGATCTACATCCGTAAGTCATGGGCGCGTGGTCTCCTTCTAGGCCTTACTGCTTATTTACTACTTTTGCTTTATGGGCTCAGGCAGGTGGGTGCGTTTATTGATGGTAGTCTAGCTTTGGAAGATCATTTGCAATATGTCGCGCTACCAATCATTACCGCATTAGTCATCTGCTTAGCAGGTGGTATCATACAAAACATAAACGTAATAGGAAAAATTCTCTGGCAACTAGGCTTTATCTTATTTGCGGGCATCCAAATACTCATCACTGTATCTTATGCCTACAATCTAAGCGACCGTGCACAGATGTGGTATAATCTATCTGAGCAATGGCCCGATTCTGCGCTAACCAAATACGCACTCATTGATACCATTGAAAAAAGTGATGGAGTGAGTAATCTATTAAATCGTAAAGAAACGATAGAAATGATTGAAGCTATTTTAAACCAGCAGCCAGGTCGTATTGAATTGCGTAAGAAACTTGCTCGCATATACCGTGAGGAAGGACAAAATACTAATGCCCTGCGTCAATATAGGCGCATCCTCCGCGATTCAGAGCCTGATGACGAATTTCTTCTTGAAGCAGCTGAATTATACGATCGACTAGGTTTGTCTTGGGATGCCAAAAACGTCCGCGAACGCATCACACAATAAACTCACCCAAAAGTAATATTATGACCACACCAATAAATCCTGGCCTCGGTACACTTTCACTGCACGCAGGACATACCCCCGATAAAGACACTGGCTCGCGCGCTGTGCCTATCTACCAGACGACCAGTTTCATATTCAAGGACACAGCGCATGCCGCTCGACTCTTCGGCCTAGAGGAGTTGGGTAATATCTACACGCGCATTATGAATCCCACCACAGATGTTCTTGAAAAACGCGTGGCCGCTCTCGAAGGTGGTGTTGGTGCCCTCGCTCACTCTAGCGGGCAAGCGGCCATCACCAGTGCTATCCTCAATCTCGCATCAACTGGTGATAATATCGTCTCTGCCTCACAACTCTATGGTGGCACTTATACTCTCTTTAAACATACGCTTCCAAAGCTAGGTATTGAGGTGCGCTTCGCCGATGCGGAGGATCCTGCTAGCTTCGAGCCTCTAATTGACTCTAAAACTAAAGCTATCTACGGTGATACAGTTGGTAATCCAAAGCTTAATATTTTCCCTTTTGCCGAAATCTCTAAACTTGCCAAAGCAGCCAAGTTGCCGCTTGTTATTGACAGTACAGTAGCTTCTCCTGCCGTATGCCGCCCTATTGAACATGGTGCTAACATAGTCATACATAGCTTGACCAAATTTATTGGTGGGCATGGCACCAGTATCGGAGGCATCGTCGTTGACGCGGGCAACTTTGATTGGGGCAGTGGACGTTTCGACGAATTCACCCAGCCAGACCATAGTTATCACGGTCTCGTCCATTGGGATGCCTTCAAAGCCTTCGAGCCTGCAGGTGGCGCCAACATCGCCTACATCATGAAAATGCGCCTTCAATGGCTACGCGACATAGGTAATTGCGCTACTCCCTTCAACTCATTCCATCACCTGCAAGGCCTCGAAACACTACACCTACGAATGGAACGCCATTGTGAAAATGCACACAAGGTCGCCGATTTTCTCGAAGCGCACGATTCAGTGACTTGGGTCAACTACCCTGGCCTTAAAAGCAACGCACACCACGCATCCGCAAAGCAGTATTTTGACACAGACAAATACGGCGCACTTGTAGGTTTTGGGGTCAAAGGCGGTCTCGAAGGAGGCAGTAAGTTCATCGACAACCTCCAGCTCTTCAGTCACCTCGCCAATATCGGCGACGCTAAATCCCTGGCGATTCATCCAGCCACCACTACACACTCTCAATTAGATGAAACCGATCAATTAGCTGCTGGTGTAACGCCCGACTTTGTCCGACTCTCCGTCGGTATTGAGGATATCGAAGACCTCTTAGCTGACCTCGATCAAGCGTTGAAAGCGTAGCGAAAACCAACGGATGTAGTATCTGAGCTAACTCAAGCTAACTAAGCTATAGTGCCCAAACTCCACCACCTTACCTCAGCCGATACATTAAGCCTACAAGTGGCGCAATTTTTATCGGATGCGGTTGAGGCAGGTGTGCTTTTAATCACGCCAACCTCGGGTGCCGCGCGTCGCATCGTTGATTGTCTTGATAATCCTAAACTACAGACATTTGTTTTTGCTCAACCGATGCAAGCGCTTTTGCCCCAGCGCGAAGATGTCGCTACGGCTATTGAACGCTGCCTGGCTTGGGCAAATTCCATACGTAATCTGCCAGATTCTAAATTAAGTATACTCTTCTGGAAGGAAAGCCCACAAAGCACCGCGGAATTGCTCAAAGCAGGCCGCAACTTTAACGGACTCTGCGATCGACTGGCTGAGGCCGGTCTTTCTCCGTCAACCTTTCATTTGCCCGAGCAAGCAAGTGGCAGTTCTGACCAAGGTCGGTGGTCAGTTATTGCCGCGCTTTATGAAAACTACATCAATTGTCTGGCCAGTTGGAGTCTGCGAGACCCCAACGATCTGCGACTCGATCAAATCATAGAGCCGACGACTTCCCCTTCCCGTATAGTTATAGCGGGTGTGCCTGACCTGCCTTGCGCCTTCCAATTGTATGCCGAACAAGTTGAAAAACATGGTGTAAGTGTTGACGTGCTAATCTGGAATCCGCGCAATATATCAGAAAACAGTTTTGACGACTGGGGTCGCCCTATTCCAGAAAACTGGAAACAACACCAGATTGACCTGACCAAAGAGCAAATCTACATTAATCCATCCTCCCAGGATGAAGCGCGCAATGCTGTTCAGCTATGCATTCAAAACAAAGCTAAGCTAGTCGCGGTCGACCAAAAACTCCATTCACTCCTAGCCGGCGAAATACTCGCTCGAGGCCATAAGCCCTACCTGCCTGAGGGCGAACGTCTAATCGACTGCGAAGCTTCCAAGCTAGCAATCGGCTGGGAAGATTTTCGCAAGGGAAAAGACCTTCGCTGCTTGCGACATTTACTCGAGCTGCCTGCATTTTGCCGCGCGGTCGACACAGAGCATGCTCTATCACAAAGTGACGCGCTTATTGCCATTGATCATTTACTTGGTAAGACCATTGCAGCCACTCTCGAAGCGGCCTGGCAGGCCTCACCCATAATAGCTAAAACTGCGCCCATCGAACAAAGCCGAATGCGTGGAAAAACTCGCCGCTTACTCGGTTCCATTCGTGCACGACTCGGCGTCAGCGCACTCGAAATGATCGAGTTGGCTTTTCCGAATGAATCCACGCGCCCAAAGTCCGCAAAACGTGTCTTAGAAATCGGTCGTAAGCTAGAAAACTCAGCGGCTCTCATGGGCTGGTCAGGGCGAGGAACTGGGAGTAAGCTACCCGTGCAGATTTTCACTCAAGCTATTAAAAGTGAACAATTGCAGGAGCCTGCTATCGATGAGGTGATAACTCTCAACGGCTGGCTCGAAGCCCCATGGTTGCTGGAAGCGAAGATCGTGCTTTGCGGCTTAACAGAAGGGCAGCTTCCGCAATCGATTGATGGCGACCCCTTTCTTCCTGACTGCATCTGCCCAGAACTTCGTCTCAGTCACAACGAGCAACGTCTCGCGCGCGATGCCTATCTGCTCGATGCTTTGCTGGCCAACCGCTCGGCCGATGACGTCCACCTCTCTTTCAGCAAATTTAATAAAGATGGAGATCCCAATAAGCCTTCGCGCCTCCTTTTTCGCACAAAGCTAGAGGAGCTACCCTCACGTGTCCAACACTTGACTCAGTCCAATGCATCGTCTCGTAATCGCCCGCGCCGTCAGACCGAATGGCGATGGCAACTACCCGACGAGATACCACCCGTTACCAGAATAAGCCCCACCCAGTTTGAATCCTATCTCGCTTGCCCCTTTCGCTTTTGCCTCGAAAAAGTGCTTAAATATAAAAGCGCTCCGAAAGCCACCTATGAAATGGACGCCGCTGTATTCGGAAGTTTGATACATAATACCCTAGAAAATTTCGGCCGCGAGATCATCCCCATGGGCAAAGCCATGTTGAATCTAGATGAGTCGACTGTTCGCCAGCGAGTGCAAAAACTATTAAAGCAAGAAGCGTGCTTGCAATTTGGCGCTCTCCCGATGCCCGCCGTACAGGTCCAACTATCCAGTGCTGTCGCCCGCCTCCATGCATTTGCCCGTATTCAAGTAAAGTGCTTTGCCGAGGGCTGGATCATACACGATGTGGAGCGTAAACTCGAAGTCGATAGCGACGCCCCACTCGCTATCGGCTCGCTGCAGCTTACTGGTACTATCGACCGCATCGAACAAAACGTGTTTACTGGTGCACTACGGGTGATTGACTATAAAACTTTCAGCTCCTTGAAAAAGCCCGTTGAGACTCACTTCGCCCCCGCTTCTCACAACTGGATGTTAGCTGCACAAGTCGAAGTATCCACCAGCCGAGGTGTTGCTAAGAAGACATGGAAGAACCTTCAACTACCGCTTTATCGTAAGATCCTTGAACACTGGTATCCCAAACGGTGTGCCGAACATCCTCCTGAAATGGCCTATTTTGTTTTACCATCTGATCCAAACGAGACAGGCATCCACCCCTTTGATGAATTAAGTGAA
>CESN01012110.1_pt1 | contig 12108 bp, 12 predicted proteins | sample 531181 | NCBI WGS metagenome assembly CESN01 (sample SAMEA2621990, study PRJEB7988) | marine metagenome | isolation source: saline water (ENVO:00002010), including
CAAATTAAACATTTAAATTGAGGGGTTTAAATGAGTTCAGAAGCTAAGGTTTCATACGATTTAAAAAGATTTGCCGGAATAAAAAGAGATTATACTGAAGAAGAGGTTGAGCGTTTAAGGGGTTCAATTAAAATTCAGTATTCTATGTGTGATCAGCAATCAAAAAAATTGTGGAACCTGCTCAATACTGAACCATATGTGAATACACTGGGATCATTATCAGGAAACCATTCGGTTCAACATGCTAAAGCAGGTTTAAAAGCAATTTATGTTAGTGGTTGGCAAGTAGCTGCAGACGCAAATACCGCTGGAGAAATGTATCCAGATCAATCATTATATCCTTTTGATAGTGCTCCTAAGCTTGTAGATAGCATAAATAACGCTTTAGTGAGAGCAGATCAAATCCAGCATATGGAAATCCGAGATGGAGATATGGAACCTAAAGATAGAACAGATTATATGTTGCCAATAATTGCAGACGGAGAAGCTGGATTTGGAGGTCCTTTAAATGTTTTTGAATTAACTAAAAAATTTATAAAGGCCGGAGCAGCTGGGGTCCATTTTGAAGATCAATTAGCTAGTGAGAAAAAATGTGGTCATATGGGTGGAAAAGTTTTAGTTCCAACAGGAACTGCAGTTAGGAATCTAAAAGCTGCAAGATTAGCTGCTGATATTGCAAACGTGCCCTTAATAATTCTAGCAAGAACTGATGCTAATGCAGCAAAACTTATAACTAATGATCATGATGAAAATGACAAGCCTTTTTTAACTGGTGAGAGGTCTCCCGAAGGTTTCTACTATGTCAAGGCAGGAATTGATCAAGCGATATCTAGAGGACTAGCTTATGCACCTTATGCTGACTTGATTTGGTGTGAGACTGCAACGCCGAACTTAGAAGAAGCAAAGAAATTTGCTGATGCGATCCACTCTAAATATCCAGGCAAATTATTAGCTTATAACTGTTCCCCTTCCTTTAATTGGAAAAAACATTTGTCTGACGACGAAATATCAATATTCCAAAAAAAAATAGGTGAGATGGGTTATAAATTTCAATTCATTACTTTAGCAGGATTTCATACTCAAAACATTGCAATATTTGAACTTGCGGAAAAATATAAAAAAGATGGAATGGCTGCATACTCTAAAATTCAACAACAAGAATTTGATAGAGAAAAAGATGGTTACACTAGCGTGAAACACCAAAGAGAGGTAGGTACTTCTTATTTTGATGCAGTTTCAAATACAATAAGCGGCGGGAAAAGCTCGACTACAGCCATGGATGGATCAACAGAGTCTGAACAATTTTAATTTGATTTAAGCTTTTGAATTCGATCCCATGCTGAGTTTAAGGCTCTCATAGTTTTTTTACTTTCATCGATTACTTCTTTAGGAACACCTTTGCTCAAAAGTAAATCTGGATGATGTTCTTTTGATAACTTTAAATATTTTTTTCTAATAGTTTTTAAATCATCATCTGGATTGCTTTCAAGAACAACGTAGGGGTTCAATTTGTCAGAAGATTTTCTACTCTCTTTAATACTGTTGAATTGCAATTCGTTTAGACCAAAAATATACGCAATGTCCATTATCATTTTCTCCTCATCATAGCTTACATTTCCGTCTGACTCAGCTATATAAAATAATACATTAATAACTTCCTCTAAAACATTTAAATTACCTTTATAAATCTGTGCAATCTGTTGAGCATATGGTTCATAACCAGTACTTTCTTGTTTTGCTCTGTTAAATATTTTACCAACCTCTTCAATTTCACTTTCCGGTATTTTTAATTTATCTTTTACTGCAATTAATTCTGCACGACTTACTTGACCGTCCACCTTGCTTAGTTTAGCTGATAAAACTATAAGAGATAATGCAAAATATTTTTGACCTTGATTAATTGATGAAAAGTTACTTTTAGCTCTAGCTCTGGACATTTTTCCCCCTAAAATTGAACCTAATAACATTCCAAACGGTCCTCCTAATGATAGGCCAAGCATTCCACCAATTAAGCTCCCCCAGATAGACATATTCTATTTTTTTAATATAATTTAAAGATTATGACTACTACTATTTTTGTATTAATGATTTTATATGGAATTTATAGATGGTCAGTTTCATGGATAGAGTATTACAGTAAATTAGACGCAAGGTTAGGATCATCAATATGGAGGTATAGTTATGACTATCATGTAGTTGGTAAAAGAGACTTGACAATAGAAGATGATAAAAACTTAATTATATTAAGACGAAAAAGAAACAGAGCAGTAACTTTCATGTACTTTGTTTTTTTTTTAGCGTTCGTAATATTTATGTCTTTTATGAATCAACTACTAATGAGAATTTTTAGTTTATAATTTAACTTTATTCATAATTTTTAAGTTTGTATTCCCAATTACCTAATTTTTCGTATGAAACTTTGATTATTAAATTTTTTTCTTCATCATACCAAATATCAAAATTAAGTTTTTTATTTTCAGGCGTATTAGAATTTTTTGAAATTATTTTATAATGTTTTGTTATATATTTTGTTTTGTTAATTTTAATTATTTCTTCTCCTATATAAGAAACTATTTGTTTTTTTATACTTCCAGACAATGGACTAATTTGACTTTTAGCTTCTAATATATCGTGATTCCACCAGTTACCGATTATACTAGATGTATCACTAATGCCTTTGTATGAAGATCCTTCAATTTCAAACACATTTTTATTTTTACTTAATTTAAGATTCACATACTTTTCTTTTTCGTTTTGCATCGTTTTTGATTTGTATGAGATTAACTTATTTTTAAAATACTTTTCTTGACCTCTACTTTGTATAGAAAATACCTTTAAGCCAAGGACATTGACTACAAATTTAGTTTCATTTATTACTTCTAATATTTTATTATCGTAATTAAATATATAATTACTAAAGCCAATAATCTTCCCATCTTTATATACATTCATATCAATTTTTCTAAAGTTTTTATAATCTTCTGGATGAGCGTTAGCCAATATAGGACTAAATATGATTATAACAACTACTATAAATTTAATATATCTCTCCATATAAATAGTATAGCAATTATTTAAATTAATTTAAAAAAATAAAATGATACTATTATGTTTTTAACACTTAAAAAAATACCAAAAGTAAGTTGGAGTTCAGAAAAACCTTTAAATTTAAAACCTAAATTTAGCACATTGTTTTTTTTATGTTTCGGTTTGTGTCTTTTTGGAATTGGGGAAGGCTTATTGTTAGTTTCATATACAGGAGCTTCTCCTTGGAGTGTCTTAGCCCAAGGACTATCTAATTATATAGATTTATCAATTGGGATAATAACATTTTTTATAAGTTTATTTGTTATTGTTTTATGGATTTTTTTAAGCCAAAAACCTGGCATTGGTACAATACTTAACGCAATTATTATTGCATTAATGATAGACATATGTCTCAAATATATTTCGACACCAGAAACACTTTTTTATAAGATCACATTAGCATTGTTCGCAATTTTTATCACTGGATTAGGCAGTGGTATTTATTTAATTGCTAATTTAGGTCCAGGTCCTAGAGATGGATTAATGACAGGTATACAAAAAAAAACAAATTCACCCATAGCTTTGGTGAGAGCGATTATAGAAATATCTGTCGTCTCAATTGGTTGGTATCTAGGAGGTACTGTAGGGGTTGGTACCCTCTTATTTGCATTTGGTATAGGCCCTTGTGTTTCATTTGGGTTACATATCGTAAACAAAATTTCTACTAAAAAGTGATTAACATAACTTAAAAAATTTGTTATTATAAAATATGTGGTTTGTTAGAAAAAGACTACATAAATTTGTAAGATTAACTTTTCATCCACCTTGAAGAGTAATATAGAATTTTTATTAAGTAAGTCCTATAATTCTATTATAGAAGTCAAATATGGCATTAATTCAAATTGGATCAGGTTCAGCTAATTACGATACTTTTACTCAAGATGGATTTTCAAATTTTATATTAAAAAAAAATTTTAATAAAAAAATTTATATTGTTGAAGCAAACTCTTTACATATAAAAAAACTCAAACAATTCTGGAAATCAAAAAAAAATGTCCAAATATTTAACAAAGCTATAATTCCAGATAATATTTTTAAAAAAAAAATGGTTTTTTTTTATTCACTTAAAGATAAACCCAATTTTCAAATTTTTTCTAATTCAAAAAATTTCGTAAAACGACACTTTCCAAACAGTGTGATTAAAAAAAAAAAAGTCAATTGCATTAGGATCTCAGAATTTTTAGAAAACAATAGAATTAAAAAAATTGATTATCTTTCCATCGATATTGAGGGTATGGATTTTGACGTTTTGATAAATTTAGATTTAAGCAAGTTTAAATTTAAAAACATATCATTTGAACATCTTCATCTCAGTTTTTTTCAAAGAATAAGGATTGTATCAAAATTTTTTAAAAACGGTTATTATTTTACAGGTATGGGATTTGATATAAAAAAATCCGATTGGATGTTTTCAAAAGGTGCGAATAAAAATATAATTAAAACAATTCTGTTACCATTGACCCCAAGACGAATTTGGAAAAAATACTCATTTTCAAATCAAATTTAAAAAAACCCTCAAAACTTTCATTCCGAGGGTTCTAATTTTATGAAGTGTATGTTTTTTGAGCGTTCTCTGTTTGTAGCTGTCGTAATTACATTATTTTTTCAAGTTTCCAGGCTTCATCTTTTGCCTTAAACTTTGAATTCCAATCTTTTGACCTTTGATCTTCAAATAAAGCATAAAACTTTTCTTCATCAGTAACATTTGCGATAAAAATCATTTTTCCATCACGTATATGTGCTATTTCAAATACAGAAGTACATTTTGCGATATCATCCTTAAATATTGCAAATAAATCATCTGCATCTTTAGTTGTTCCTTCATAAGTAGTTGTTCCAACGAGGTTCATAAATTATCTCCTTATATTTTAATATTAGACTACATATAAATTTTTTAAATCCAAGGATTTTTATATTAAAAATTTACTACGATTTTTTTAAAGTAAGGTTAATTAATAAAAATAAAATTTTTTATCTTAAAGTTTAAATTAATAGTTCTTTTATACTTTTTTAAAATTTCTTGTCTCAAATTTTTAAGATGTGCAAAAAAAAGGGCAGTTAAAACTGCCCTTTTTAAATTTTTGTTTGATTGAAGGGGATTACATTCCCATACCACCCATACCACCCATACCACCCATGCCACCAGGCGGCATACCAGCAGGTGAACTGTCTTTTTCCTCAGGTTTGTCGGCAATCATTGCTTCCGTTGTTACTAGTAGACCAGATATTGATGCTGCATCTTGTAATGCTGTTCTTACTACTTTAACTGGATCAATTATTCCTTCTTTAAACATATCAACATATTGCTCTGTCTGTGCATCGTAACCATTTGTATGTTTGTTTGCTTCTAGTAACTTTCCTACGATGACTGATCCATCAACTCCTGCATTTTTTGTAATTTGTCTGATAGGAGATTGTAATGCACTTTTTACAATTTCAACCCCTGCTTTTTGATCATCACCTTTGACTTTAACAACTTTATCCAAGTCTTGTGATGCATAAAGCAAAGCACAACCACCCCCAACAACTATTCCTTCTTCAACAGCTGCTCTTGTTGCATTTAGTGCGTCTTCAACTCTATCTTTTCTCTCTTTAACTTCCACCTCTGTTGCGCCACCGACTTTAATTACAGCTACGCCACCAGCAAGTTTTGCTAATCTCTCTTGAAGTTTTTCTCTATCGTAGTCAGAGGTTGTTTCTTCAATTTGTTGTTTTATAGATCCACATCTAGCCTCAATATCAGATTTTTTTCCTGATCCGCTAACTATTGTACTATTTTCTTTGTCTACCTTTACTCTTTTTGCAGAACCAAGATCTGTTAATTTAACATTCTCTAATTTTATACCAAGATCTTCCGAAATGACTTGGCCACCAGTTAAGATTGCAATATCCTCAAGCATTGCTTTTCTTCGATCTCCAAAACCAGGAGCTTTAACAGCTACGACTTTTAGCCCTCCTCTTAATTTATTAACTACTAGTGTTGCTAATGCTTCACCTTCTACATCTTCAGAAATTATCATTAAAGGTCGACCTGCTTGTACAACAGCCTCAAGCAAAGGAACCATAGGTTGCAGGTTTGTTAACTTTTTTTCATGTAACAGTATTAATGGATTTTCTAGTTCAGTAGTCATTTTATCTCCATTAGTAATAAAGTATGGAGATAAATATCCTCTGTCAAATTGCATACCTTCTACTACATCGAGTTCTGTTTCAATACCTTTGGCTTCTTCTACGGTTATTACTCCTTCGTTCCCGACTTTCTGCATCGCTTTTGCTATCATGTTTCCAATTTCTTTGTCACCATTCGCAGAAATTGTTCCAACTTGAGCTATTTCATCACTATCTTTTACTTTTTTTGCTGATGAAATTAATTTTTCTTTAACCTGATCTACTGCTGCATCAATCCCTCTTTTAACGTCCATAGGATTCATTCCGGCTGTAACATATTTGCAACCTTCTTTTACTATTGCTTGAGCTAATATTGTTGCTGTTGTTGTGCCATCACCAGCTTCGTCATTTGTTTTACTAGCAACCTCTTTTACCATTTGAGCTCCCATGTTCTCAAATTTATCATCTAAATCTATTTCTTTAGCAACTGTTACCCCATCTTTAGTAGTTCTTGGTGCTCCATAAGATTTGTCTATAACTACATTTCTTCCTTTTGGCCCAAGAGTTGTTTTTACAGTGTTAGCTAGTATATCTACACCTTTCAGCATTGCAGACCTTGCCTCAGCGTCGAATTTTACAATTTTTGACATTATTTTTACTCCTTTTTCTTATTTATTTTCCAGATGAAATACCCATAATGTCAGATTCTTTCATTATGCTGTATTCTTTTCCATCAATTTTAACTTCCGTGCCCGACCATTTACCAAATAGCACTTTATCACCAACTTTAACATCCATAGGAATAAGTTTGCCATCTTCAGTTTTTGCTCCACCACCTATTGCAACAACCTTGCCTTCTTGTGGTTTTTCTTGAGCTGTGTCAGGAATTATAATTCCTCCTGCAGTTTTTTCACTGCTATCCAATACTTCAATAAGCACTCTATCGTGCAAAGGTTTGAATTTCATAAATACTCCTTTAAATATTGAACTCATATAGATATATAAAACGATTATTTCAAGATATTTGAACAAATATAAAGTTGTTAAAAAACCAAGAAATATCAGTTTTTTTGCGCTATATGTCAATTATGACTCTTAATTTAGATCAAAAAGGCTTTCGTTCAATAGCAAAACATTACGAACTTTACTTTATTGATATATGGGGGGTAATACACAATGGAATAAAATTGTACGAAGACGCAATACATACGTTAGATAATTTGGATAAACAAAATAAAAATTATGTTCTTCTAACTAATGCGCCAAGGCCGAATTCTACAGTAATAAAATTTCTAACAAAAATGGGATTATCCGAAAAGCATTGCGAAAAAGTATACACCTCTGGTGAAGCCTCATTAAATTATTTGAATAACAATTTTAATAAATCAAAGTTTTTTCACATTGGTCCTCCAAGAGACTTTGATCTTTTTAGTGCTTTTAAAGAAAACAAAGTTAAAAATATAGATGATTGCGAGTTTATGATTTGTACGGGATTATTTGATGATTATGTGGATGATATTAATTATTATAAGAATTTACTTAAAAATAAATTAAATTTGAAAATGATATGCACAAATCCTGATTTAATTGTTGATAGAGGGAATAATAGAGAGTATTGCGCTGGAACAATAGCTAAGGTTTTTGAAAATATAGGTGGCAATGTTGAATATTTTGGAAAACCATATCCTTTAGTATATCAACTATCAGCAAAATTAAAAAATAAAAAAGTATTATGTATAGGAGATAATTTAAATACTGACATTAAAGGTGCAAACAATCAAAATTTCAACTCGCTTTTTATTTCTAGTGGTATTCATAAAAATGAAACAAATTTAAAACAACTTTTAAAAAATTATAATGTTAGTGTTGACTATTGTCAGTCATATTTAAAATGGTAAAAAAATTAAAAATTTATAACAATTTTAATATATCAAGAAAATACCAAGACTCAATTATTTTAATTGGTAATTTTGATGGATTACACATTGGACATCAAAAATTATTTAATATTGCAAAAAAATTTAAACAAAAAAACAAATTGAAGATAGGCGTAATAACTTTTGATCCTATACCTAAAATGTTTTTCAATTCAAATCTAAAAAATTATAGAATATCGAATATAAATCAAAAAATTGATATGTTTAACGAATACAAAATAGATTTTTTGATAAATAAAAAATTTGATAGGAGTTTTTCAAAAATTAAATATCATAAGTTTATAAAAGATATAATTTATAAAAAAATTAAGCCACGTTATATTTTTGTGAGTAATAACTTTAAATTTGGTAACAAAAGGGAAGGCGATGTGAAATCTTTAAAATATTATGAAAATGTATATAATTATAAAATTATAAATCCTAGTCCTTTAAAAAAAAAATCAAAAATAATCTCATCAAGTTTAATTAGAAAATATTTAGCTAGTGGTAAACTGGAACTTGCAAATAAATATTTAAACAGAAATTGGACAGTTGAAGGCACTGTTCAGATTGGAAGAAAAATAGGAACACAGATTGGTTTTCCAACGTGTAATATTGATATCAAAGACTATATAATTGCGAAACCAGGTGTTTATGCAATCAAATCAAAAATTGGGAATAGTAATAAAATATTCAATGGTATCGCAAATTTAGGTTATAGACCAACCTTTAATCAAAAAAAAATACTTCTTGAAGTTAATTTGTTTAATTTTTCAAAAAATATTTATCTTAAAAAATTGAAAGTACAATTTATTAGGTTTATTAGAGGAGAAAGAAAATTTAAAAATATTGATCAATTAAAAAAACAAATCGACAAGGATATATTAAAGACTAAACATAAATAAATTTAATAAAAAATGAGCAAAGATCAAATAAATTTACCTAAGACAATTTTTTCTATGAAGGCAAACTTGCCGTTAAAAGAACCAGATCTTATCAAATACTGGGATGAAATAAATTTATACGAAAATCTTCGTAAAAATACTAAAGGTAAAGAAAAATTTATTCTACATGATGGTCCTCCATATGCAAATGGGAATATTCATATGGGAACAGCTTTGAACAAAATATTAAAAGATATAATAATTAAGTTTCATCAAATGAATGGTAAAGATTCTGTTTACGTACCAGGATGGGATTGTCATGGACTACCAATAGAATGGAAAATTGAAGAACAGTACAAAAAGAATAAAAAAAACAAAAACGATGTACCTATTGTAGAGTTTAGGAAAGAGTGTAGAGAATTTGCGAATAAATGGATAAAAATACATAAAGATCAATTCAAAAGACTTGGTGTTATAGGTGATTGGGAAAATTATTATTCTACAATGAGCTTTGATGCGGAAGGACAAATTGTTAGAGAGCTTGGAAAATTTTTAAAAGAAGGAAGCCTCTATAAAGGGTATAAACCAGTTCTTTGGTCCACTGTAGAAAAAACCGCGTTGTCCGATGCTGAAGTTGAGTACATGGATCATACATCTGATACAATATATGCAACTTTTAAAATTAAAAAAACAAAATATAAAGAGCTCGATAATTGTGAAATAGTTATATGGACAACAACACCATGGACTATTCCTGCAAATAAAGCACTAGCTTATAATGAAAATCTTAAATATTTAATAATAGAAATTAAAGATCAAAATGTTTTTAAAAATAGAAAAATTGTAATAGCAAAGGAGCTTTTACAAAATGTCATCAATGATTGTGATATTAAAGGTTATAAAATTACTAATGAGTTCGATGGAAAAAAATTTCAAGATACGATCTGCACACATCCATTCGTGAATATTGGTTTTGAATATGACGTGCCAATGCTTGAAGCCAGATTCGTTACTATAGAACAGGGTACAGGCATTGTACATTGCGCCCCTAGCCACGGACCAGACGATTTTAATTTGTGCCTTAAACATAATATTAAAGCATTAGAAACGGTGGATGACGATGGAAAATATACAAAAAATATACCGTTATTTACAGGTCAACATATATTTAAAGCTAACTCAGTTGTTATTGACAAACTTAGGGAAGAAAAAAATCTTTTATCAAATGGCAAGTTAGAACACTCGTATCCTCATTCATGGAGATCAAAAGCTCCACTTGTGCATAGAGCAACACAACAGTGGTTTATTTCAATGGAAAGTCACGGATTAAGAAAAAAAGCATTAAAGGCTTTAGATCAAACAACCTTCTATCCGAATAAAGGAAAAGAAAGAATAAGATCAATGATTGAAACAAGACCAGATTGGTGTGTATCCAGACAAAGGGTTTGGGGTGTACCTCTACCCATTTTTGTATCCAAAAAAACAAAAAAAGTTCTTATTGATGACGATGTGTTTGAGAATATAGCAAGTATTTATGAAAAAGAAGGATCTGATTGTTGGTTTTCTGATAATCCTCAAAGGTTCTTAGGCTCAAAATATAAATCTGAAGAATTTGAAAAGCTTAGCGACATTGTTGAAGTATGGTTTGATAGTGGCTCTACACATTCTTTTGTTTTAGAAAAAAGAAATGATTTAAAGTGGCCAGCTTCTATGTATCTAGAAGGCTCAGATCAACACAGAGGGTGGTTTCATTCTTCTTTACTTCAGTCGTGTGGTACAAGAGGCAAAGCACCTTTTGAAAGTATTTTATCTCACGGATTTGTAGTGGATGGAAAAGGTCACAAAATGTCTAAATCTGCAGGTAATACAATTTCTCCTGAAGATATTTTAAAAAAATATGGTGCAGATATTTTGAGGATTTGGGTTGCAGCTTCTAATTATGCTGAGGACTTAAGAATAGATTATTCTATACTAGAACAGCACGCTGAGGCTTACAGAAAAATTAGAAACACTTTTCGTTATTTATTAGGAAATCTGAAAGATAATTTTTCTGAGTTTGCACTCGACAAGATTAATGTTGAAAATTTATCTGAGATTGAACAAATTATGCTTCACAAAATTTATCAATTAAACAAAAAATTACATTTAAATTTTGGTTTTTATAATTTTCATGTACTTTATAAAGAATTGTTAAATTTTTGTACGGTTGACCTTTCATCATTTTATTTTGATATTAGAAAAGATACCCTTTATTGTGATCCAATAAATTCGGAAAAGAGGCAAAATTGTATAAAAATATTAAACATAATATTAAATTGTTTATTAAAATGGTTTGCGCCAATTCTTACTTTCACTACAGAAGAAGTTTTTAAAATAATAAAAAAGGACAGCAAAAGTATTCATTTAGAAAACTTTCCAATTATACCCCAAAATTGGTATAACGAAAAATTAGCTAATAAATGGAAACAATTATTTCGAATTAGAGATTTATGCAACATTAGCATTGAAACAAAAAGAAATGAAAAATTGATTGGATCAAGCTTAGAAGCTGAAGTCACTATGGTTTTAAGCAGCAATAATTTTAAAGATTTTAAAAATTTTAATTTTGAGGAATTATTAATAGTTTCAAAAGCAACTATTCTAGAGGATACAAATCAATCTGAAGATGTTGTGGTAACTACAAAAAAAGCTGTTGGAACTAAATGTCCTGTTTGTTGGAAAATCAAAGAAATTTCTTGTGAAAGACATGGTTAAAATTAATAAATGCTTAATCTAAATTTAAAAAAAATTTTAATAAATTTTTTATTATTTTTTTTAATATTTGCTTTAGATAGATTTTCAAAAATTTTTATTTTAAATTTATCAGAAAACTCTAATTACTTTTCAATTCATATAAATGAATTTCTTAGTTTTATATTAATATGGAATTCAGGTATTGGTTTTGGATTATTTTCATCTGAAAATAATTTTTTTTATAATTTAACCACTTTTTTAATTGGAGCGATTAATTTATTTATTATTTATTTAACAATTTTATCAAAAAATATAAAAAGGAAAATTTTTATAATTATTTTAGGTGGTTCTATGGGTAATTTATTTGATCGAGTTTACTA
>CESN01020476.1_pt1 | contig 12092 bp, 20 predicted proteins | sample 531181 | NCBI WGS metagenome assembly CESN01 (sample SAMEA2621990, study PRJEB7988) | marine metagenome | isolation source: saline water (ENVO:00002010), including
GTCAAATCTCCCAATCCTGAAAACGCCGAAGCGCTTGCCATGGCGATCGCCAAGGCCAATGAAACGGATACCGACCTCGTCATCGCGACCGATCCTGATGCTGACCGCATGGGCGTCGCTGTCCGCGACCTCGCTGGCAAAATGGTGCTGCTTACGGGAAACCAGATTGGTACGCTTTTGGCCGAGTATCGAATTTCCACGCTTAAAGATGCCGAAATCCTCCCTGAAGATGGCAGTAAAAATGCTGTTCTGATCAAGACTTTCGTCACCAGTCCGATGCAAGAAGCAGTTGCGACTTGGCATGGTCTTAAAACAATCAACACGCTAACTGGCTTCAAATGGCTCGGTGAAAAGTTAGCCGGATATGAAGCTCAGATGAAAGCCAAGCTCTTTGAACTGGAAGGACTCGCCGTCGATTACGATGCTTGTGATATCTGGACGAAAGCCGACCTCATGCTTGAATATTCGACCTACTTCGTTTTCGGCTGCGAGGAGAGCTATGGCTACCTGGCAAGCGATAAGCTTCGCGATAAAGATGCCAATGCAGCCGTAGTCATGTTTTGCGAATTAGCGGCGTATTTGAAAGGACAGGAGATGACTTTCCCCGAGTATCTTGATTCGCTCTATCTCCAGCATGGTTATTACGAAGAAAAGACGATTAACATTTACTTTGAAGGTGCCGCTGGATCGCAGAAGATTAAGAACATTCTTGAATCCTACCGTAGTGATCCGCCCAAAGCTTTCGGTGACGTCACGGTTTCTGGCTTCACTGATTTTGGTAAGGACGAAATTATCGACGCAGATGGCAAGCGCATCGCACCTCAAGATTTCTATTTCATAGAACTGAGCAATGGCTACAGCTTCGCAGTCCGCGGTTCTGGGACCGAGCCTAAGATAAAGTTTTATGTATTTGGTCGCTCTGATGTGACCAATCCCGAGGAGCTAGCTGAGGTCAAATTAGCTGCCAGTAAAGTGATGGAAACAACCCTCGCCGCTATTGATGCTGAAGCCCGCCGCCGTGCAGAGGCTTAGAGACAATTCTCTCATCTTAACAGAGGGCTTATCGGCAAAAGAGAGCTGTTTCTTGGTCAGTCGTCTGTTCTTTGGACTACCGTGTGAGCGTCTTTCCTCTGTTGAAAGGCGTGACATGGATATTTACTCAGTCGCAGAAAAATAATGATTTTTTTCTAAATCGGGTGTTGACGAAGGTAGAACAACCCGCTTTCTTCCGTCGCTCGCTTCCCATCTGAGGCGATTAACACACATTTTTAACTCCTCTAACGCAGGTCATGGAAACGGAGCCTCTGCTCCACCTGCCTATTAGTATTATGAACGTAGCCCTACTTGGTAAAAAGATAGGAATGACACAGGTATTTGACGACAAAAATCGTCTTGTGCCTGTTACTGTCATTGAAGCAGGACCCTGCCCAGTAACGCAGATTAAGTCCTCCGAAAAAGACGGATACAATGCCGTGCAGATCGGATTCTGTCCACAAAAAGAGCACCGCCTCTCCAAAGCAGCTATAGGCCACATTAAAAAGGCTGGTGTCCAGCCAGTGGCTGAACTCCAGGAGTTCCGCACAAATGGCGAGGTCGAGTTAAACCTCGGAGACGTGCTCTCTGTTGAGAGATTTGAAGCTGGCCAGAAGATCGATGTGGTCGGCACCTCTAAGGGGCGCGGTTTCCAGGGTGTTGTTAAACGCTACGGCTTCGCAGGAGGCCCCGCTTCACACGGTTCGATGTTTCACCGTCGTGGTGGTTCCTACGGTATGTGCCAATGGCCAGGCCACGTCATTAAGGGCAAAAAGATGCCAGGTCACATGGGTGATGTGCGCCGCACCGTCCAGAACCTCGAAGTGGTTAAAATCATCGCTGAGAAGAATCTAATTCTGGTAAAAGGAAGCATCCCTGGCTCACGTGGCTCCCTCGTTACCGTCCGCACTGCGATTAAAGCCAAGAGAGCCCGTGCATAAGCTTAGTGCCTGAGGACATCCCTGACACAAAGGACACACTACAATGAAACTTAAAGTTTACACAGCCGACGGATCCACAAGCTCTGAGAAAGAGTTTGCGCTACCCGTATTCGAAGGAGACAAGGGCGTTGCAGCACTTCGCCAAGTCGTTCTCGCGCACCAAGCTAACGCCCGTCAAGGAAATGCTTCGACTAAGACTCGTGCAGAAGTCGCAGGTTCTGGTAAAAAGCTCTTCCGCCAAAAAGGTAGCGGCACAGCCCGTCAAGGTACGCGCCGCGTGCCTCACCAACGTCACGGCGGCATCGCTCACGGTCCTAAGCCCCGCGACTTTTCTCAAAAGATCAATCGCAAGATGAAAGATCTCGCATTCAGCCGTGCGCTATTCGAGCGCGCAACCGAAGGTGGCCTCTCTGTGATCGAAGCTCTCGAAGTCAAGGAAGCGAAGACTAAGCTTTTCAACCAAGTCCTCACCGCAGTCTTACCGACTCGAGGGAAGGTCTTGATCGTTGACGACCAATTTGAAAATAACGCCGCTCTGGCCGCCCGCAATATCGAGGGGGTTTCCCTCTCTGAAGCATGTAACCTTAGTACTCTCGATGTCGTGCGCTACCGCCAGATTATCGTAAGCGCCAAGGGCATCGAAACTATAATCGCACGCGCCAGCGGTGCGGCTGCTTAAACTGGAAATCAGCTATGATTCTTGCCGATAAAATTCTCCTCGAATACCGAGTCACTGAAAAAGCAGCTAATCTGTCTGCGCATTACAATCAATATACTTTTGAGGTCGCTCCGACTGCAAACCGCATCGAAGTCGCTCGCGCTGTAGCGAAGACATTCAATGTAGAGGTGACCAACGTAAACATTCTTAACAAAAAGCCAAAAGTGAAGACTGACCGTACTCGTCGCGGTAAGGCCGGCACTGCTGGTGGCCACAAAAAGGCTATCGTAACGCTCAAAGAGGGCGATGCGATCGAACTCGTCTAAGCACAAAGGAACCACAATACTATGCCACTCTTAGATTCCAGACCTTTGACTCCCGGCCAACGTTTCCTTACACGAAACAAGCAGGACGTCTCCAAGAAAAAGCCAGAGCGCCGTCTCGTCACTCGCATACACGATAAGCAGGGTCGTAATTGCTACGGCCGTATCACTTCTCGTCGTCGTGGTGGAGGCCACAAGCGCATCTATCGCATCATCGACTTCCGTCGTGAAAAACTTGATATTCCTGCTAAAGTACAAGCTATCGAGTATGATCCGAATCGTTCGGCTAATCTCGCTCTCCTTGCTTACGCAGATGGTGAAAAGCGCTACATTCTCGCACCACGCGGTATCGTCGCTGGCGATACGCTTCTCAGCACCAACGAGCGAGTAGAATTTAATCCCGGCTACTGCCTTCCACTTTCGATTATTCCGCCGGCCACTAAGATACATGCTATCGAGCTACACCCCGGTCGCGGCGCGCAAATCGCTCGCTCTGCGGGTCAATCCGCTCAACTAGTTTCTGTCGATGGCGAGCGTGCCACCCTCAAAATGCCTTCCGGTGAAATCCGCTTCCTCAACGCTCGTTGTCGCGCAACGATCGGTGAAGTTGGTAACATCGAGCACCATAACCAGAGCCTTGGTAAGGCAGGTCGCAGCCGTTGGCTGGGTCGTCGTCCGCGCGTTCGTGGTGTTGCTATGAATCCCGTCGACCACCCAATGGGTGGTGGTGAAGGCCGCACCTCAGGCGGCGGTCACCCACAATCGCCTTGGGGGCAACTCTCGAAGGGCTTCCCAACACGTAAAAAGTCCAATCCAACCAATTCGCAGATTGTTGTCCGTCGCAACGGCCGCCAATTGAAGAAACGCTAAACCGATTTAACTAGCTATGTCTCGTTCCGTAAAAAAAGGTTTCTTTGTCGATCCTCACCTCTCCAAAAAGGTTGTTATCGCACAGGCCAACAACGACCGCAAGCCGATCCAAACATGGTCGCGCCGCTCCACTATCACTCCCGACTTTGTCGGCCTTAATTTTAACGTACACAACGGTCGTACTTTTCTGCCAGTCTATGTGACCGAGAACATGGTTGGCCACAAACTTGGCGAGTTCTCACCGACACGCACTTTCAAAGGGCACCCAACTGGTAAATAATCCTAACTCACCTTATTCACACGCCGTCCATGCAACTCACTCACAGACCTCTCTCCCTCGCTGCACTGTTCCTCTTTGGAGCAATGTTCGCTGGCAGTGCTGTGCACGGAGAAGTGCCCGCTTTTGTCAAAGAATCACTATACAGTCCAAACGCCGCAACTGTGGCTATGGTTACACCTACGCTTGCAGCCGACGTTGTTATTCTCGATGGCGGCCTTGAGCAGGGGATTCGTCTAGGGATGGTCTGCCGCGTCACACGTGGTTTACAATCTGTAGGCGAGCTTATCATCATAGAATCTCGTAGCGATCAATCCGCAGGACTCATCCTCGAATTAGTCAAAGACTCCACAATCCAAGCGGGCGACATTGCCCGAATCAAAACAATTCAAAACAGCTGAATCTCATGCAGGTCCAAGCCTATACAAAATACGCCCGTATGTCGCCTCGGAAGGTGCGCGAGATCACTCAGGCCATCCAAGGTCGTAACGCCGCCGAAGCGGTTGAAGTGCTTCGCTTCATTCCGCGCAAGTCGGCACGTCTTGTAAGCAAGACTCTCCAGTCAGCGATCGCGAATGCGGAAAACAATAACAATCTCTCATCGGATGCCCTCAAAGTTGAGTCTGCCACCGTCGAGCAAGGCCCTACGTTCAAACGTTTCCGCCCCGCAGCCCGTGGTTCTGCTCACCCCTACAAGAAGGCCACTAGCCACATCCGTATCATTCTTTCCGACGAGGCCTAAGTCCTCATAGCGACTCTAACAACACCTATCAAATTATGGGACAGAAAGTACATCCAACCGGCTTCCGCCTTGCAGTCACTCGCGATTGGGATTCTCGCTGGTATGCGAACAAGGATCAATTTCCTGAGTATATCAAGGAAGACCACACGATTCGCACTTTCCTTACTGAAAAGTTGCGCTACGCATCCGTGCCACGCATCTTCATTGAGCGTGCTTCCGGTCGTATCCGCGTCAAGATCTTCACTGCACGTCCTGGTGTGGTTATCGGCCGCAAGGGTGCTGAGCTTGATAAGATCAAGGCGACTCTCAACAAGAAGGTCGGCAAAGAAATCATGCTCGACATCCAAGAGGTGAAGCGCCCCGATCTCTCTGCGCAACTCGTCGCTGAAAATGTAGCTCTTCAACTTGAACGCCGGATCGCATTTCGCCGCGCCATGAAGCGCGCTGTTCAAACTACAATGGCCATGGGTGCCGACGGTATTCGCATACAATGTGGCGGTCGTCTTGGTGGTGCAGATATTGCCCGCACTGAGCAGCAGCGTCAAGGCCGTGTGCCTCTCCAGACACTCCGCGCAAATATCAACTACGGCTTCTCTGAAGCGAGCACTGTTTATGGTATTATCGGCGTAAAGTGCTGGATCTGCCTCCCTGACGGCGAGGAAGCGTAAGCTGATTCTCGCCCACTTGAAACGAATTTTATTTTTAACACTTTAAACAGATCGAACCATGGCACTTCTTCCATCACGCACCAAATACCGCAAGGTTCACAAAGGTCGTATCTACGGCACTGCACAAACTTGCAATACACTCGCTTTCGGCGAATTCGGTATTCAATCCCTCACGCGTGGTCGCATGACCTCGCAACAAATCGAGGCCGCTCGTGTTGCGATGACACGTAGCCTCAAACGTAAAGGTAAGGTATGGATTCGCGTCTTCCCTCACAAGTCTGTGACTAAAAAGCCTGCTGAAACCCGCATGGGAAAAGGTAAAGGTTCTGTTGAATACTGGTGTGCTATAATCAAGCCTGGCACCATGCTCTTCGAAGTCGCTGGTTGTTCCGCCACCGCCGCCCGTGAAGCCCTCCGTCTTGCGGATACAAAGCTCCCTTTCCACTGCCGTTTCGTCTCTCGCGACGAAGCATAACACTTTTTAGAGATAGGAAACTACAACTATGAATACTAAAGAAATCCGCGAAATGTCAGAAGCCGAAATCGAAAAGTCGCTACGCGATACACGTGAGTCTCGTCTCCAACTCCGCATGCGCAAGCAGACAGGACAAGTTGAGCACCCTCACGAATTTAAAGACATGAGCCGTCAAATCGCTCGCCTCGAAACTATTCTCAAAGAAAAGAAGTTGGCTACCGCCAACGCTTAAACTTTTAGCCGCACACGCCTATTATGGAAGCCACAGCAACACGCAACTCTCGTAAAGTACTCATTGGAATCGTATCAAGCCGTTCTGGAGATAAGACTATTAAGGTCACTTACTCTTACAAAGTCCCGCACCCACTCTATAAGAAGGAAATCAAGCGCAAGACTGTTGTGCACGCACACGACGAGAAGAACGAGTGCGGCCTTGGAGACAAAGTTGAAATTATGGAAACACGTCCGCTCAGTAAGTTAAAGCGCTGGCGCGTAACCAAGGTTCTCGAAGTCGCTCCTAAACTGGGCGAAGAGTAGGGCACCTCCTCATCAATTTATAAATCTATATATGGAGATTTAGCTATGATTCAGATGAACAGCCGCGTATTTATCGCGGATAATACCGGCGCCAAATCCGCCGAGATGATCCGCCGCCTTGGCCAAAACAAGGACACTGCCGACGTTGGTGATGTTGTTGTTTGCGCTGTTAAGGAAGCGTCCACCGTTTCTTCCGTCAAGAAGGGCGAAGTCGTTCGTGCAGTAGTCGTCCGCACAAAGGCTCCGATCCGTCGCGGTGATGGCAGCTACCTCCGTTTCGATAACAACGCCGTTGTTATTCTCACCGCTGATGGTAATCCCAAAGGCACACGTATCTTCGGCCCCGTAGCTCGCGAGCTCCGCGCCAAGTATATGAAAATCATTTCCCTAGCTCCGGAGGTTCTCTAATCATGGCACAAGCAATCAAACGCGAACAAGAAGTTGTCGTTATCTCCGGCGCTCACAAAGGCAAGCGCGGCAAGGTACTTTCCGTTCAAGCTGGAAAGCGTATTATCGTCGAAGGCGTCAACCTGATCACTAAATTTGAGCGTAAGACTCAGGAGAACCCAGAGGGAGGTTCCGTTGAGCGCGAAGCTTCCATCCACTATTCTAATGTAATGAGCGCCGAGAAATACGACGCAAAAAATAAATAAGGTACTTGCCAGGTAGCGTTTAGACCTCACTTTCTCGCCCCTTTTCAAAACATCATACACCACTCACAAGCCGGGTTAGAACTCCGCCTTACTTATAAGATGTCACAGTCACTATTACAAAAACATTACGACGAGAAGGTCGTACCCGCACTTATGGAAAAGTTCGGATACAAGAACCCTCATCAAGTGCCCGCGGTTAAGAAGATCGTTCTCAATTCTGGATTCTCAGCGACTGCAGATAAGAACCACGTGCAATACGTCAAGGATGAGATCGCTAAGATCTCTGGTCAGAGGCCTGTTACGACTTTAGCTAAACTTTCAATTTCGAATTTCAAACTTCGCGAAGGTCAGCCCATCGGTTGCAAGGTCACTCTACGTGGAGTAGCGATGTATAATTTTCTCATGCGATTGATTAACATCTCACTGCCTTGTATTCGTGATTTCCGTGGAGTGCCTACACGGCTCGATGGACAAGGCAATTACACGCTAGGTATAAGCGATCACACGATTTTTCCCGAAGTTTCCGCTGAAGGCACTAATGAAACAATCGGTATGGATGTCTGCATCAATACCAGCGCTCTGTCCGATGACGAAGGACGCGAACTCCTTAAGCTCTTCGGTATGCCTTTCCGCAAAACAAGCTCCGAAGTCGCCGAAACCGAAGCCACTATTGAAGCTTCTGCTTAATCTTTTAAAGAATATTGACTTATGGCTAAAAAATCTGCAATACAACGTAATCTAAGGCGTGAACGCATGATCGCAAAATACGCACCAAAGCGTAAAGAGCTCAAAGCGATCCTTGCTAATCCAGAAACTCCTGATGAGGAGTTCTACAAGGCGCAAGCCAAGTTGACTAAGCTGCCCAAGAACAGCTCTCCAATACGAGCTCGCAATCGTTGCTCCGTTACTGGTCGTCCCCGTGCGTTCATTCGCAAATTCGGCCTTTCTCGAATCACGTTTCGGGAACTTGCCACCCAAGGTAAGATCCCAGGCGTAACTAAATCTTCTTGGTAAGCTTGTCACATTGTCCACTTAACCAAATACACAGAAAACCCACTAGTAAAATACTATGGCAGTTCACGACACAATCGGCGATTTCCTCACCACAATCCGCAATGCCAGTTCGGCGCACAAAGATACCTGCACAACGCAGCATTCTAAAATGCGTTCTGCCATTGCTGCGATTCTCAAGAGTGAGGGTTACATAAAAGACTTTAGCGAAGGTCAAAACGAGAAGGGTTTCAAGACTCTCACGCTCACTTTGAAATTTGCTGGCAAGACTCCAGCTATTACCGGTATCCAGCGTCACAGCACTCCTGGACGCCGTCTCTATTATGGCAGCAAAGAAATCCCACGCGTCCTCGAAGGCCTTGGTGTTGCTATTCTCACCACTTCTAAAGGCGTTATGCGTGCTCGCGATGCCCGTGAACAAGGCGTAGGCGGCGAGTTCGTCTGCAAGGTCTGGTAATTGAAAGGCACCACAAGATGAGCAGAATTGGTAAACTTCCTATCCCCGTCCTTGATAAGGCAAACGTCGTAGTAGATGGTCAGGTCGTCCGCGTTGACGGCCCAAAGGGTCAACTAGAAAAAACTTTCGACGGTTCGATCAACATTGAACTCGCTGATGGCGAAATACGTGTAACGCCTGCGAACAGTAGTCGACACTCCCGCGCTATGTTCGGCACCGCTCGTTCAATCATAAATAATATGGTGATCGGCGTCGTCGATGGTTACGAAAAGAAACTTGAGATCAAAGGTGTTGGTTTTCGTGCAGTGCTTGAGGGCGATTTGCTCGACCTTGCACTTGGCTACTCGCACCCAATCAAGGTTAAGATTCCTAAAGGGATCACAGTTAAAGTAGATCAGAATACAAAAATTTCCGTCTCTGGTGCTGACAAGCACAAGGTGGGTGAAATCACTGCGACGATCTATTCCTACTTCCCAGCCGAGCCTTACAAGGGCAAAGGTGTTCACATCGTTGGTCAATACGTCCGCCGCAAGGAGGGTAAGAAGTCCGCTTAATTTCCAGCTGAGTCACAGATATGAAACTCCAGAAGAAAAACTCTCTCGCGCAGAAGCGCCGTTACCGCATTCGCAAGAAGGTCAAAGGCACTGCAGAGCGCCCACGGCTCGCTGTGCATTTCTCAAATAAGCACATCTATGCGCAGTGCATCGACGACGTCGCAGGTCACACCATGGCTTATGCCTCCTCGGTGGGCGGAAAAGATGCTGATGTAAAGGCTAACAACGACGGTGCACTTGCACTCGGCAATATTATAGCTGAAAAAGCGAAGGCAGCTGGTGTCGAATCTGTTGTTTTTGACCGTTCTGGTCGCCGCTACCACGGTTGCGTTAAAACATTCGCTGAAGCAGCTCGCAAAGGCGGCTTACAATTTTAAGGAACTTCTATATGAGCAGACAAAACAGATCATTTTCTCAGAGAGACGAGCCGGAAGAAGCTATGGAATACGTCGAGAAGGTTGTTCACATCAACCGTTGTGCTAAAGTTGTAAAGGGCGGTCGCCGTTTCAGCTTTGCAGCACTCGTCGTAGTCGGTAATCAAAAAGGTGAAGTCGGGGTCGGCTACGGAAAAGCAAAGGAAGTTCCTGAGTGCATCCGTAAAGGCACCGAGCAAGCCAAGAAGAATCTTGTTAAGATTAATCTTCGTAACGACACGATTCCTCACCATGTTCTCGGCGAAGCTGATGGTGGTAAAGTTCTGCTGCGCCCTGCGTCGGACGGAACGGGTGTCATCGCTGGTGGTGGTTGCCGTGCCGTGCTCGAATCTGTTGGCGTTAAAAACATTCTTTCCAAATCCCTCGGTTCAAACAATCACCTAGCTATGGTGAATGCGACGATGGCTGCGCTGCTTCAGTTGCGTTCAAACGAGGAAATTCAAAATATCCGTTTCGGCGAAGCCGCGGCGGAAGTCTAAAGATCTAAAATCATGAATCTCGAAAATATTCCAACTATCAAAGGTGCCACACACCCCACCAAACGTCTCGGACGAGGTGAAGGTAGTGGCCATGGTAAGACATCCGGTAAGGGGCATAAGGGCCAAAAGGCTCGCTCTGGTGGGGGTATCCGCATCGGCTTCGAAGGCGGTCAAATGCCTCTCTACCGAAAACTCCCACGACGTGGTTTCAACAACAAGAACTTCAAAGTCTCTTATCAACTGGTCAACGTCGGACAGCTCGAAAAGCTCGAGGGTGATACTGTGGATCGTGAGTCTCTGATCGCCGCAGGCATCGTCCGTGACAACGATCAAGGCGTTAAGCTCCTCGGTGACGGCGAGCTCTCTAAAGCCTACACAGTTAAGGTCTGCAAAGTTTCCGCATCTGCCAAGAGCAAGATCGAGGCTGCAGGCGGTAAGATTGAGGAAGCTGCGACAGAGGAGAAAGAGGAAGCGTAAATTCGACTTTCCTCAAGGATTCGCACTAGGACACGCCAGAAATGCTTTCTGCTTTCACAAATTCGCTGAAGATTCCTGAACTTCGCCAGAAGATTTTCTTCACGCTGGCGCTGTTGTTTATCGCGCGTGTTGGTGCCAACATTCCACTTCCGGGAATGAATGTGGGTCCGATCCAAGAGTTCTTTGCAGACCAAGCAAATGCAGGCGGCGGTCTCGTCGGCATGTTCAACATGTTCACCGGAGGAGCTTTGCTCAATGGTGCGGTCTTCGCCTTGGGCATCATGCCCTATATTAGCGCTTCGATTATCATGCAGCTAGTTGGTGCTGTTTTCCCAGTCATCGCTCGTCTTCAGCAAGAAGGTGATGTCGGACGTCAAAAGATTAATCAATACACTCGCTACCTGACAATCGTGATTTGTGTCGTCCAAGGTTTGCTTCTCCTCATAGCACTCTCGACCAATCCTGCCAGTTTGATTGGTCAAGGCTTTAATCCTGCGGAATACGGTAACGTGGTGATTGCATCCCAAGTTCCTTTCCTGATTACAGGGACGATTTTCCTTACTTGTGGCACAATGATTATGGTTTGGCTCGGCGAGCAAATCACGCAGAAGGGAATAGGTAACGGTATTTCGCTACTGATCACTGTGAGTATCATTTCAGGCCTTCCTGGCGCAGTATCGGCGGCCTATCAAATGTTTGTCGCTCCTGTAGGTTCTGAAGGTGCTTCGCTCGGCGTCCCTGAGGGTGTACTCATGCTGGCGCTACTTTTTACTGTGACTGCTGCGCTTGTCGCGATCACTCAAGCCCAGCGTAAGATTCCTGTCCAGTATGCTAAACGTGTCGTTGGCCGTAAGGTTTACGGTGGCCAAAGCTCTTTCCTTCCACTCAAGGTGAATTATGCAGGTGTCATGCCCGTTATCTTCGGTAGCGCAATTCTTATGTTCCCCGCGCAGATCCTTACTTACCTAGGCAGTGCCACAGGTATGCGTTTCTTCAACGACTTCGCAGATTCGATCGGACAAGGGCAACTCGCTTATTATATCATTTTCGGTCTTCTCATATTGATATTTTCCTACTTCTGGGTCTCCATGATGTTCAAGCCTGTACAAATTGCTGACGATTTGAAGAAGAATGGTGGTTACATCCCAGGTGTCCGCCCGGGAGAGCCTACAGCGAAATTTCTTGATCACATCATGACGCGCCTCACGCTCTTCGGCGCGATTTCTCTAACAGTGATTGCAGTTTTCCCCGACTTTTTACTCTTCACATACAACGTGCCTTTCAGCGTAGCCATCTTCTTCGGTGGCACTGGTATGTTGATCACAGTAGGTGTGCTTCTTGACACCATGCGTCAAATTGAAACCTACCTTTTGCAGCGTCATTATGATGGCTTCCTCAAAAAGGGTAAGATTCGTGGGCGTTCCGCTGCCCGTAACAAGCAACTCGTCGACACCGCCGGTCTCCAAAACTTTTGGACTGCTTGGCGCCCGCTTCTTTTTATCGG
>CESN01038157.1_pt1 | contig 12006 bp, 9 predicted proteins | sample 531181 | NCBI WGS metagenome assembly CESN01 (sample SAMEA2621990, study PRJEB7988) | marine metagenome | isolation source: saline water (ENVO:00002010), including
GCCTTTAATATGAAAACATTACTTCAAATTTTACCCTCATTAGAAAAAGGTGGTGGCGGTGTTGAAAGAGGAACTTTGGACATAGCCAAAGCGGCATCTGAAAATGGATTTGAATCTACTATCATATCCTCAGGCGGAGAAATGGCAGATAAATATAAATATAAAGGAGTAACGCACTATAAAATCAATATTAACAAAAAAAATTTAGCTAATTACATAAGCTCGAGGAACGAGTTTAGAAAAATATTAAAAATTGTTCGTCCAGATATAGTTCATATTAGAAGCAGGTGGCCAGTTTTTTGTTTTTTAAGTATTCTAAAAGAGCAAAATTTACCTTTCGCAACCACCTACCATGGTACATATAGTGGAAATGACTTCTTTCTAAAAAAAAAATATAACAAATTAATGACTGCTGGTGATAATGTAATTTCAATATCAAAATTCATAGACAATCATATTCGCTACCACTTTCCTGAATGTGCGCATAAACTTGTTCAAATTGATAGAGGTATTGATACTTCATATTTTAATATTGACTCTATAACTCAGATAAGAAAAGAGAACTTTTTAAATAATTTTTCTATTTCTGAGAAAACACACATAATAATACTCCCAGGAAGAATAACCTCTTGGAAAGGTCACTTAATAGCAATTGATGCTGTTGAAAAAATTATATCAATTAAACCTGAATTGGATTTCATTTTAGTCTTTGTTGGTTCTTCACAAAATAGGAAAACATTTTTAAATATTTTAAAAGGGAGAATTGCCAGAGGAAAATTAAATAATAGAATCTTTTTTTCCGGTCATCTACAAGATATGCCAGCAGTATATTCGATTGCTGATATAATACTATCCACCTCAATTGAGCCAGAAGCATTTGGACGGGTTTCAGCTGAAGCATCTGCAATGATGAAGCCAATTATTTCTTCAAATCACGGTGGTTCACGAGAAATAGTTGAAAATAATACGACAGGTTGGCTTGTTGAACCAGGAAATCCAGAAGAGCTGGCAAAAAAAATCATTGATGTTCTTGATATGCCACAAGAAAAAAAAGATTTAATTGGAAAAAACGCAAGAAAAAGAATTATAAGTAAATTTCATATAGATAAAATGCTTAAAAAAACACTTGATGTTTATGAGGAACTAATTGAGAAAAAAAAAAAACGTTCTAATAATTAAATTCGGGGGGTTAGGAGACTTAATCTTATCTTTAAGAGCTATCTATTCAATTAAAAAAAAACATTCAAGTAGTATTGTAGTTCTTACTGAAAAACCATTCGATGAGTTTTTTACGAAATCTAAATGGTTTGATGAGGTTATTACAATTAAGAGAGGATTGTTTTATTTTTTTGATAAGATTCAAATTGGTAATAAAATAAATCTAAAATCATTTGAATATGTTTATGATCTTCAGACTTCTAATAGGTCCTCATCTTATCTTTCTCTTTTCAACAAAAAAAAGGTTCGGATATCTGGAATCGGAGAATTTGCCAGCATTCCCCACAAAAACCCAAAAAGAAACAGAATGCACACAATAGAAAGGCAAGAAGAACAACTTAAAGAGTGCGGAATTAAACTTTCACCAAAATTAGATTTAAAATGGTTATTCCAATCAAGAATCCCTATTCCAAAAAAAAAGTTTGCATTAATTGTTCCTGGTGGAGCAAAAAAAAGGCCTAATAAAAGAATACCACCAGAAATTTATGAAACACTTATACAGAAACTTATTAAAAAGAAAATATCTCCGATGCTTATTGGTTCTTCTTCGGATGAGTTGATTTGCAAATTTCTTGAAAGGAAATTTACTGGTATAAAAAATTTATGCTCAAAAACCACTATTTTTGATATTGCCAAGCTCTCTAGGTATTGTCAGATTTCGATTGGTAATGACACCGGTCCAATGCACATTATTTCTCTTGGTCGGAAACCATCTTTTGTATTATTTACAAAAAATTCGAATCCAAGACTTTGCGCACCGTTAGGTAAAAACGTGAAAATTTTTAATTATCACAAAACAAAGAAAAAACAGATATTGACTGACTTAAATTATGAAATTGTTAAATGTTAATAACTATTGTTTATTGACAGTTTGAAGGATTTATTTAAATTAGAATTCATGCCAAAAATAACTTTTCCTGATGGTAAAACTCAACAATTCGGCAACCAGGTAACTGGAGAATACATTGCTTCCAGTATATCAAAATCTCTTCTGAAAAAAGCGGTGGCAATAAAAGTCAATGGCGTGCAAAGAGATTTGTGTGACTTAATTTCTCAAGACTCAGATATTTCAATTCTTACAACAGAAAATGAAGAAGGATTAGAAATAATGAGACATACAATTGCTGCTCAAGTTCTTGCTAAAGCAATAAAAAATCTTTATCCAAATGCAAAGTTAGCAATTGGACCAACAATTGAAAATGGATTTTACTATGACGTTTTATTTGAGAAACCAATATCTTCAGAGGATCTTCCTGTTATCGAGGAAGAGATGAAATTAATTATTTCTAAAGGAGAGATTATTGGAAAGTCATTGAAGTCAAAATCAGAAGTTTTGCAGATGTTTAAAAACATTGGCGAAAATTATAAAGTGCAAATAATAAAAGATTCTGATCAAAAAGAGAATTTTCAGATATATCAACAACAAAATTCTAAATTCTTTGATTTGTGTAGAGGACCACATCTTCCAAACTTAAAATTAGTTGGTTCATTTAAATTAACTAAACTTGCAGGAGCCTATTGGAGGGGCGATTCAAGTAATGAAATGTTACAAAGAATTTATGGTACAGCTTGGGCCAATCAAGAAGACCTCGAAAAATATATAAATATGATAGAAGAAGCTCAGAAGAGAGATCACAGAAGGATTGGAAAAGATTTGGATTTATTTCATTTTCAGGAAGATGCACCTGGATCTGTTTTTTGGCATCCTCGAGGATGGACTATTTATCAGACTATTGCAAATTATATGAGAGAGAAACTTGATTCCTCTGGTTATGTTGAAGTAAATACACCTTTACTAGTTGATCGAAGTCTTTGGGAAAAGTCAGGACATTGGGATAAATTTAGAGAGCAAATGTTTACTTCTAAATCTGAGGACAAAGTGCTTGCAATAAAACCGATGAACTGTCCTTGTCATGTACAAATTTTCAAACAGGGTATTGTCAGTCACAAGGATTTACCTATTAGAATGGCCGAGTTTGGATCGTGTCATAGAAACGAACCATCTGGTGCACTTCATGGTTTAATGAGAGTAAGGGCTTTCGTACAAGATGATGCACATATATTTTGTTCGGAGAATCAAATCACATCTGAAACAAAAAACTTTTGCGACTTACTGATGAAAGTTTATAATGATTTTGGCTTCAAGGATGTAACAATAAAATTTTCAGATAGACCAATAAACAGAGCTGGGGATGATTCGACATGGGATCTAGCAGAGAAATCTCTTATTGATGCCGTTAATTCAGCCGGATATGATTACGAGCTAAATCCAGGTGACGGAGCCTTTTATGGACCGAAATTGGAATTTGTTCTGACGGATGCTATAGGAAGAGATTGGCAATGCGGGACATTACAAGTTGACTTCGTTCTTCCAGAAAGACTTAATGCAAATTATATTGGAACTGATGGAGTTAAACATCGGCCTGTTATGTTGCATAGAGCTGTTTTAGGTTCATTTGAAAGATTTATTGGCATTTTACTAGAGAATTATTCAGGTAGATTACCACTTTGGTTATCTCCAATTCAGATTGCGATAGCTTCAATCAGTGAAAACTCAGCTAATTTTGCTGAAGAAGTTCATAATTTGCTTATTACAAATGACTATAAATCAAAATTAGATGTAAGAAATGAAAAGTTAAGTTTAAAGATAAGAGAGTTAACATTAGAAAAAGTACCATTAATTGGGATTATTGGAGATAAGGAAACGCAAAATAAAATGGTAACATTGAGAATTCATGGCGAAAAACAACAGACTCAAATGAGTGTTGACGATTTGTTAAAAAAATTAAAAAATTCTTGCAGTAAGCCCTAATTTATGAGTAGTTTGTAAATGAATAATACTTTCACAGAGGAGATATTTGAGAAATGAAATTGTTGAAATATGGTAAGATATAATCAACGGGCACAAAAAGGCCCCGCTGTTAACAAAAATATTTCATCTAAAACAGTCAGAGTAATTTCAGAAAAAGGAGATATGATTGGAGTTTTAGAAAGGGAAAAAGCACTTAAGCTTGCTTTTGAACAAGGTTTGGATTTGGTTGAGGTTTCTCCAAATGCTACACCACCTGTTTGTAAAATTATTGACTACGGAAAATACAAATATCAGGTTCAAAAGAAACAGGCCGAAGCTAAAAAAAAACAAAAAACTTTTGAAGTAAAGGAGGTTAAGTTTAGACCTGGTATAGAAGACCATGACTATACTGTTAAACTTAAATCAATCCAACGATTCTTAAGTGACGGGGACAAAGTAAAAATTACTCTGAGATTTAAAGGAAGGGAAATGGCCTATCATCAAAGAGGCATGGATGTCCTTAAAAAACTAGAAACTGCAATCGAACCATTAGCGAAGATTGAGCAAGTCCCAACTATGGAAGGAAAATTAATGGTAATGGTTGTGGCGCCAAAATAAATTCTATAATAATTGAAGGTTGCTTTGTAAAAAAAAAAATATATAACTAAAAAAAACTATGCCAAAATTAAAAACAAAAAGTGGAACAAAAAAAAGATTTAAGGTAACCGGAACTGGAAAAATTGCCATGTTTTCAAGTTGCAAACGCCATAATCTTTCTAAAAGAACAAAAAAGATGAAAAGAAATGCTAAGGGTCCAATTATTATGTCTAAACAAGACTCGCGTATTGTAAAAAAATATATGAATTTGAATTAATAGGAAAAGAAAATGTCAAGAGTAAAAAGTGGTTCTGTTACAAGAGCAAGACATAAAAAAATTATTTCCAGAGCAAAAGGGTATTACGGAAGAAGAAAAAATACCTTTCGTGTTGCAAATCAAGCCGTAGAAAAAGCAGGTCAGTATGCGTATAGAGACAGAAAAGTAAGAAAAAGACAATTTAGGAGTCTTTGGATACAAAGAATTAATGCAGGTTGTAGGTTACATGGAATAAAATACTCTTCTTTTATAAATGGTTTAAAAAAAATTAATCTTAATTTAAATAGAAAAGTTTTAGCTGACCTTGCAGCTCAGGAACCTGATTCATTCAAAGAAATAGTATCTAAAATCAAAGCTGATTAAACTTATTAGGAATGCATGATTACATCAATCTTTTTCAAGCAGCCAAAGTTGATCTGGATCATGCAAATAACCTTGATTTAATTGAAAAAACTCGTATTAAATATTTCGGGAAAAACGGACTTATTAACTCCCAGCTAAAACTTTTGGGTAAATCTTCACCGGAAGAAAGAAAAGAAATAGGAAAAAAATTAAACCAGTTTAAATCAGAGTTTTTAGATAAATTAAGTAAGAAAAAAGCAATTATTGAAGAACAAATTATTGATCTTAAATTAGAAAAAGAGATGATTGACATTTCTCTTCCAAGTAGAGAATATCGATACCAGGAAACAAAAATACACCCAATATCTTTCACAATTAATGAAATTAGTAGAATACTTTCCAATATGGGTCTAAGTAGGGAGGACGGACCAGATATTGAAAATGATTTCTACAATTTTACCGCTCTTAATATACCTGAAAATCATCCCGCAAGACAGATGCATGACACTTTTTATTTAGACTGTGATGAACAAATAAGAGTTCTTAGAACTCATACTTCACCAGTCCAAATAAGATGTATGCAAAAAAAAATAACACCCATAAGAATTTTTTCACCGGGTAGAACCTATAGATGTGATTCTGATATTACACATACGCCCATGTTTCATCAAGTTGAAGGCCTTGTTATAGATAAACACGTAAGTTTCAGCAATTTAAAATGGTTTGTTGAGGAATTTTGTAAAGAGTTTTTTGAAAAGTACGACTTAAAACTCCGTTTTAGACCATCTTATTTTCCGTTCACCGAACCTTCTGCTGAAGTAGATATAAATTGTCAAATTGAATCGGGGAAAATTCACTTAGGGGTTGGTGAAGAATGGATGGAAATTTTGGGTTGTGGAATGGTGCATCCAAATGTATTTAAAAAATCTGATTTAGAAAACCGGAATGAGATTTCTGGTTTCGCTTTTGGAATGGGGGTTGAACGACTTGCAATGCTAAAATACGGTATGCCGGACCTCAGACATTTTTTTGAAAATAATTTAAAATGGCTTAATAATTATGGGTTTTCATTCCTTGACTAGAAATGAGTATAATAAATGATATTTACATTAAAATGGTTGAAAGAATATCTTACTTTTGAAAACTCCGTTGAAGAGCTTTGCCAAAGACTTACAAGTTTGGGTTTAGAAGTTGAAAGGACTAATAATCCAAAAAAAGATTTAAAGGGTCTAAAAATAGTGAAAATTGAAAGCGTTAGAAGGCATCCAAATGCAGATAAACTTATGATTTGCAATGTATTCGATGGAAAGGATAATTTAGAAATAGTTTGTGGTGCAAATAATGCTCGGAAGGATCTTTATACTGTTTTGGCTCCTGTTGGAAGCATTTTAAAAAAAAATACAAAAAACGAATTTAAAATAAAAAAAAGTAAAATAAGGGGTATTGAATCCAATGGAATGTTGTGCTCAGCTGAGGAATTGAGTCTTAAAGAAAGCTCCGAAGGTATTATTGAAATACAAGATTCGCTTCCAGTAGGAGAAAATTACTCAGATTTTGTTAACGAGGAATATGTATCAATTGAAATTGCAATAACGCCTAATAGAGTTGATTGTGCCAGCATTTATGGCATTGCTAGGGACCTGTCTGCTTCAGGCTTTGGAACATTAAAAAAACTTGACACTATAAAGTGTAAACATTCTTTTGAATCTCCCATAACAATTATAAATAATTTAAATGAGACTGATTGTCCACAGTTTTGCTTAAGACTTATAAGAGATGTAAAAAATATTAGGTCACAAGAAAATTTATCAACAAGGTTAAAGAATTGTGGGATAAAAATAATTTCCTCACTTGTTGACATAACAAACTATATTAATCACGAGCATTGCAGGCCACTTCACGTATTTGATTTTGATAAAATTCATGGAAATCAAATAATAATTAGACATTCAAAAAAGGGTGAAAAATTTTTAGGCTTAGATGATATTGAATATTCTCTTGAAGATGGAATGATAGTAATTTGTGATGAAAAAAAAATAATTAGCTTAGCTGGAGTTTTAGGTGGTAAAAATACAGCGTGTGATTCCAATACCAAAAATGTACTTGTTGAATCAGCATTTTTTGCTTCCGACAAAATAGCATTAGCAGGAAGAAAATTAAATATTGTAAGCGATGCGAGATATAGATTTGAAAGGGGTATTGATCCTAATTCAACACTTTATGGTATAGAGCTGGCAACAAAAAAAATATTGGAAGTCTGTGGAGGAAATTCAGGCTCAATAATTTTTAACGGTGTTAATAATTACAAAACTGATACAATTCAAATTCAAAAAAATTTCTTTCAACAAGTTTTAGGGTATCAAATAGATCTCAAATTTATTTCTGAATCACTTTCCAGACTTGGATGCGCTGTATCCCTAAAAGATGATATTTTTTTTGTAACCCCTCCCTCATGGAGGTCAGATCTCAAAATCAAAGAAGATTTTGTTGAAGAAATTGCAAGAATTTTTGGTTATGAAAAAATACCCGGTAAAAAATTAGTTTTTTCAACTCCAAATGAAAAAAACCAGAGATTCAATATATTTGGTGTCAGTAATAAAATAAGAAAGCTTCTTGTAAGTAGAAATATGGCGGAAGTAATTACATGGTCTTTCTGCAGTGAACAAAACGAAAATCTTCTTACAAAAGGTAATTTTAATATAAAAATTAAAAATCCAATAAGTTCTGACCTTGGTTGTCTAAGATCAAACTTGATTCCAAATCTACTTAGTATCATAAAAAATAATAATAACAAAAATATAAAGGATGTTTCGATGTTTGAAATTGGACCTATTTTTTTTGGTTATGAACCAGGCCAACAAATAGAAACAATATGTGGAATTAGGTCGGGAAAAGCATATAATAAAAACTGGTTAGAAAAAAATAGAGATTTTGATATATTTGATGTAAAAGCTGATTTGTTTTCCATATTAAAAATGCTTGGAATTAATGAGGGAAGTTTCAAACAAATTAGAGATTCAAAGGTATTCTATCACCCTGGAAAAAGTGGTGCCATTTGTGTTAAAGAAAAAATATTAGCTTATTTTGCTGAGATACACCCAAATATATTAAAAGAGTTTGAGATAAATAGTTCTGTTGCAGCTTTTGAAATAAATATTAATTTTTTAATGGACATACTTAAAGAAAAGAAAATATCAAAAAGTAAATTTCTAGATTCGTCATTTCAATCATCAATAAGAGATTTCTCTTTTGAAATTGAAAAAAATATACTTTCTAGTGATATAGTTTCATTAATAAAAAAAATAGATAAACAATTAATTAAAGAGGTTTTTATATTTGATAATTATGTTGGAAAGGATTCGAATGATACTATTCGTTCTATATCTGTAGAGGTAAAAATTCAATCAGATACAGAAACTTTAAGTGAAACCTTAATACAAAATCTATCAAATAATATTGTAAAAAGTGTTGTAGAGAAATTTGAAGCTAAACAAAGATAACATGAAGAACATAAGAAACTTCTCAATTATTGCGCATATTGACCATGGAAAATCAACGTTAGCAGACCGGATTATCCAAATCTGTGGTGGATTGTCAGAAAGAGAAATGAAAGACCAGGTTCTTGATTCAATGGAAATTGAGAGAGAGCGTGGCATTACAATAAAAGCTCAAACTGTATTTCTCTCATATAAATTTGACAATAGTCTGTTCAACCTCAACCTAATGGATACACCTGGCCATGTGGATTTTTCATATGAAGTTAGTAGATCACTAGCATCGTGTGAGGGTTCACTACTTGTAGTTGACTCATCCCAAGGTGTTGAGGCCCAAACTCTTGCCAATGTTTATCAGGCAATCGACAATAATCACGAAATAATTCCTGTTTTGAATAAAATTGACTTGCCATCCTCTGACCCAGAAAAAATAAAAAAACAAATTGAAGATGTAATTGGAATAGATGCTCAAGATTCAATTCTTGTTTCTGCTAAAACTGGCGAGGGTATTGATAAACTTATAAAGACAATTATTCAAAAGCTACCACATCCCAGAGCATTACAGGAAACTAAACTGGTTGGAATGTTAGTTGACAGTTGGTACGACACATATCTTGGTGTAATAATTCTCGTAAGAATCTATTCTGGAAAATTACGAAATAAAATGAAAATAAGAATGATGGGTAGTAATGCAGTATACCAGGTCGAGAGTTGTGGATTTTTTACTCCCAAAATTAAATATTCAGATGAATTAAACCCAGGGCAAATTGGATTTTTTACTGCAGGAATAAAGCACGTTAGTGATTGTAAAGTAGGAGATACAATTACCGAAGATTCAAAACCGGTTGAAGAAGCATTGCCTGGTTTTAAACCAAGTACACCAGTTGTATTCTGCGGTCTTTATCCAGTTAATGCTGATGATTATAATTTATTAAAGGAAAGTATATCTAAATTAAATTTAAATGATGCGAGTTTTTCCTCAGAAACAGAAACATCAGCAGCCTTGGGATTAGGGTTTCGTTGTGGGTTTCTTGGATTATTACATTTAGAGATAATACAAGAGAGATTAACCCGCGAATTTAATATAAACCTTATCACCACATCACCCTCTGTAGTTTATAAGGTAAAGATGACAAATCAAACCGAAATTGAAATTCATAACCCATCACAATTACCTGATGTAACTAAAATTGAGATGATATCTGAACCTATCATAAATGCTACCATTTTTGTTCCTGACCAGTATTTAGGTTCAGTAATAAAACTTTGTACAGAACGAAGGGGAAATCAGATAAATCTTACTTATGCTGGAAATAGGGCAATGTTGATCTATGAACTGCCTCTCGCAGAAGTTGTTTTTGATTTTTATGATAAATTAAAATCAATTTCGAGTGGATATGCTAGTTTTGACTATGAATTCAAACGATATCAGCAGAGCAAGTTAGTAAAAGTTCAAATCTTAGTTAATACTGAACCAGTTGATGCTTTATCATTTATATGTCATGAATCAAAAGCTACTTTGAGAGGTAAAGGTTATTGTGAAAAACTAAAGCATTTAATTCCTAGACAACAATTTAAGATTCCTTTGCAGGCAACAATTGGGGGGAAAATAATTGCGCGAGAAACAATTGGGAGCTACAGGAAAGATGTAACAGCAAAACTTTATGGCGGCGATGTAACCAGAAAAAATAAGTTATTAGATAAACAAAAAAAAGGGAAAAAAAGGATGCGTCAATTTGGCAAAGTTGAAATACCACAATCAGCATTTATTAATGTTTTAAAGAGTTCTGAAAATTAGTCCACCGGGAGAGGTGGCCGAGTGGCTGAAGGCGCACGCTTGGAAAGCGTGTAAAGAGGAAACTCTTTCGTGGGTTCGAATCCCACTCTCTCCGCCAATGTTTTTTAAAATTCTATTTACTTAATTATAAAATACAAAAATTATTATTTATTAGTAGAAAAAAAGTGAATTTTCTTTTATATGTACATTCACCATTTGTGCAAATAGACTTTTTATAAAAAAATTTGAAAAACGCTAGTTCATATCGCTATAGAAAATTGACATCGTGTAAATGTTTGAAAATAAGGCAAGCCTCTAGGTTGGTAACACAATTTTACGACAAAAAATTAAAACCTTCAGGGGTGAGAATAACGCAATTTTCTATATTAGTACATTTAGCGTCGTTTGGTTCACAAACGATATCAAAATTATCATCAGAATTAAAAATTGACAGAACAACGTTATCCAGAAGTTTAGATGTTCTTCTGGATAAGAAGTTTATCGTAAATGAATCTTATTCAGATAAAAGGTTCAAAAAAATAAGTTTAACACAAAATGGGTTTAAAGTTTTAGATACCATCACTCCGTTATGGTTAGATGCAGAACAAGGTGTTCACAAATATGTTAAAATTAACGATCTTAAAATTTTTTAATACCTATATTCTTCGTTTTTAAACGGTCCTTTAGTTGGAACGTTTATATATTCACCTTGTTTCTGAGTGAGTTCTGTTAATTCAGCCCCAACTTTATCTAAATGTATTTTAGCAACTTTCTCATCGAGTTTTTTTGGTAAAACATAAACTTTCTTTTCATAATTTTTTGAATTATTCCATAACTCAATTTGAGCTAGTACTTGATTACAGAAAGACGCTGACATAACAAAACTTGGATGTCCTGTGGCACAACCCAGATTAACTAATCTTCCCTCAGCTAAAACAATAATTTTTTTTCCATCTGGGAACTCAATTTCATCAACTTGAGGTTTTATATTAGTCCATTTATAATTTCTTAAAGATTCAATTTGTATTTCAGAGTCAAAATGTCCAATATTGCATACAATACACCTATCTCTCATTTCCCTCATATGATCAATTGTTATCACATCAACGTTTCCAGTTGCAGTTACAAATATATCTGCCCTTTTAACAGATTTCTCCATTGTAGAAACTTCATATCCGTCCATTGCAGCCTGAAGCGCACAAATCGGGTCAATTTCAGTTACTATAACCCTGCAACCAGCATTCCTTAAACTCTCTGCGGAACCTTTGCCAACATCTCCATATCCAGCTACTAAAGCAACCTTGCCAGCCATCATTACGTCAGTGGCTCTTCTTATTCCATCAACAAGACTCTCCCTACACCCGTATTTATTGTCAAATTTAGATTTGGTTACAGAGTCATTTACATTTATGGCAGGCACCATAAGGGTGCCTTCTTTTTCCATTTCAATTAATCTTAGAACACCGGTGGTTGTTTCTTCTGACAAACCTAAAATGTCATTCAAATATTC
>CESN01062475.1_pt1 | contig 11998 bp, 11 predicted proteins | sample 531181 | NCBI WGS metagenome assembly CESN01 (sample SAMEA2621990, study PRJEB7988) | marine metagenome | isolation source: saline water (ENVO:00002010), including
AGGAAATGAAGAAATATGGATTTTTAGAATTTCAAACTCCGATATTAACATCATCAAGTCCAGAGGGTGCTAGAGATTTTTTAGTGCCAAGTAGATTAAGTCCTGGCAAATTTTATGCACTTCCACAAGCACCACAACAGTTTAAACAATTAATTATGGTTGCTGGCTTTGATAAATACTTTCAAATTGCACCATGTTTTAGAGATGAGGATGCGAGATCTGACCGCAGTCCAGGTGAGTTTTATCAGTTAGATATAGAAATGTCTTTTGTAAATCAAGAACAAATTTTTGAAATTCTGGAAAAATTATTTTTTAATTTATTTACAAAGTTTTCTAATAAAAAAATAAAAAATAAAGTTTTCCCAAGGATTAGTTATGATGACTCAATGTTAAAATATGGATCTGATAAGCCCGATTTAAGAAATCCTTTGATAATTTCAGATGTTAGTAATATTTTTTTTAGAGATGACGTAAAATTTGAAATATTTAAGAAATTAGTTTCTAATGGTAAAATAGTAAGATGCATTGTAACTAAACAAACAGTTGACAAACCCAGAAGTTTTTTTGACAATATAGATAAATGGGCTAAAAGTGAAGGAGCATCTGGATTAGCCTATTTTTCTTTTGAAAAAAATAATGGAAAAATTTCTGGAAAAGGAACAGTTGGAAAATTATTCTCTGATGACTCACTTAAAGAATTAATGAAAATGACAGGAGCTGAAATAGGTGATAGCATTTTTTTTGCTTGTGGATCAAAACAAGAAGTAGAAAAAATATTATCTTTAGCTAGAACAAAAATTGCGGTTGAATTAAACATTATTAATAAAAACGAATATTCCTTTTGTTGGATAATAGATTATCCAATGTATGAAATTGATGAAAAAACTAATAAAATTTCTTTTAGTCATAACCCATTTTCTATGCCCCAAGGAAATATTGATAATTTAGATTTAAAAAATCCACTTAATATAAAAGCATATCAGTATGATATCGTATGTAATGGTGTTGAACTATCATCTGGAGCAATTCGTAATCATAGACCAGATTTAATGTATAAGCTTTTTTCAGTAGTAGGTTACTCGAAAGAGGAAGTCGATAAAAATTTTTCAAGCATGATAAATGCTTTTAGTTATGGAGCACCACCACACGGTGGTATAGCTCCGGGCATTGATAGGATTGTAATGTTACTAGCAGAAGAAAAAAATATAAGAGAAGTTACCATGTTCCCAATGAATCAAAATGCAGAAGATTTAATGATGAATGCTCCTTCAGAAGTTAAAGATAATCAATTAAAAGATTTAAATATTAAATTAATAAAAAAAAATTAAGATTTTTTACTTTTAATGTTTAATCTTACATTAGTTAAATCTACAAGTTTTTCTTTATATTGATTCCTAACAAAGCCTTTGCTTGTAACATTTTTAAGAACATCTAAAAATTTAGCCTCTTCAGGACTAGATGCCTCAGATATATCAACTTTTTTAATAGATGGAGTATGAGCTAAATCTTCTCTTCCAAGATATGAAATTGCAAGCTCTCTAAAAATATAATCCAAGATAGATGTTGCACTTAAAATTCTATCATTACCGTTTACTTTTCCAGATGGTTCGAATTTTGTGTCTATAAATGCATCAACATACTCTTCAAGTGGAACACCATATTGTAACCCAAGGGATATAGCTATTGCAAAATTATTCATCATTGATTTAACAAGTTCTCCTTCTTTATTAGTATCAATGAAAATTTCCCCAATTTTACCTTCCTCGTATTCACCAATATGCAAGTAGACTTTATTTTCTCCTATCGTAGCTTTTTGAATGTATGCTTTTCTTCGATCAGGCATTCTTCGTCTAAAATTAAAATTTTTGTCGTCGAGGTTTTTATTTTCATTATCTCTTTTTTCTGATACCTCGCATACACTATTTTGAATTAAACTTTTCAAATCTTCACTTTGATCTAAACTTGACTTATTTTTTACGTCTCCAATTGCTTTTGTTTTTCTTTTGTTAAATTTTACGTCAATAATTTCAAATTTCCCATCATCTCGTTTATCCAGATCTTTAAGAGATTCATTACTAATTTCATTTAATGTATGACTGATTTTAAATAGACATGTATAAAAACTTTCTGATACAAATTTACTCATAATTTTCCTTAAGAATTATTAATAATAAAATAGTTTTCTAAGTGACTCTTTGCTATAAGTCCATTTAAAAAAAAACAACTATTAATTGTGTTAATGAATTTTTTTAAACTAATTTTTTCATGGTGGAACGGTCAAACATTAGGGACATTTTTGCATACTTTTTTTTTTGGAAAAAATGTTGGCAAAGATCAATTTGGTAACCAATATTATCGGAATAAAAATGACTCAAAAAGATGGGTAATATATAACGGCATAACTGATGCATCATCAATTCCCCCTGAATGGCATTCATGGTTGCACAAAATAATCAAAACAACACCTAATAAACTTAAATTTAATAATTTTAGTTGGCAAAAAAAACATCAAAAAAATTTAACTGGTACAAAAAAGGCTTATATTCCAAGTCATGAAAAAAAACTTCCTTATAAAAAATGGCAGCCAAAATAGTTTTTTTAATTTTTTTAATTTTTTTTGCCCATCAAACCAAATCTAATGAATTAATAAAAATTTTAGATAATGAAAACAACTATGTTCAATTGAATATAATTGACAAAATAACTTCAAGATTAATTGTCGAAAAAATAAATATTAAGAAACTCTCAAAAGTAAAAGACTTTCAAATATACATAGATAAATGTATTTTAGATAGTAGGAAAGGTTTTTTGGAAACATCTATTTTCATTCAAATTAAAGATATTAAAGACAAATCTAAAGATACTGTTTACTTATTTAATAACTGGATGTTTTCATCAAATTCATCTCTAAATGAAGTAGAACATCCAAATTACGATATTTCATTGAAGAGTTGTAATTAATTTTTTTTCAAAATATCAGACTTTGTTAACCAATTGACATCATATCTTAAACTTAAAAAGTCTTCATGTTTTAAAATCTTTTGTTGTAGATCAATTGTCGTATTTATTCCTGATATTACAAATTCATCTAAAGCTCTTAATGACCTAGAAATTGCAGATTTCCTATCTCTGCCATGAGAAATTAATTTTGCAATCATACTGTCATAAAAAGGTTGAACAACATAATTTTGATAAATTGCAGCATCTACTCGCGTGCCTGGTCCAGATGGAATGTGACATGATGTAATTTGTCCCGCGCAAGGTTGAAAGTCTTTTTTATAGTTTTCTGCATTAATTCTACATTCAATTGCATGTCCAGTAAAATTAATTTCGTGTTGTTCTAGATCTAAATTATTTGTTGATGCAATTTCAATTTGTCTTTTAACTAAATCAACTCCAGAGACTGCCTCAGAAACTGGATGCTCAACTTGCAGTCGAGTATTCATTTCTAAAAAAAAAAATTGTCCTTTTTCATATATAAATTCAAGAGTTCCAGCACCCTTATAACCTAATTTTGAAATACTATTTACACAAACATCAAGTAAATTTTTTCTTTCCCTATCATTTAAAGCTGGACTTGGACTTTCCTCTATTAGTTTTTGATATCTTCTTTGTACCGTGCAATCTCTCTCACCAAGATGTATTACTTTCTTTTCATCAGATAAAATTTGAACTTCAATGTGCTTTGGGTTTTGAAAAAATTTTTCAATAAATACCTCGTCATTATTAAAAAATTTTTTTGCTTCGCTCTTGGCTTCAATAACATTTTTTTCTAGGTCCCTAGACTCATAGACAATTTTCATTCCTTTGCCACCACCACCCCCCGCTGCTTTGATTAATATTGGGTATCCAACTTCATCAGAAATTTTTTTTGCTATAGCAATGTCATTTATAGCTTTGTCTGAACCTTTAATAGTCGGCAATCCTAAATCTTTAGCTATCTTCTTAGCTTCAATTTTATCACCCATTTTTTTTATTAAACTTGCGGACGGTCCAATAAAATTAATTTTATGATCCTCTAATATTTTAGCGAATTCATAATTTTCAGATAAAAAACCATATCCAGGATGTATAGAATCTGCTCCTGTTAGTTCGTATGCAGATAGTATGCTTGGAATATTTAGATAACTGTCACTTGCTTTTGGTGGTCCGATACAAATACTCTCGTCTGCTAATTGAACATGCATAGCATCTTTATCAGCTGATGAGTAAACGGCGACACTTTTAATATCTAATTCTTTACATGCTCTTATTATTCTGACTGCTATTTCTCCACGATTAGCAATAAGAACTTTTCTTATCATTTAATTTTAATTAATTCTTGATCGAACTCGACAGACTCACCATCACTTACACAAATTTCATCAACGATACCATCTTGCATACTTGGAATGTGGTTCATAGTTTTCATAGCTTCTATAATTATTACTGTATCACCTTTTTTTATTTTAGATCCAATTGAAACAAATGGTTTTGCACCAGGCTCTGGTGCTAGATAAGCTGTTCCTACCATAGGACTTTTAACACCATTAAATTTTGATGAAATTAGTCTTGAAGATATTATACTCTCTTCAGATAGAGGGTTTGATTTAATTTGAGATCCTTTGCCAACTTTTATACTTTCTTTTCCGTCAGAATAACTAAGCTCAGTTAAGTTTAATTCATCTAAAACTTTTACAAGTTCTTTTATTTTGTCTTTGTTAATTTTCATTTAAGATATTTTTAATTCCATCTAGAGCTAAAATATAGCTGTTAATTCCAAAACCGCAAATTATACCATTAACCTCCTGGCTTATTAGTGATTTGTGTCTGAATTCCTCTCTTTTGTAAATGTTCGAAATATGAACCTCAATCTTAGGTATTTTCAAGCTTTTAAGAGCATCTAAAATAGCCACAGATGTATGAGTAAAAGCCGCTGCATTTATTATAAGACCATTTTTATCATGACAGTTTTGAATTTGATCTACAATTTCACCTTCAATATTTGATTGATAAAACGACACTTCAAATTTAAGTTTTTGAGAATATTTCAAAATTTTGATATTCGCCTCTTCTAAAGTCAAATTTCCATAAATCTCAGGTTCCCTTCTACCAAGGAGATTAATATTTGGACCGTTAATAATTTTTATTTTTTTTGACATTTTACTAATTGAAAAATATTAAGACTTATTAATGTATATTGTTTTAAATGGCAAAAAATTTAAAATAAATGAAGATGATACAATCAGTAAGCTTTTAAAGAAAATCGCTGTTAAATCATCGAAAGTTGCTATCGAAATTAATAAAGTTGTTATTCCAAAAGAAAAATACAATAAATTTAAGTTTAAAAAAAATGACAAAGTTGAAATTGTAACTTTTATAGGTGGTGGTTAATGAAAGATGAATTAAAAATTGGTAAATATAAATTTAGATCAAGACTAATTATTGGGACCGGCAAATACAAAAATTTTGCTCAGACTGCTGAAGCGGTTAAAGTATCTGGTGCTGATTTAGTTACAGTTGCAGTGCGTAGAGTTAATATAACTAATAAAGGGGAACCATTATTAATGGATTATATCAATCCAAAAAAAGTTAGATATTTACCAAATACCGCAGGTTGTTATAATTCAGAAGATGCATTAAGAGTATTAAGGCTTGCGCGTGATAGTGGTGGATGGAATTTAGTCAAGCTTGAAGTTTTAGGTGACAAAGAAACTCTATTTCCAAATATGGTCGAGACATTAAAATGTACGGAAGTTTTAGTAAAAGAAAAATTTGATGTCATGGTTTATTGTTCTGATGATCCTATTGCATGTAGACAACTTGAAGAATCTGGTGCCGTTGCAGTAATGCCACTAGGTTCATTAATTGGTTCAGGTAATGGAATACCCAATAAAAATAATATTGAATTAATCAAATATAGATCCAAGGTTCCTATAATATTAGATGCAGGAATTGGATGTGCATCAGACGCGGCTATTGCAATGGAGCTTGGTTGTGATGCTGTATTAGTGAACACAGCAATTGCAAAAGCAAAAAATCCTATACAAATGGCTCAAGCCATGAAATTAGCAGTCGAGGCTGGTAGAAAATCTTATATGTCGGGAATAATGAAAAAATCGTTTTATGCAAAAAACTCGACAACACATAGGAGAAAAATAAAATAGTAAATATCTTATTTTTTTTGTTTTTTTTTCTTTTTTTTAATTTTTGTTTTTTTCGTTACTTTTTTCTGACTTTTTAAAATTTTAGGCCCTTCTATTTTTAAGGATATTTCTGAATAAGTATCAATTTTTTTATTTTTATTACTTAAAAAATTTATTATAAATTCTCTAGAAAGCAAATTTTCATTTATAGAAAATGAAGTTTTAAACTTAAATTTTTTTTCAAAAAAATTTATTTCCTCTGCCATATTTTCTCTCATATAAAAAATCGTTTTAGGTGATAATTCAACCTCAACTTTTTTGACTTTTTGAATATCAAAAATTTTTTCTTCAACTTTTCTTAATATTTTCTCACAAAATGAGTCTTTAGATAATACAGTTTCCCATTTTACATAACTTTCTCTTAGTCTTTGTCTGGTCATTTCTAGTAATCCAAAGTTACTAATTCTTCCTACCTGTGTTCTTGCCTTATCAGATCGCAGAGATTCTTTCATTTTTCTTTCAACTAATCGACGATTTGAGTAATTTTCCATATCAATAAAATCAACTACAATTAACCCAGCTAAATCTCTAAGCTTAGCTTGTCTGGCAATTTCCTCAGCAGCCTCAATATTTGTAGCGAGTGCAGTTTTTTCAATATTTCTCTCCTTTGTAGCTTTTCCAGAATTTACATCTATAGCAATTAAAGCTTCAGTAGGATTTATGATTAAATACCCTCCAGATTTTAGAATAACTTTTTGCTCGTAAATTTTATTTAAATATTTTTCAATTCCTGTTGAATGGAATAGTGGTATTTTATTTTTATGTTTTTTTATTTTTTTTAAAGAGTCTTTTGCTATAATATCTGCATATCCTATCGCTCTGTCATATGCATTTTTACCATCAATAATAATTTCCTTTGTATCATGTGTTAAAAAATCTCTAATTGATCTATAAATTAAGTCACCCTCTTCATGAATTAAATCAGGTGCATTTGAATTTAAAGTTTTATGTTTTATTTTACCCCATATATTAATTAAAACCTCCAAATCGTTATTAATTTCATTTTTTGTTTTTTTTGCACCAGCTGTCCTAACAATCAAACCCATTGTCTCTGGTATTTCTAAAGAGTTGATAATTTCTCTTATGTGCCTTCTATCTTGAGAATTAAATATCTTTCTTGAAATCCCTCCACCTTTAGCTGTGTTGGGCATTAAAACTATATATTTCCCAGCAAGTGATATATATGTTGTTAATGCTGCTCCCTTTTTTCCCCTTTCTTCTTTAACTATTTGAGTTAGGATAACTTGACCAGGTTTAATAACTTCTTGGATTCTGTATCTTTTTTTTCTTTTATTTCTTATATTTTCAATTTTTTTATCTAATTGGTTCTCACTTATATTATTATGACTCTCATAATTAATTTCTGGTTTTTTTTCATCTTTTTTCAGTTGTTGATGCAAGTTATCATCCAGCGTCTCAATTTTAGGGTCTACTTGAAAATCAGCTGTATTTTCATCAATATTTTCTGTAGCTTTATTTAGCTCTTCTCGTATTTCCTCTTCTTCTTGTTTTAAGATATCTTTGTCAGATTGTGGTAATTGGTAATATGTAGATTGAATATCATTGAAGGCTAAAAATCCATGTCTTTCATTTCCAAAATCTACAAATGCAGCCTGCAAAGAAGGCTCAATTCGACTAACTTTACCAAGATATATGTTGCCTTTTAACTGTTTTTTATTAATGTTTTCAAATTCATAGCCATCAATATTTCCACTATTTGTAATCGCAACCCTAGTTTGCTTAATTTGAGAGGCATCAATAAGAATCTTTTTATCCATAATAAATCTTCCTGAAATTTAAAATTTGTTTGAATTGTTGTTTTGAAAAAATTTTTGTTCATAGTAATAATTATGATGTTTATATCATTTAAATGATATTAAAAGTAAATTTATGAGTAAATATTTAAATAAAATAATAGCCTTATTTTTAATTTTTACATTGGTAGCACTATTTTTGCTTTTTTCACTATTTTGGTATTTTTCGAGTGATCTACCAGACTTTAGTTTTTTAAAAACTTACAAGCCTCCAGTTTCAACAAAAGTATACGATATCAATGGCGATGTTATTGCTGATTTTTCGAGGGAGAGAAGATCATTTATTAAAGTTGATCAGGTACCTAAGAAGGTTATAAATGCCTTTTTATCTGCAGAGGATAAAAACTTTTACGAGCATCCTGGTATTGATGCAATTGGAATTACCAGAGCAGTAATTAAAAATATTGAAAATATTTTAAAAGGTAAAAGGCTTGAAGGGGCATCAACTATTACACAACAGGTGGCGAAAAATTTCTTACTTACTTCAGATATTTCACTCGCAAGAAAAGTGAAAGAGGCCATCCTAGCTTTTAGAATTGAAAAAGTTTTACCTAAAAAAAGAATTTTAGAGCTTTATTTAAACGAAATTTATTTAGGTGAGAGATCGTATGGTATTGCTTCAGCAAGCATGACATATTTTGATAAATCAATAAATGATATTAATTATTCAGAAGCAGCCTTGCTCGCAGCATTGCCAAAAGCTCCTAGCAAATATAATCCATACAGAAATTATAGTAATGTAAAAGGAAGGAAAGATTGGGTTTTAAATCGAATGCATGAAAATGGTTTTATAAACAAAGACCAATTAGAAGAGTCTTTAAATTTTAAAATTGTTTTAAAAAAAAGAAACTTTAATATTGATAAATCTCCCGCTTTTTTTGTTGAAGAGGTAAGAAAAAAACTTATTGAAAATTATGGTGAAAAAAAATTATATAGACAAGGTTTGTTTGTAAAAACATCATTAGATAAAAAAATTCAAAAAATTACAACTAGTGCACTAAATAAAAATTTAATTTTATATTCAAAAAGACATGGATGGATTGGTCCTGTCTATAAAAATTATACAAAAGAAAAGTTCATTAACTTAAAAAAAAGTAAATTGGTTAATCAAAAAAGTTTTAGATTAGGGTTTGTTGAGGATGTAAACACAGATAAAGCAAAAATTTTAATTGATAACAATCAGCAAGGCTTCATCTCGTTTGATAATATGAAGTGGGCAAAAAAAAGAATTTCACAAGATCTCCACAAAGGTAACCCAAAAAATGTTCACGACGTTTTAAATATCGGAGATGTTATTTATGTAAAAAAATTAAATAAACAAAATCATTGGTCGTTAGAACAGATCCCTAATGTAAACGGTGCGGTGGTAGCTATGAATCCATGGAATGGAAGAGTTTTGGCTTTATCGGGAGGCTTTGATTTTAATATTAATCAATTTAATAGAGCAACTCAAGCAGAAAGACAGCCTGGTTCAGCTTTTAAACCTTTTGTTTATGCGACAGCTTTAGAAAACAACTACAAACCAAATTCAGTTGTTCTAGATGCTCCTTTTGTTATTTATCAGAATAAAAATGAATTTAAGTGGAAGCCAAAAAATTACTCAGGTCGTTTTTATGGTAAGCAACTTTTTAGACAAGGAATTGAAAAATCAAATAATTTAATGACAGTTAGAATAGCGAATAATGTAGGTTTAAAAAAAATCAATAATAAAGCAAAACAACTTGAGATTTATAAGAGTACAGCTGATATCCTTTCATCATCATTAGGTTCTGGAGAAACTACTCTTTTACAAATCACATCTGCATATGGTTCTTTTGCTAATGGTGGAAAAAAAATAGAACCATCTTTAATTGATTTAATACAAGATAGAAGTGGTAAAACTTTATATAAAAATCAAAAATTATTTTGCTTGGGTTGTAATGAAGAATTTAATGAAGATGAACCCCCGTCTTTAGAAAATAGATATCAAAGAGTTTTTAATGAAGATGTTTCTTTTCAAATGGTTAATATTTTGAAAGGGGTTGTTGAAAGAGGAACTGGAAAAAAGCTAAAAAAATTAAATTTAGAGTTAGCGGGTAAAACTGGCACAACAAATGACAATTTAGATGCCTGGTTTATAGGGTTTACTCCTGAATTATTAGTTGGAGTATATATCGGATTTGATGAACCATCTACGCTTGGAAAAAAAGAAACAGGATCAAAAGCAGCTTTACCAGTTTTTTATGATATTATGAAAAAAATTAAACCAGATAATTTCATACCTTTTTTTAAACCGCCAGAAACAATTAGATTTGAAAAAATTAACTCAAAAACTGGTAGAAAAGTTTTAAAAAGTACTAAAAATACAATCAATGAAAGCTTTAAATTAAATTCAAATATAAATAATTATAATTCAGATCAAATTATGAGAGAATATTAATGTTAGAAGAAAAGAATATTTTATCAAAAATAAATTATTTACTTAATAATATTCGGAGGTATCTTTGACAAAAATACACTTGAATTGAAGCTTACAAAACTAGAGAATAAGATTTGTGAGGAAAATTTTTGGAATGATGCTAAAAATGCTCAAGAAATCTTGAAAGAAAAAAATTCAATTCAAAAAATCGTAAATGACTTTAAGATACAAAATCATTTATATACAAATTTAGATGAGTTTATTTCTACATTGGAAAAAGAATTTGATGAAGATCTTTATAAAGAATTAAAAGTAGAATTAAAAAAGTTATATAAAAATACAAAATCATTAGAGGCATCTTGTTACCTATCTCAAGAAACAGATAGACTCGATTGTTATCTTGAGGTTCATGCTGGTGCAGGGGGAACAGAAAGTCAGGATTGGGCTGATATGATAAGAAAGATGTATTTAAAATGGTCTGAAAAAACACTTCGATCATATGAATTAATTAGTGAGAGCAAAGGAGAAGAGGCGGGTATTAAATCATCAACTATCAAAATAGTAGGTTTTAATTCTTTTGGATATTTAAAAAATGAGAGTGGTGTACATAGGCTAGTAAGAATATCTCCATTTGATGCTAATAAAAGAAGACATACAAGTTTTGCAAGTGTCTGGGTTTACCCAGTTGTTGATGAAAAAGTTAAAGTTGAGATTAGGGAAAAAGATTTAAGAATTGATACTTATCGCTCTAGCGGGGCAGGTGGTCAACATGTTAACACAACAGATAGTGCCGTGAGAATAACACATTTACCAACTAAAATTGTCGTTCAGTGTCAAAATGAAAGATCTCAGCACAAGAACAAGGATACTGCAATGAAAATGTTAAAATCAAGATTGTTTGAATTTGAAATCAAGAAAAGAGATGAGACCACGCGATCAGCAGAGGATAGCAAAACAGATATTGGTTGGGGCCATCAAATTAGATCATATATTTTACAACCTTATCAGTTGGTGAAGGATAACAGAACTAATTTTGAAAGTACTAGCCCAAGTGATGTATTAAACGGTGAATTAGATGAATTTTTAGAGTCTGCATTAATAAAAATTAATTAAATGAAAATATTAATTAAAATATTATCAACTTTAATTATTTTGATTTTCATTACCGTAATTATTTTATCGTATGGCATTACTACAAAAAAATTTAACTATAACATTATTTCCCAAATTGAAAAAAGAGTGCCAAATTCAAAAGTTAATATTAAAGAAGTATCTATTTTATTAGATTTATTATCATTTAGACTTAAATTAAAAATTAATGAACCAGAAATATTGATTGATGAGCAAAATATTAATATCAAAACATTAATTATATTTTCAGATTTAATATCATCTTTTCAGAAAAAATATTTGTTGCAAAAGATAGAATTAGACTTTGATAAAAACAACATATTGAAGTTTAAAAAAATTTCTCTTATTAAAAAAATACCTTTTTTAGATCAAACAAAGTTTCTAGATGGTTTTGTAAAAGGCAAATTGGTTATTGATAGATTTCAACAACAGAGATCATTAGTAAAATTTAACGGTGAGTTAAAGAATAT
>CESN01105710.1_pt1 | contig 11997 bp, 10 predicted proteins | sample 531181 | NCBI WGS metagenome assembly CESN01 (sample SAMEA2621990, study PRJEB7988) | marine metagenome | isolation source: saline water (ENVO:00002010), including
AAGGATAATAGAAAGATAATTTTTTTATACGTTAGATCCATAGTCAAACGATCGTTTTAGTTAATCTATGAGCGCAACTAGTTATTACCTTGTATTAACATAAATGATTTTAAAAATATTATTTTACAATTGCTAAATAATTTTTATAATTATTACATGTCAAATTATGATGTAATAGTAGTTGGGGCAGGAAATGCGGCTCAAGCTGCAGCAATGTCAGCTTTAGAAAATGGCGCAAAAAGCGTTGCAATTCTTGAGAAAGCTAATGAGGATATGCGTGGCGGAAACACACATTGGTCAGGTGGTATATTGCGTATAGCTTTTGATGACTCTAGAGAACTAGCGCCATTTTTACCAGGTGTTGAAAATGAATATTTAAATTTTTACGATGGTATTAAACCCTACACAAAAAAAAAGTACATGGAAGATTTACTTCGTGTTACCAGTGGAAGATCTGATCCTACTCTTGCAAATATACTAGTAAATAATTCCTATAATACTCTAAAATGGGCTGTAGATACAGCAAAGATTGAATGTGAACCTGCTTGTCATGTTTGCGGTGTACAAGTGAATGGTCAATGGACCTTTCCAGGTGGTGTTGTCATTAGAGCAAAGCATGAAGGAAAAGGTTTATCGGCCGCTTGGTTTAAAGCAACAAAAAATGCAGGAATAGATATTAGATATGGATCGGGAGCATTAAAGCTTATACAAAATGATAAAGGGAAAGTTGTTGGAGTAATAACTAAAGAAGACGACGGTATAAAAACATTATATGCCAATGCAGTTGTTCTTGGTTGCGGTGGATTTGAAGCAAATTCACAAATGAGAGCTCAATACTTAGGAGCTCCTTGGGATACTGCGAAAGTTAGAGGAACATCTTTTAACCAAGGAGATGGACTGAATATGGCATTATCAATTGGAGCAATGCCGTTTGGGCAGTGGACTGGACGACATGCTACACCAATAGATGCTAATTGGCCTAGTCATGCAGACCGTAAAAGAGGTGATCAATCGAACCGATTATCTTATTCATTTGGAATTATAATTAATAGAGATGGTTTACGATTTGTTGACGAAGGTGAAGATACTAAACTCTATACTTACGCAAAATTTGGTGCCGAAATGTTAAAACAACCTGGAGGGATTGCTTATCAAATTTTTGATCAAAAAACAGTGCAACACTTAGAGCCAAGATATAAAACTGGTCAATCAATAGAAGCTGATACGATTGAAGAGTTAGTTGAATTAATGGATATTGAAAATAAAGAACAAGCGCTTAAAACAATTGAAAAATTTAACTTTTGCGCAAACTCTGCAAATAATTTTGATCCAACATGTAAAGATGGATTATCAACCAATGGTTTAGATTTGCCGAAAAGTAATTGGGCAATTAAAATAGATGAGCCACCTTTTATAGCTTATCCAACTACAGGTGGTATTACATTTACATTCGGAGGTCTTAAAATTGACGAGAATGCTCAAGTCATAGGAACAGATTGGAGACCAATACCAGGACTATTTACTTGCGGAGAAATGGTAGGTGGTTTATTTCATGATAATTATCCTGGTGGATCAGGGCTTATATCAGGGCAAGTATTTGGAAAGATTGCCGGTAAAAATGCAGCGAGTGAATGTTAATTTATTTATTTAATATATTAAATCTAAGGAAAATTTTAATATTTTCTTTCTTTATAATAGTTTCTTGTTCGAATTTAACGAGTTTAAAAGATAACTACGGCAAAGATCAAATTTTATTAACAAAAAAACAACAAGAAAGATTCATATCTTATTTAAATGGTAAATACTTTTCATACGAATTTGGTAGAGATGAAAATTTAAAATCACCAATAGCTTTTGCTATAACAAAAGATGGTTATCAGAGCTTAATTTTAATGTGTGATGATTATATAAAAAAATGCGCTAATGATATTTATATTTTACAAACTATTTCTAAACACTCCAAAAAAGCTAACTCAAAATTTTATATTTTTGCTTTTGAAAAGAAAATTGTTTGGAATGGAATAAATCAATATGTAAAAAATAAATCTGATTTCTTAAAGGTTATTAACTCAACAAATTCAATAAAAATATCTAAATTATTAGAAACTAAAAAAATAAAGTTTTATGACAAAATTTTTAGTCCTAGTGAAACTGATAATTGTGATGAAGACAACTGCTAATTCTAACTACAAATCTACTATTAATTGCAGAATTTTGACATAATTTTTTAGTATTAGTATCAAACGTAATATCACTAAATATAAATGAGTTTAATTAAACAAAATATTAAAGATTTACTTCCTTCATCCACTCTTCTTATAAACGAAAAGTGTAAAGATATGGCTAAAGATGGGAAAAAAATATATCAATTTGGATTTGGCCAATCACCATTTCCAGTTCCAAAAAAAATTATAAAAGCTCTTCAAATAAATGCTTATCAGAAGGATTACTTACCATCTAAAGGTTTATTAAAATTAAGAAAATCAATTTCAAATTTCCTAACAAAAAAAGGTTATTTAAATTTAAATCATGAAAATATCATTATCGGACCAGGTTCTAAAGAATTAATGTTTTTACTTCAAATTGTATTTGATGGCGAAATTATTTTACCTGTGCCAAGCTGGGTGTCTTATGCACCTCAAGCAATAATTGCTAAAAATAAATTTCATTGGATTGAAACAAACAAGGGAAGCAACTGGCACGTTACACCAGAAGACATTGATAAAATAGTATCAAAAATTCAAAGCAGAAATAAACTTATCATTTTAAACTCACCTAATAATCCTTCAGGTACTAATATTCATCTTTTAAAAGAATTGGGCGAAGTTTTTACTAAGCACAATATAACAGTTTTATCTGATGAAATTTATTCTGAACTTTATTTTAAAAATAATTATAAATCAATTTCACATTTTCATGAAAACACAATTGTTAGCAGTAGTTTAAGTAAATGGGCTGGTGCTGGTGGGTGGAGAGTTGGGTATTTCGCTGTTCCAAATAATTTAATCGAAATTTTTGAAAAATTGGCTGTTCTTGGTACTGAAACTTTTAGCGCAGTATCATCACCAACACAATTTGCCGCTATTACGGCTTATGATGAAGACCACTCTGAGTATCTTAATAAATCTAAAAAAATTTTAAAAGTTATTTCTAATTATATTTATGAGCAATTAAAAAAAATTAATGTTGATATCAAAAAACCTGAAGGAGGCTTTTATTTAATGCCTGATTTTACAAAATTACTAAATAAAAAATTCAAAAATTCTAAAATTTTTTGTAAAATATTACTTGATGAAACAGGCGTAGCTGTGCTGCCTGGAACAGATTTTGGATTTTCCCCTCATAAACTGATTTTTAGACTAAGTTATGTAGATTTTAACGGTACAGCTTTTTTAAAAGTTAATGATCAGGATATTACAGAAAAAAATTTAATTATATATGCTCCAAAAATTGTTGATGGTATAAAAGAAATTGTTAATTTTACAAAAAAATATAGCTAACACAAAGGTTGCTATCATAACCTTGCTATAGTATTTTTCTTTAAACTTTAATTAATTAAGGGGGACAAAATGAAAAAGCTATTTGCTTCTTTCACGTCGGCTTTGGCAATTTTTGCTTTTAGTATACCTTTCAGTACAAATGTAAAATCAGCAGAATTTTTTACAATTGGGACTGGTGGTGCAACTGGTGTTTATTTTCAAGTTGGTAATGCTATTTGCAAAATGGTTGCAAAGCTTCAATCTGCAGACCACGGTAGAAAAAAAGGATCTGACAAAGCATACAGATGTGCTGCTCCATCCACTGGTGGATCAACATACAACATTGGTCAAATCCAAGCAGGTGAGTTTCAATTTGGTGTAGCTCAATCTGACTGGCAATATCATGCTTACAACGCATCTAAGCCAAAAAAAGTAAAACCTTTCAAAGAGTTAAGAGCTGTGTTTTCAGCACATCCAGAGCCTTTTCAAATTATTGCAAGAAAAGGATCTAAAATCAAAGATTGGAATTCTTTAAAAGGTAAAAAGGTAAATATCGGTAACCCAGGTTCTGGTCAAAGAGGAACTTTTGAGGTTTTAATGGAGTCTCATGGAGTAAATAAAAGTTACTTCGGGTCAACATCTGAACTTACTTCATCTGAACAATCAGGAGCTCTATGTGATAAAAAAATAGACGCTTACGGTTACACAGTTGGAGTTCCAAATGCTGGTGTGGCACAAGCAACAGATGGTTGTGGTGCTTACATTATTAATTTAACAACACCGCAAGTTAAAAAACTAGTAAAGGAAAACCCATTTTATGCCTTTGCAAGCATACCAAAGGGAACTTACAAAACATCAAAAAAAGATGTTACTACCTTTGGTGTTATGGCTTCCGTTGTTACCAGCGCAAGTGTTTCAGACGAAATGGTGTACAATGTGGTGAGAGCAGTTTTTGAAAATCTTGATGATTTTAAAAAACAGCACCCTGCGTTTGCAAATCTTGATCCAAAAAAAATGATCGTAGATGGTTTATCTGCGCCATTGCATCCTGGGGCAGTAAAATATTATAAAGAAAAAGGCTTAATGTAGTCTTGAAATATTAAAGGTCCAATTATTAAATTAATTGGGCCTTTTTTATTCGCCTTTTAATTCTAATAATTATGGTCCTTTGTAATGTTAAGAGAACAAATTAAAGAAATACCTGATAATTTAAAAAATATTGATGAAGAAGGGGGGATTAAAAGAAATTTAAAAGGTTTTAATTTAAAATTAGTTGCTGGGATTGCAATTTGTTGGACGTTATTTCAATTATGGTACGCAAGCCCATTGCCTTTCCTATTAAATTTTGGAATTTTTATAGACTTACCTGCTAGGGCTATTCACTTAGCTTTTGCTTTAACTTTATGTTTTTTAATATATCCAGCAAGAAAATCAAAATCCAACCAATCAGTTAAGTTTAAAGATTATTTATGTGTTACATTATCAATTCTTGTAACTTTTTATATTGTATTCGATTATGAAGGATTGGTAAATCGCCAAGGTGTTCTAGCCAATACAAATATTTTTGGGCTCAAGATCCCTTATGAAATGATCCTGGGTTCGACCGGTATTATTTTGTTATTAGAGGCCACAAGAAGAGCAATTGGTTTACCATTAGTGTTCATTGCGGTTATTTTTATTATCTTTTCAATTTTTGGCCAGCAAATGCCCGATCTAATAGCACACGCTGGCTTATCTATCACAAGATTAGTTGGATATCATTGGTTAGGCGGAGAAGCAATTTTCGGTATACCAATAAGTGTTTCTGTAAGTTTTATTTTTTTATTTGTATTATTTGGTTCTATTTTAGATGCAGCTGGTGGTGGAAAATATTTTTTAAATCTAGCATTCGCATTGGTTGGAAAAATGCGAGGCGGTCCAGCAAAAGCTGCTATTTTAGCATCAGGTCTAACTGGAATGATATCTGGATCTTCTGTTGCAAATACAGTCACTACCGGAACCTTTACGATTCCTATTATGAAAAAAACTGGTTTACCAGCTGTTAAAGCCGGTGCAGTTGAAGTTTCGGCCTCTGTAAATGGTCAAATTATGCCTCCAATTATGGGTGCAGCAGCATTTGTAATGGCTGAGTTGTTAGGAATACCCTATTTGACTGTCGTAACGCATGCATTTTTACCTGCAGTAATTTCCTATATTGCTTTATTTTATATATCGCACTTAGAAGCATTAAAACTTGATATTAAAGGCCTGCCTGAAAAAGATATTCCTTCCATTAGAAAAACATTTATAAGTGGCATGCACTTCCTGATTCCAATTTTTGTCTTGGTTTATTTATTGCTTGTTATGAATTGGACGGCTGCGTCGGCTGTTTTTTATTCAATTCTTTCTTTAATAATCATTATAATTTTTAAAGAATTTATTAATTCTAAAAGAGAAGGTCAGTTTGTTAGATATGCTTTTATTAATGCTTTTAATAAAATAATAAGTGGTTTTGAAAAAGGAGCGATTAATATGGTCAGTGTTGGTATTGCTATTGCCACAGCTGGCATAATTGTTGGCGCTGTTTCATCGACTGGATTAAGCAACAACTTAGTAATTATAGTTGAAGCAATATCTGGTGGCAATATAATTTACCTTTTAGCACTTACTGCCTTTTTATGTATTGTTTTAGGTATGGGTTTACCAACAACTGCTAATTATTTAGTTGTTGCGGCACTGATGGCTAATGTTGTTGTCGAAGTTGCAAGTGCATCAGGATATATTTTTCCATTAATCGCAATTCACCTCTATGTTTTTTATTACGGTCTAATGGCAGACGTTACACCACCAGTTGGTTTAGCATCATATGCTGCTGCTGCAATTTCTCGTGCAGATCCTATCAGGACAGGTATTCAGGCATTTTGGTACAGTTTAAGAACAGGAATTTTACCAGTTGTTTTTATTTTTAATAATGAATTGTTGTTAATTGGAATTCAAAACTGGTTTCACGGTATTGTTGTCATGATCACTTCACTCATTGCAATTCTGGTCTTTACAGCCGCAACGCAAGGTTGGTTTATAAATAAATTACGATGGTATGAAATTATAATTTTTTTATTAATATCATTATCATTATTTAGACCTGGTTTGGTAATAGATCAATTTTATCCTGAGTTTAATAAAATAAAACCTGCAGCAGAAAATTTGAAAAATTTAAAATTTCAGTCTGATCAAAAAATTCAAATTAAAGTAACAAGAGAAACTCCATATGGTCCAAGATATAAAATGTACGAAATTCCTAAAGAAACTTTTAATCAAACTTTCTCATTAGAAGAATATGGAATTAATGTAATTAATAAAAAAAATAAAATTATAATTGATACTATTAAATGGAATGGACTTGCAAAAAAAGCGGGGTTTCAAACAGATGATATTTTAACTGAAGTCAAAATTGAAAATAAAGATAGACCAAACAAAAATATAGTTTATCCATTTGCATTGACTATACTAGCAATTTTCTCTTTTTTAAATTATAGGAAACAAAGTTTCAGATAACTTACAGGACTCACAAATCATGAAACCATAAAGCAAATAATTTGGATAAACTGTTTCATTTACAACACCACATTTTTCACATTTTTTTACAATTTTATTGTTCAGTTTTTTCAACGACTTGCTTTCATTTTTAAAGCTAATTTAAATGAATTAATCATAGGCTCTAGATTTGCAATATTTTTAGTAACTATATCAAAAGCAGTACCGTGTGCCGGAGTGGTAATTGGTACAGTCAAACCTCCAGATACAGTCACACCCCGATCAAAACCAAATGCTTTCAAACCACATTGAAGCGCATCATGATACATGCCTATTATACAATCATGATTTTTATTCTTAAAGGCAGTTATAAATGATGTATCGCATGGCAAAGGGCCATCGGCGTTAATTCCTATTTTTTTTGCTTCTTCAATAGCAGGTATTATTTCGTCTTCTTCCTCTGTTCCAAACTCTGCATGGGGATTTAAAGCTTGTACGGCAATTCTTGGATTTTGAATACCACTCATCTTTAAAGTTTTATCTAAAAGTTTAATAGGCTTCAATATGTTCTCTCTTGTTATATTTTTAGGTACCTCTTTAATTGGAATATGAGAAGTAACTCTTGCAGTCCAAAAATTATCTATAACATTGAATTCACAACAAAATTCTTTAATGTTTAATTTATTTTGAAAATAATCATGCTCATCATTATAAGGGCAACCGCCCAACATTAAACTTGATTTATTCATCGGAGCAAAATTTATAGCATCAATTTTTTTGTTATTTACAAGTTTCATTGCTTCATTCATTGCGTCCAGTACACTTGCGCCTGATTCTGAGCAAACTTCACCATATTTATATCTTCGGTTTGTGCCTTTAGAAATATCTAAAAAATACTTAGTTTTATTATCAAAATTAATTTGTTCAAAATTTTCTACAAACTTTAAATCTACTTTTTTCTTTGATACTTTTTCGCCATCTTCCAAAATTTTCTTCTCACCTATAACGACAATATTTGCATTATCTGTTATTTTCTCATTCAATAATTTACAGATTAATTCAGGTCCTATACCAGAAGGGTCTCCTAAAAGAATTGCTATTTTTTTTTTATTCATTTTCAAAAATAATAACTAAATTTATTTTGATTTATAACTATTTTCAATTTCATAATAATCATTAAAACCAACAACATCCTGCAAATCTTTAAATTTAGAAACATTTGTATTATATCTGCGATTTTTAATGTTTTCTAAACTTTCTATCATTGTTTTTACATTTGCACTCATCAAGCTTAGTGGCAGCACAGCAATTTTAAAGCCAATATCCTCTAATTCATTTATTTCTAGTAATGGAGTTTCTCCATCTTCAATTAAATTTACCATATGATAACCTGGAACTTCTTTAATTACAGTTTTCATGTCTTCTTTATTTTTTATAGCTTCAATGAATAATAGATCAGCACCTAGTTCTCTATAAGTATTCATTCTGTTTATCGCATCTTTCAATCCCCTTGTTGCGATGGCATCAGTTCTTGCCATAATTAAAATATCTTTCTCATTATTTAATTTACTTGCATCTGCTGCTGCTTTGATTCTAGATTTTGCTTCGTTAATCTCAACAACATCTTTACCCTTGGTATGACCGCATTTTTTTGGCCATGTTTGATCCTCTATCATGACTGCGGCTGCACCTGCGTCTGCATATCCTCTAACTGTCCTGAAAATATTGCCAGCGTTCCCCCATCCTGTATCACCGTCAAATAGAATTGGTATAGATGTAATATTACAAATGTTTCTAACTTGATCTTGCATTTCAGTATAAGAAATTAAACCAGTGTCTGGCATACCTAATTTACTTGAAGACACACAAAATCCTGACATAAAACCTGCTTTCATGCCTGATTTTTCAATCAATTTAGCAGAGAGAGCATCATAACAGCCAGGCAAAGTAACAAGCTTTTCATTATCTAATAGTAATTTAAGTTGATTGGATCTTTTTTTTGAATCTAAAGGGTTAAATAATGTCATAATTTATAAGGAATATATAAAGCTATATCTGGAAAAAAGTAAACTACAAAAACCGTAAAAAGCATTATTACTACAAATGGCGCGACGCCTTTTCCAATCTCTCCCATTTTGGCATTACCAATTGCCTGCAAAACATAAATATTTAATCCTACCGGAGGTGTAATTAACGCACACTCAATCATTATTGTAAATATTATGCCAAACCAAATAATATCTATATTCATAGCGGCTATTGAAATTGAAAATATTGGCATCATAATTAATATTAATGATAGTGTTTCCATAATAAAACCGAGTATTAGTAATGTTATACAAACAACCAAAATAAAAAAACCTTGTTCATTTATATTACTGACAATCAAATTTGATAAGTCCTGTGGTATCCTATATAAAGAGATTGCTTTACCGAAAATTTTAGCTCCTGCAATAATTACAAATATCGTAACGGTTGTTTTCATTGTATCCAACCCAGAGTCTATGAAACCTTTAAATGTAATTCTTTTTTTTACGAGCACGTATATGAAAGAAATCAAAAAACCTATACCACCGGCCTCTGTTGGGGTATAAATACCTGCATAAATTCCACCTAGCATAATGAATGCCATTATTAAAATTGGTAAACCCTTTTTAGTATTTTCTATTTTTTCTTCTTTTGTGCTTGAAACATTCTGAACTTCTTTATTAAAAATTTTTACGTAAAAGACAGAAAAAATAATAAAAAATAAGGCTAACATTATCCCAGGTCCAATGCCTGCCAAAAACATTGTCAAAACTGATTCCTCAACAACAAACGCATAAACAATCATTGGTATTGACGGAGGTATTAGTATACCTAAAGTACCTCCTGCTGCTAAAATTCCTAATGTAAAATTTCTATGATAACCTCTTTTTATCATTGCAGGAAAAGCCACGGTTGAAATTGTAGCTGCTGTAGCAACTGATGAACCAGAAATTGCGGCAAAAATACTGCAAGATATAATTGTTGCAATTGCTAATCCACCAGGGAAATTACCAACCCAACTTTGAGCAAAGTTAAATAAATCCTCGCCCACACCTGCCTTTAATAAAATATTAGACATCATTAAAAACATTGGAACTGCTAACAGAATGAAATTATCTCCGACGCTATAAAAAGTTTGAGGTAACATCATTGGAGAAATATCTCCTAAAACCATCAAGGATAACCCTAATGATCCCAAAGCAAATGCAATTGGGACACCTAAAAATAAAATAAAAAATAAAAAGAAGAGAATTAGTGCAACAGTCATTTCTTAATAAATTCTCTAATATACCTTAAAAATTCTAAGATGACCCTCAAAACCAAAAATGCGAAGCATAATGGGATGGCTATTTCAGTTATAACAGCTGGCAAATCCAGAATAGTCGAACTTGTTCTTCCTACATTAAAAGAATCATAAGCAATTAGCCATCCATAGTAAGTAACAAAGGATGAAAAATATAATATGAAAATAATAGATATGAAATCTAAAATTTTTTTAACTTTATTATTTGATCTATCATAAAAAACAGTAATTCTTATAAATTCTTTGTTATGAAATGTATAAGTTAAAGCAAGATATGTTGCCCAAATTTGTAGCAACCTTGAAATTTCATTTACCCAAATAGTTGGAGCATTAAAAATATATCTTGAAATTACTTCAAAAGAAATAATAAAACCGATTAAAACATATAAACCAGCAGCTGTATAACCGGAATATTTTATTATTTTATCAAGATTCATAAAAATTACCCACCCCTTTTGAGGGTGGGTATATTTAATTAGATTATAGTTTCTTTGCTTCTTTTACTAGTTTGTCACCAACACCACCAGTACCACCAGTTCTTTTAATATAGTCATCTATTACTGATGCTGAAGCTTTTTTAAGCTCATTTAAATCGGAGCTTGATAGCTTAACAATTTTCATACCATTTTCTTTGGCAATTTTATATGCACCAGCCTCAATATTAGCCATATCATCTCTGACTGCTTTTTCTGCAATTTTTGATGCAGACTGTATTGCACTCTTTTGTTTTGCTGTTAGCGTATCGTACCATTTTTGGTTTACAACAACAACAAACTCAATATCACCGTGATTGGTTACTGTTAATGTATCCATTACCTGATACAATTTCCTAGATTTAACACCTGATACACCTGTCATACCAGCATCAACTGTACCACGTTGATAAGCTAAATATTGTTCTGATCCTGAAATTAAAGCTGGCTTGCCGCCTAATGATGATACAAAAGCTCCTAGTGTTTTACCAAAAACTCTGATTTTTTTATCCTTAAAATCAGCTGGGGTTTTCATAGGACCACCCTTTGAAAGCATAATCGCGCTTCCATAAGCTTGATAATAAAGTGGCATAGCACCAGTGTTAGCAATAGCAGGATCTAAGATTGCTCTAATCTTTGAACCTTGCATTGTTGCCTTTCTTACTTTTTTTTCTGTGTCAAATAGAAACGGTAAGTAGAAAACATCTACCTCTGGGTTCGTTCCCGCAAATCTAGTAATAGATGCGACACCGGCTTCAATCGCGCCAGATCCGACAGCTTGTGGAACTTCCTTATCTTTATAAAGTTGAGCAGAATCATAGATTTCAACTTTAATGTTTGACCTTTTTTCAACTTCCTTTTTAAATACGAGCAAATTTTGCCCTAAATGCGCCTTAAGTGGAAGCTGAAGTGTTATTCTCATTTTAGTTGCAGCAAATGATGCTGAAGAAAATGAAACTAAAATGATAAATAAAAATATTTTTTTTAATATTTTCATCATTGTTTCTCCCTATTTATAAATTTCATTATTCTAACAAATTTTTTTAAGAAAAAACAACAGTTATCTTCTTAATGAATAACGACTATTTAATTGAAAATACAACTTTTTTAAGGTTTATTGATAATAATCAATCAAAACTTTATAATTTTACTTAACAAATTAATAATTACTATCGAGTGTTTATAAATCTTCAAAAAAAAA
>CESN01023110.1_pt1 | contig 11918 bp, 8 predicted proteins | sample 531181 | NCBI WGS metagenome assembly CESN01 (sample SAMEA2621990, study PRJEB7988) | marine metagenome | isolation source: saline water (ENVO:00002010), including
TAAAAATTGAAATCAGCATTAGAAAAATCACTTCCAGGGCCTTGCCTGCTAAAATTATTTGAAAAATATAATTTTGTGCCAACAACAAAAATAGACTCATTTCCAAATAAATTGTAATTATTTAAATACTTCATTTCTGCCCCTACATTATTAAACTCCCCATGTATCAAGTCTCTAGGACCAAATGAGTCAATTTGATCTACTCTATTCACTCTAAAACCCAAAGCATTTCTTACTGCATTAAGACCAAATAAACTAATTGTAAATATGTTTGAAGAAGTTATTTCATGCTCATATTTTAAGTTATAGAGATACCAATCAACATTAAACCAATTTCTGGACCTGTTAGATTGAAAAGGATCTGTTTCAAACATAAAATCGTTTAATCCACCTGCTTGTTGAGCTAAATATGTAAAATAAGTTAGATCAAGAGATAATTTTTTAGTAGAATCAAAATCATAGATAGTTTTCAAAAAAAAGTTTTTTGAATTAAAAAAAGAGTTTTCTCTAAAACCATCTCCTTGTTTAAAGTTAAAGTAAGTAAGATATCTAAATTTACTTTTTGACCCTTTATAGCTCAAAAAATTTGTGTATAAATTATTATTTCCGATTGTATTACGTATGGTTAATTCACCTTCTTGATTTACTTTCGGTTCTTTCAGAACAAAATTCACCAAACCTCCAAATTGAGTACCATATTGCAGGGATGCTGCACCTCTAATAATTTGTATATTTTTTATTGCCTCGGATGGTGGTATGTAATAACTTTCAGGATAACCCAAAACATCCGCACTTATATCATATCCATTTTGCCTGGTGTTAAAATTTGAGGTTCTATTTGGATCTAAGCCTCTTCCACCTATATTTAATTGAATACCAGCATCATCATTTTGAAAAATATTCAACCCTGCAACCTGTGAATAAATTTGTCTAGAATTATTACTGGCTAAATTAGCCATTGATTGATCTACTAATACGACTTCATTTTTTTTACCTTCAAATATAGTTGTACCCTCAAATTCGTTCAGTCTTTGCAGAGAAAATATTTTTTCATTTCTTGAAATTATCTCGATCTCGTCCAATTGTTCTAAAATTGGCTCTAAATAAACCATATTATCCTCGTTCAATTCAGCAACAGTATTTTTAGAAACACGGTATTCTTCAAAGAAGAAGGTTATAATAGAGTTAGTTTCAACATCAATCTCAAAAAAACCATTAGAGTCTGAATTAGCTATTAATCCTTCACTGCTTGAATATATTTTAACATCTACAATTGGTTGATTTGTATTTTGATCAATTACATATCCAGAAACTATATTTTGAGAATTTGACCAGGAAACAATCAAAAATATGAGGTATAAAACTTTACAATAATTTTTTAATATCATAATTAGAAGGAATTATCCATTCTTTATTTTTTAAAGAAATATTTTCTTTATATAAGTTAAAATTAGGGTCAATAAATTGTTTGCTGGGTCTTCCATTTAAGGTTACATAACTCTCTGCATAAACTGCAATATTAGAATACCCCTTCTCTTTATATAAATCCCCAATAAAATGAGCAAACTCATGAATCATATCCGGTTGAAAACTCATTTGTTTCACTTGAAAATTAGTCAAGTAATCACTATTGACAATTCGTACAAAATTACCATTATTTTGATCTACCACCTTAAAAGTTGTGTATCCAGTTTTCTCAATTAACATGACCCTCCATGAAAATCTGTAACCCTGTTCCGTCCATAAAAGTTCACCCGGATACAGTTTACTGCGTAGGGGAAATAATAGTTGTAATAATAGAAAAAAAGCTACCATAATTAGACCAGCATTGCGAAAAAAGTTGTTTCTCCGAATAGCTGACTTAAAATCATAATTCATTCTAAACTGAAATAAACTTGATATTTTTTCTAAGCAAATTTTATGTACTGATTTATCAAAAAATATGATACAACTAAAAATCATTACATAAGGAAAAATTCCAATTGGTGGAAATAAAATTCTTGTCATAACATGAAATAGAATAACTAAAATAAAAGCTAATAATCTGGTTCTTTTGTTTAAAAGAAAAAAAGCAATAAAGGTATCATATAACATACCTCCCCAACTAAACAGATAATGAACATAATTATTTTGTAAAAAAGTTTCACCGATAAGTGGAATGTGATATTTTGATTTCAACCAAATTTTTAAAGGCTGAGCCTCAATCAGCCAATCTGAATTTATTTTCGCTAGGCCTGCATATACATAAACAATAATAATCATCATTTTTAAGCTTTCAACTGTCCATCGAGGGATTTTCCTTTGAGCATTTCTGGAATCAAAGGAGAAAAAATTGGAACATGGCAGAAAAATCATTAAAAAAGAAATACAACTTACCAGATAATAATGATTTAAATATGTGGTTTTATCCATTAATTCAATATAAGTAAAACTTAAAAATAAAATTATGATAGATGATCTGTACCTATAACCAATAGTAACAAACAAAGCAGCGGTAAAACAAATCAAAAAAATAAGGTAAGTATAAACACCAATGGGCTTAACCCATGAAAATCCAAAATAAGAAAAATGAAAACTTGGATTTATGTAAAGAGATTCAATCCAACCATTCGAGGAAAACCTAATTAAACTGAACATGACAAGTAACCCAAAACCAATTCTGTAAAAAGAAAGTTGATACGGTTCTATTTCCTCAAATAGGTATGTATTTATCTTTTCTTTGAGAGTGAAATTTTTAGTCACCATCTGCATCAAAATAATCTACAGAAATTCCTAGAATTGACATCATATTTGTTTTTAATCTAACAACTCCAACTTGTATTGCATCAAATGCCTCAAGCATTTTTAAATTATCGGTATTTATTTGTGTAACAAAATTATCATTAAGCAATTCAAGTTTTTGCATAGAGTTGTCAAATGCATCAACAATATCATCTTCTAACCCAATAAACATTTGTGAATCTGAGTAATTTGTATCATCCAAGTATGCCAAATAATCATAAAGTCCTTCACCAACTGTTTCATTAGATTCGAAGTGCCTTCCTAAAAAGAAGTTATGACAGGCTGTCAATGCTTCCATTGCAAGGGCCTTGGAAATATCTTGTTTGTATAAAGCCTCCACATTTTGAGGAAGTAAACCAGACCAATATCCAGCAGGAATCCCGATTTTATTTGCCCTTAGACCTTTTTCATAATAGTAAACAAAGTCATTTACAAGCATATTTAAGCTAGAGCTTGCGGTATTTGCTGTTGAGTTTATAAAATTGGAACTATTAGAGGACCAATATTCAATAACAGACTGGGAATTTGCAACCATATTTATAATTAAATCATTTAAATAATTTGTGTAGGTTATATTGCTGCTATCTAATAAATATTTTTCTAAGATTTCCTCATCCCCATCACCCAATCCATAAATCATATAATCAATAGCTGGGTAACCTTGTGCAGAATACTGATATGGATCATTATCAAGATCATATTCTTGATCTTGAATATTATTTTCAATGGTTATGTTATTGGTTGGATAAATATTCATTTTTCTTGCATAAAATATTTCCTCAGCGTATCCAATATTGAACATTTCAATATGCTGCCATGCTAGATAAGAATCTATAAAGCTTGATCTAACTGTCTGTAAATTGGAAATGGTTTTGTCAAAAATAAAATTATTTATATTACTCTGTAAATCATTTAAGTGTTGTATATGATTATCGTGTGCAGGAATAATAATATTAGATACAAGATTATCTAATAATGCCTGCCTATTATAATTATCAGATGAACTTGAATAGTTATCATTATTTTCAGAGCAGGAAAAAAATAAAAGCACAAAAACAAAGAAGAAATAATACTTGTAAACATTCATAATAACAATTTTTTTTAAGTAAATAGGAAACAGTGTTTGCACACTGTTTCCTAATTTACAAAATTTAGAAAACAAAAATTTGACCAATTTTACAGATTGGTCAAAAGTCTTTAGTTCAAAGGATGACCTTTACTTGCAAAAGCTTGTTCTACAATTGCGATCATTCCAGGATATGGAGCTGTAGCAGGAGCAGTTAAAACACCTGGGTCCATGCTATGGAAATCACCCATATAATTAGCTAAAAAGTAATCTACGGTATCTCCTTCCATAAATGGCTCATCCATACCGTCATTAGTGTATTTCAAGCTGAATAAAAATCCCCAAGCCTCAGAAAGAGAATGGTGTGCGCCACCAATGTTACCTTCTGAAAGCTTAGCTACATAATCATTCATATAATGAACAGCATAGTATCCAATAACCTTAGATAATTCAACTTGAATAATGTCTGCCTGCGCATCTCTCTCGGCATAATCCTTATTAACAATCGCTGTTCTTCCAGCAATAAATGCATCATAAACAACTTGACCAACACCAGGTTGATAACCGTCTGCTTCATCAACTTTTTTGAAATACTTCATCAGTAGATTTCCTTCACCAGAGGGAGATGATCCAGCAGTAGCCAAATCTTCGCCAACTCCATTATCATCTAAATGACCATATAGGTAACCAAAACCTTCATCCCATTTATGTTCCATTTTGGTGTAATTGCTATCACCATCCAACACATCATTATCATTGTTAGCAATATTATCACCTGAATCTAGTTGATTTGGATGCAAATAGTTATTAACAATTTGGTCAAGTGTAAATGCACCAATTAGTCCTTTGAAAAATAATTGATCTATCTCCTGACCAGCAGCATTTAATCTGTAAGATGTTCCTGGGTACACTCCTGCAACGCCAGCCTCAGCAGGTGAATCAAAATTTGGTACAACTTCAGTAGCATATTCAACAATCATATCGTTGAATGCTTGTCTATCAACTGCACTACCCTGAAGGGTTGATGCACTAGTTTTAGAACCAATAATTTTGGAAGTTCCATTCAAATCCTCATTGGAAAAACCAGCTGATGACCCATCCACTCCATTAAACATAGCGTCTAATGTTTCAAAATCTGATGGATCATTCAAGGCACCATAAAGCTCGTCGGACTGAGATAACCTGGTAACTTGACCAGAAAAACTAACGGTACTTTCACCATCTCTGGTAAACTCATATGTTTCTGGGATTTCTAATGTTGGAACAACAGGATCGTTGTTATCATCATCATTATCACAAGAAAACATAAACATAGCCAATGAAAAAATCATTGACATTTTAATTAAATTTCTCATAATTTATTTTTCTATTTAAAATTGAACTGCAAATATAAATATTAATTTAGATTCAATCTAAATAAAAATAAAAAAAAAATTTTTTTTTTACAAAAAACCTACTTACCCTGTATCGATACATAATTTAGAATGAAAATATATTAACAGATTGAACTTTGAACTATATTATTGAACTTTAAGCGTTACTTTAAATCAATTTTTAGATTTTATCTTTGCATTCTCAAAGATTTTTTATGATAGGTTTAGTAAGCTTAAACTATAAAATTGCACCCCTTAATATTAGAGAACATTTCTACCTATTCCCCAATGAAATTTCTGAAATTCATGAATACATAAATAAAAAAGTAAAAACTCAAGGACTTTTCATTATTTCAACTTGCAATAGAACTGAAATTTATTTTGAAGTTAATTTACAGGAGCTAAATGAGAATCAAGTTTTTCATTCAATTATCATGTCCCTGAGTAGATTTAAAAAATTTAATGATGGTTTGAGGCCATATATTAAAAAGAAAAAAGGAATTGAAAAAATTTCAAAACACATATTCAGACTTTCTAGTGGACTTGAATCAATGATAATTGGTGAATTCCAAATTGTTGACCAGATAAAAACAGCATACAATCTTGCTAAATCGAATGAAATGCTTAGCCCTACTCTAGAAAGAATGATCCAAAAATCTCTTGAGGTTAGCAAATTCATAAGAAATAATACAAGTATAGACAAAGGAGGAATTTCAGTCAGCTCAGCTGCAATCGATCAAATAGGAAACATTAAAAATGCTCGTAACCTATCTATTTTGTGTGTTGGCGCTGGAAGAACATCAAAACTTTCTATTCAACAAATGATATCAAAAAAATTTAAAAATCTTTTTATTACCAACAGAACCAAAGCTAATGTTGATCCATTAATTGAAAGGTTTAAATTAAAATATATTGATTACAAAAGTTGGAAGAAAAGATTAAAGGATATAGACATCGTGATTTTTAGTACATCATCAAAAACGCCGTTAATAAAAGATGATGATTTAAATGAGATTGATGAAATCAGAACAAATAAAATAACTTTTGTTGATCTATCTGTTCCAAGAAATATAAAATTAAAAAAGAAATACCAAAATGTTGATTTAGTGGATCTGGACAGGCTAAAAGATCAGGTAAATAGAAACTACAACAAAAGAATTTCTGAAATAAAAAAGGCTGAATCAATGTTAATGAAGCATTCAGCAGAATTTAATAAATGGGTTGATAGCAGAGAGCTTAGACCAGCGATAATTTCCATAAAAAAACATTTTAATGAGTTAATCTCCAATGCTAAGGGACTTAATGGTAATAAAAAAGAAGTTGAAGAAATTTATGAGAAATTTTCAGACAAAATCATAAAAAACCTTATTTCAGTTACTGAAAACGGCAAAAACAGTGAAGCTCTGAAATTAATAAATAAAATATTTTCCAATGATTGAAAAATTAATTGTTGGGTCTAGAGCCAGCAACCTAGCATTGACACAAACAAAATATGTTATTGAAAAATTAAAGAAAATAAATCCTAACACTGAATTTGTTATAAAAAAAATAAAAACCAAGGGAGATATATTACTTAATAAAGATTTAAATAAAATACTCGACAAAGGTTTTTTTGTGAGTGAAATTCAGAATGAACTGCTAGATAACTCTATTGACATTGCTATTCATAGTTTAAAAGATTTACCCTCAGAAGGAAATTCCAATTTAGAATCCTTCACTGTTACTAAGAGAGAAGACCCCATGGATGTTCTTGTTGTAAAAAAAAATCTCAAAATAAAAGAATTAAAAGACTTGAAATTAATTGGAACCTCATCAATCAGAAGGCAAAAACAAATCCAAATTATTCATAAAGATGTAAAAATTAAAAGCTTGAGAGGTAACGTTGAAACAAGAATCCAAAAACTTGACAAGGGCGAATATGATGGAATCATTCTTGCTGCAGCTGGTGTAAAAAGATTAGGCTTGGAACAAAGAATTACAAAATGTTTTAATGCTAATGAAATGACACCTGCAGCTGGTCAGGGTGCACTTGCGGTTGAATTCAGAAAAAATGATAAAAAAACTTTATCTATTTTAAAAAAAATTCAAGATGAGGCAACTGAAATTTGTGTTAATGAAGAAAGAAATTTTCTAAAAACTGTTGGCGGAGGCTGCTCCTCTCCAGATGCAGTTTTATGTATTTTTCAAAATAATAAAATAAAGATTGAGGGTAAAATATACGATAGCAATGGAAAAAAATATATTTCAGGAAAACTTGTAAAAGATATTGGAAATCATAGAGATATTGGAGTGGAACTAGCAGAGCAGTTAATTTCTAAACTTTCACCTTCAATTGCTAAAAATATTATTTTAACCAACGAAGGAGATATTAATGGCTTTAACAGTTTAGTTAAAAATAATTTTAAAGTCCATCATTATCCCTTGATAGAAATTGAATCGATTGAATTTAAAATCAATAACTTAAAAAGATATGATTTCATAATCTTTACCTCCAAAAATGGTGTAAAAAACTTTTTTCATAAGGTTAAAAAATTTGATAAGATAAAATTTATATGTGTTGGAAGTAAAACAGAATATATTCTGAACAAGTTTGGGCATCTTTCCGTATTTACGTCCAAGAGAAACTATTCTGAAATAATGGCAGCAGAGCTAAAAAAAAATAAATTGATTAATGGTAAAAATATTCTTCTCATACAAGGTCAATTGGCAAAAGATGATTTAAAGTTAGAACTTAATAAGTTTTGTAATGTAGAGAGAATTAATGTTTATAATACAAAAGCCAAAGAAAATTCAAATGAAAAGCTGAAAAAATTAATCTCCAGTAAAAGTACTTTCACAGTTTTTACCAGTCCTTCAGCTTTTGACTCTTTTATAAAGTTTTACAATCCGAATAAAACAAAAATTATCAGTATTGGAAAAACAACAACTAAATATATTGAATCAAAAGGTTATGATTGTATGCTAACTTCTCAAATGCAGTCTTATGAGGGAATTTCAGCATCAATAATAAAATATTTCCAGCAACTATGAAATTTCCAACAAATAGACTTAGAAGACTCAGATACAATAAAATTCTTAGAGACATGATTGAGGATGTTAGAATAAATCCTTCTGATTTAATACACCCTATATTTATCATAGAAGGGACAAATGTAAAAGAACCTATTGATTCCATGCCTGGGCAATATAGATATTCCATTGATCAGGCTGTAAAACTATGTAAAGAACTTATTCTGAATAAAATAAACTCCATCATTTTATTTGGAGTTCCCTCAAAAAAAGACAATACGGGTGAAATTTCTTGCAGCTTAAATAGTATTATTCCCAAGACAATTAAAGAATTAAAAAATGTATATGGTGATCAAATCTTTATTATTGCGGATGTATGTAATTGCGAATACACAACACATGGCCATTGTGGCACCATAATCGATAATGATGTTGACAATGATGCAACACTTGAAACCCTTTGCAGTCAATCCTTAATTTTGGCTAAAAGTGGTGCAGATGCGTTAGCACCATCAGATATGATGGATGGAAGGGTTAATGCAATAAGAAATGAATTAGATAAAAATAAATTTGAAAAGATTCCTGTTTTTCCATATTCTGTTAAGTACAGTTCTGCATTTTATGGACCATTTAGAGATGCAGCTAAAAGTAGCCCATCCTTTGGAGATAGAAAAACTTACCAAATGAATTTTAAAAATTCTAATGAGGCAATAAACGAAGTTCAACTTGATATTAATGAAGGCGCTGATGTGGTTATTGTTAAACCTGCTTTATCATATTTAGATATAATATGCAAAATAAAAGAAAGATTTGATATTCCCATAATTGCATATAATGTTAGCGGAGAATATACAATGGTTAAAAGCGCATCAGAAAACAACTTTATTGATGAAATTGAAACAATATTAGAAATATTACATTCAATTAAAAGATCTGGAGCAAATGCTATAATAAGTTATCATGCACTAGAAATTGCAAAATATTTAAAATCCAATGAATTACAATAAAAGCATTAATGCATTCAAGGAATCTCAAGTATTAATTCCTGGTGGGGTAAATTCACCTGTACGTGCATTTAAAAGTGTGAAATGCAATCCTGTTTTTTTTGATTATGGAAAAGGAAGTAAAATTTATGATATTGACGGTAATGAATATATTGACTGCATATCTTCATGGGGTCCACTTATTTTTGGACATGCTGATAAGACTACACTATCCAAAATTAGCGATTATCTAAAAAGAGGAACAACATATGGTGCACCTACAGAAATTGAATCTGAAATGGCGAAAAAAATCATTGAATTAGTTCCTTCCATTGAAAAGGTCAGAATGGTAAATTCAGGAACGGAAGCAACAATGAGTGCAATTAGACTAGCTAGGGGATATACTTCTAAAAACTTAATTTTAAAATTTGCAGGAAACTATCACGGTCATGGAGACAGTTTTTTGATTAAAGCAGGATCTGGAGCAATGACTTTAGGTTTACCAGATAGCCCGGGAGTAACGAAAAACACTGCAAAGGATACAATTATTGCTGAGTTTAATTCAATCGAATCTGTAGCTGAACAATTTAAAAAAAATCCTGATAAAATTGCTGCTGTTATAATTGAGCCCGTAGCCGGAAATATGGGTTTAGTTGAATCCAAAAAAGATTTTTTAATTGAGCTAAGAAAGATATGTGATAAGAATAAATCATTATTAATATTTGATGAGGTAATGAGTGGCTTTAGACTTTCTCAAGGTGGAGCTCAGCAGTTATATGAAGTAGTTCCGGACATTACAACTTTAGGTAAAATAATTGGCGGCGGACTTCCTGTGGGTGCTTATGGTGGTAAAGCTGAGATAATGAATTACTTAGCCCCTAACGGACCGGTATATCAAGCAGGAACACTTTCAGGGAATCCACTTGCAATGAGTGCAGGTCTTTCTGTACTCAATAGATTAAATGATAAACTTTTCGAAAAACTAGAATCAATTTCAAAAAAAATATATGAAGGATTTATGCAAAATATTCATGAAACTGGTACAAAAGCTATAATTAATAGAGCGGGTTCTATGATGACTTTGTTTTTCACTGAAAATGATAAAATTGAGAATTATAATGATGCAATCACATGTGATTTGAATATGTACGCAAAATACTTCAAATCAATGTTAGATGAAGGAATATATTTACCTCCATCACAATTTGAATGTATGTTTATATCTTCAGTTTACAGTGCAAAAGACATTGATAAAATTATCAGTTCTAACAAAAAATCTCTTGAATCTTTATTATGAAAAAAAACATGTTCATTGAAAATATTAATGGCAATACTACTTCTCGCCCTCCGGTATGGTTCATGAGACAAGCAGGTAGAATACTACCTTCTTATTTGAAATTAAAACAGAAGTATAGTTTTGATGAAATGATGCAAAATAAAAAACTAGCAGCCAAAGTCACTCTGCTTCCAATTGATGATCTTGGAGTAGATGCGGCAATTCTTTTTTCTGATATTTTAGTTATTCCAAAAGCTTTAGGATTAGAACTTGAATTTACTGCAAAAGGACCTAAATTTCACAATGCTCTAGATGGAAACATTATAACTAAAGATTTAAAGTTTGACCCAAAGAAGCTTGATTACATTTATAATAATATTAAAGAAATAAAAGTTCAAAGACCACAAACACCTTTAATTGGTTTCTGCGGAGGCCCACTTACAACATTTCTATTTATGTTTAGAAGAGATGAATCAAAAAAAGATTTTAACCATGTTATAAAACTGCTGTATAAAGAGAAGAAAAAATGTATTAAAATAATGGAAATGCTTACTGAGGCATCTATCCAATATGTCAATAAACAAGTTGAAAGTGGAATTGATTGCTTTCAGTTATTTGAAACCTATTGTGGTATAATTCCCGAAAAAATGTATACTGAAATTGTTCTTCCCTACTCTAAAAAAATTTTAAATGCTGCAATGGATAAAAATTGCAAAACAATTTTTTTCCCAAAGAATTATAATATGGGTCTAAAAAATATAAATCAAGATATTTGTGATATTACCAGTATTGATTGGCAAATACCGATTGAATCGGCACGAACATTGCTCAATGATAATGTTGGAATTCAAGGAAATATGGACCCACGAATATTTTTCTCAGACAAAAAGGAAATCGAAAGATACCTTGTTAACTTAACAAGTTTTGGAGAAAAAAATACAGATTGGATATTTAATTTAGGACATGGTTTCATTCCAGGTATTGATGTGAATAATGTAAATTTTGTTGTTGATTGGATTAAAAATCACAACTGGAATAGATAAAATGAAAGTTAACAATAAATTACTTAACAAATACAATAAAAAGGGACCTCGTTACACTTCGTACCCTCCCGCTACCCATTTTTCAGGAAACTACAGTGATCAAGATTTTATTAGTTCGGTAATACAATCAAACAATGAAAAACCAGAAAATGTTTCTGTATATATTCACATACCTTTTTGCCCTCAAATTTGTCACTTCTGCGGATGTACGACTGAATCAGGATTTACAAAACCTTTTTTAGAGAGATATGTTGATGCGCTAATTAAAGAAATCGAATATGTATCAAAATTGATTGATAAAAAACGAAAACTAACGCAAATTCATTGGGGAGGAGGAACTCCAAATGCTATTTCATTAAAATACATTCAAAGAATTACAAAAAAGAT
>CESN01033159.1_pt1 | contig 11913 bp, 8 predicted proteins | sample 531181 | NCBI WGS metagenome assembly CESN01 (sample SAMEA2621990, study PRJEB7988) | marine metagenome | isolation source: saline water (ENVO:00002010), including
TAAATGCCACTTTGGGAAGCGATTCATCTGAACAAAAGGATTTTGCTAACACGATTCAAAACTTGATAGGGAAGAGCGGTCTGACCATTTCCGAATTGTTTCCCAGTGGTCAAATTGAAATAGACGGTAAGAGATTTGAAGCAAGATCAAGCCTTGGGAAAATTGAAAAAGGAGAAAATATCAAGGTGGTCAAATGCACAGAATTTGATGTGGTGGTTGAAGTAGAAAATCCATGACAACGGTGCTTGGAATCTTGGTAATTAGTTATGCATTCATTGTATTTGAAGCAATTGTACCTGGGGGAATTCTCGGAATTTTCGGTTTTATTGGGCTATTTATAGCCGCCTATTTTGCCTACCTCGAATTTGGTGGCTGGTTTGCTCCAGCCCTTACTTTTTTAGGGGGAGGTTTAGGAGCTTTGATCTTGGTTTTTTTAGAATTCAAATGGTTGGCAAATAGTCCTTTAGGTAACAAGTTATTCCTTGGAAAAGTGGTCAGTGGAACCAGTAATAAGGTTCAAACGGACAATGATTTGGTGGGACAAACAGGGGTAACATCAACGGATCTGCACCCAGAAGGATTGGTCAAAATTGATGCCGGAGAATACGATGCTTTTTCTGAAGATGGATTTTTATGTAAAGGAACCCAAGTTCAAGTTACTGGAATGGATAGCTTTAGAATACGGGTACGATCGAATTCCTAATTGCAAAGATTGACCTCAACCTTAAAATTTTTCATCAAATACATTAACCCTAAATCTTAAATATGACCTTCAATTTAATTATCATCGGATTACTAGCAGTCATTGGTATTGTTATCTCGCTAGTTGTCATCTCATTTTTCAACACGTGGCTCAAAGCCTTTCTTGCTAAGGCTACCGTAGGATTTACCACCCTACTTGCAATGAGACTTCGGGGTGTTCCCGTAGGCCTCATTGTAGACGCTAGGATTACTGCAATTAAAGCTGGAATTCCATTGGAAACCGATCAATTGGAAGCACACTATCTAGCGGAAGGTAATGTGGTACAAACCGTACAGGCTTTAATTGCAGCCCTCAAGGCCAATATAATTATGGAATGGGATCGGGCTTGTGCGATTGACTTGGCAACGAGAGGTACCAGTAAGTCCGTACTGGAAGCGGTTAGAACATCGATTAATCCTAAGGTTATTGATTGCGTCATAGAAGGCAGGGATACTATTGATGGTGTGGCTAAAGATGGTATTCAAGTAAAAGTCAGGGCAAGAGTTACCGTAAGAAGTAACTTAGATCGATATGTTGGTAGTGCCCAAGAAGAAACCGTAATTGCACGCGTGGGAGAGAGTATTGTTTCTACTATAGGCTCATCTGAGAACTATAAAGTGGTTCTTGAAAATCCTAACTCAATCACCGAAAAAGTGCTGGATCGTGGTTTGGATCAAGGCACGGCTTTCGAAATCTTATCCATTGATATTGCAGATGTTGATCTTGGAGAAAATAGGGGTGCGGCCCTTCGTTCTTCCCAAGCTGCAGCGGATAAAGAAGTTGCCCAAGCCCAAGCCGAGATACGAAGAGCTGCTGCCGTCGCACTAGAGCAAGAAAATCAAGCCAAAGTACAAGAGATGCAAGCAAAACTCGTAGAAGCAGAAGCTCAGATACCGCTGGCTATGGCCGAAGCCTTCCGCAGCGGAAACTTTGGAGTGATGGATTACTATCGCCTTCGGAATGTAGAGGCGGACACTGAAATGCGGGAAAATATATCTAAAGGAGTTGAATAACAACAGCACTTAAAATTTTGTTATCGTAACTTGAAGAGCTAGAAAATTATGCCAGATATAGATACCCTTTTTATTATCGGCTTAGTAATAGCCTCGATCATTGGAAACCTGTCCAAGAAAAAAGGTAAACAACCAGTAAAGAAGAATAAAGTTCCAGGTAATAAAATGGAGCCGGATCAAAATCCGACCCTAGAAGATGTTCTGAAAGAAGCATGGGCTAACTTTAAAAAGCCTCAAGAGACAACCAAAACTGATACCCAGCAGGAAGAACCCATAATTCCTGTTTCATTACCGAAAGAAAGGGTGCAGGAAAAAGTTAGAAAAAGCTTCGAGGATGAAAAGGCAGCACCTTTTTTACAAAGCAAAGAATTGCCCAAAAAGGATTATCAGTTGACAAAGGAAAAAGTTAAATTTCCAAGCATCAAGTCTGAATTATTTAGTAATAAAGCATCCTTGAAAAAAGCGTTTGTTTTAAAAGAAATACTAGATCAACCGGTTTCTATGAGGAAATCTTCCCTTTAAGATTTTTGTTTCTTTTTTTTTGCGGCCGGTCTTTTTGTTCTAAACTCAATATCAATCCTTTTTGCATACACTTTTGATTCCATTTACAAGTGTTTGGAAAGAGGCATTTCTTCTCAGAGCAATCCCAGTTTGATTTGGTCTTATTCATAGAACTCTTTTTCATTTTCAGTACAGAGTTTTAATCCTCATGTAAACTTAAACCTCAATCGAAAAAGTGCGACCTCCATGGCTTAATATAGTATCTCTGAGAGAGATCACACTATGGGAAAAAAATTTAAAGTGAAATTTGTATATTCGAATTTGATCGTGCGACTTTTACAATTGATGGCTCAATCTTGTTTGTGAATATGCAACATGACGGTTTTGCCTTGTCGTTACTGGCCTCTAGGATATGCAAGTAGGCTAATCTAATTGACTTGAGGTGTCTTTTCTAAAAGACAAAGCTTTGAGCTTAGGCTTTACTGGGGTCAAAGCTTTGTCCTTCAGCCTTTCTTTATTTTTGGCAATTTCAAACCATTTTTCTGACATTTCTTGAACAAGCATTGGGTATTTATTTGAGAGGTCGTTCAGTTCGGTGCGATCCTTTTCCAAGTCGTAAAGCTCCCATTTACCACCCTTTGCCGAAACTAATTTCCACTTTCCTTTTCGAATAGCCCGATCGGAACCAAAACGAAAATAAAGAATCTCATGTCCATCTCTCTGCTTACCTTTAAGAATAGGAAGGAGAGAACGACCTTCTAAAGGGTCTATTTTTCGATCGCCAACCTTTTTAGGATACTTACCCTTTCCGATTTCAAGGAAAGTGGCCATGAAATCAATCAAATGAGCGGGTTGCCTGGTAATGCTACCAAGTTTGGCTTGGATGCCATTTGGCCAATGTGCTATCAGCGGAGATGAAATTCCTCCTTCATGCTGGTTTTGTTTGTACAACCTAAAAGGGGTATTACTCACTTGAGCCCACGAGGCGTCATAAGTCCAGTAAGATTTGGGGTCCCATGGTTTAAGGTTCCTTCCTGTCGTTCTTTCAAATGGACATCCTCCATTATCAGCACAAAAAAGGAATAAAGTATCATCGAAAACTTTTCTCTTTTTGAGATCATCGATTAATCTACCAACATCTTGATCTACAAGATCGATCATTGCAGCGAATACTTCCATTCTCTTCGCTTCCCATATTTTGTCAGAGTCCTTAATTTGGTTCCATGCAGGGATGTGCGGAGCACGGGGAGGGAGCTTGAATTTTTTGGGTATGAGCCCAATTTTAACTTGTTTGGCATACCTCTTTTTCCTCAATTGGTCCCAACCGGTATCGTATTTACCTGTATATTTTTTTACTGCTTTTTCGGGGGCATGCAGTGGATAGTGAGGAGCATTGTAGGCAACATACAGAAAAAAGGGATCCGAATTTGGACTTATTTCTCCCCCTTTAATAAAATCTAAAGCAAAGTCAGTAATTGCATGGGTTGTGTAGAAAGGTTTTCCATTCAAATTTTTGGGAACGGTCCAACCATTTCCATCCAGCCGAAAGGAATTATCTCCAGTGAAGAAGTTGCAGGCACCAGAAAGGTGACCCCAATATCTCTGGAAACCAAAATCAGTTGGTTGCTTGCTCAGGTGCCATTTCCCTGACATCCAAGTAGAATATCCAGCGGGTTTCAAAACTTCAGCGATTGTGGCACCCCGATTGAGACTGCTTGAACCAGCCTGATCGCAATACAACCCGGTGAGAAGGGAGACTCGTGAAGAATGACATTTTGCGGTATTATAAAATTGGGAAAACCGTAATCCATTACATGCCAAGCGGTCTAAATTTGGGGTCTTGATTTCGGAACCATAACAGCCCAAGTCCGAAAAACCTAAGTCGTCGGCCATGATAAGGACGATATTAGGCCTTTTCCCATAAAGAAATTCAAAGGAAAAAAGAACGAGGATGGATGAAATGATAAACTTCATGGATTTACTTGGATTTATTGAGTCTCGATTTGTACTCTGGGCGATTTTTCCATTGAGGAAAAAACTTTTGATATTCTGATAAATCGGTCCAAAAGATTCTCGGAGGTTGCTGCAGAACTTTTTTAGATGGATAATCTTTACCATCAACACTCATTTCTATGGATTTGCGAGCTTCAACTAATATTTTCCTAAGTCGAATGACTTGTGGATGTTGAGGGCGAAACTCATTTATTAATTCACATGAATCGGTAGAGAGGTTAAACAATTCAATTTTCCTGCCTTTTCCATTGGGTTGAGAAATAATTTTCCAATTATTGTCAATGATTGCCATTCGTCCCCGACTACTAAAAATTAATGGCTTTTTTCTTTCCGAAATGACCGCATTAAAAAGAGGGGTAAGGCTTAATCCGTCTATAGGTTTCAGCATGGATGACTCTGAGATCCCTGCTATATCTACGAGCGTGGGAAATATGTCAACGGAACCAGCAGGGTATGCACTAATTTGTTTTGGCTTAATTTTCACAGGCCATTCTATAATTGCAGGAACTCGAATGCCCCCTTCATATAAGCTACCTTTGTAATCCCTTAATCCACCGGTTGTTGAAGGTTGAATCTTTGGAAGGCCGCCATTATCACTGGTAAACCAGATCAATGTATCATGATCGACCTTCATATCTTTGATACCTTTTCGTAGAGTACCCAAACTTCTATCCATTGCCTTCAACTCTGCATAGTGGGCTTGCGAACTTTGATTCAAATTGCTGAAATCTTTCATGTCTTGATCTAGAGCCATCCAAGGGCTGTGTGGCGTACCATACCAAATTACGCAAAAGAAAGGCTTTTTTGCTTTCGTATTCTGTTTCATGAATTTGAGCGCTTCTTCGACAACGACCTCCGAAGAATCTCCCTTGAATTCCTCTATTTTCCCCTGCCTGCTCATAATAGGGTTAAGATCAAAAAAATTGGTAACGGAAAGCCATTTCTCAAAACCAAAAGCTTTTGGACCATGTTTATCCGTTTTTAATATTGGCACGCCAGGGCCTCGTAGTCCGCATAGATGCCATTTCCCAAAATGTCCTGTTGCATAACCCGCTTTCCGTAGGGCTTCAGGCAGGGTTTTTTCCTGCTTTCTTAAGGCGTACCCGTGGTCAAAAACTCCGGTTCGATCATGCGTTCTACCGGTTAGAATCGTAGCTCGCGTAGGAGAGCATACTGGTCCTCCAGCATAAAAACGATCGAAACGTAATCCGTTAGAAGCCATCTTATCTAGGTTTGGAGTCTTAAGTACAGGATGGTTGTAATATCCAGTTTGTCCCCATCCTTGGTCGTCGGTCATCACAAGAACGAAATTTGTTTTACCTTTTAAAGCTAGGAGAAATCCAAAGGCAAAAATATGAGCGTAAAGAAAAATTTTCATAGGATTTTATCTAGAGGAATAAAATTATTTTACGATTAGATTACCTTTCATGATTGTCCAGTGTCCGGGAAAACTGCAAAGGTACGGATAAACCCCTGGTTTTCTTGGTGCCTTAAAGCGTAGAACCTCAGTCTCTCCTTGCTTGAGCATCTTGGTATGAGTAATTATTTTCTTCGATGCAGGAATAAACTGGCCATCTCGAGCGGCATTCGGATCTTTGGCCATCTCATTCGCTGCAAGCCCCACTTCTCTTAGTGAATCTGGTTGAACCAGAACAAGGTTGTGTGGAGTGGCGTCTGGGTTGGAAAATTCAATTCGAATGGGTTGATTCTTCTTGGCCAGAATATCCCCGGTTGAAGATATCGTATATTCTCCAAGGTTTGGTTTCATCATGAGCTTAACCGAGAATAGCATTCTTTCTTTCAAGCAGGAAACTTTTATCTTTAGAAGGTTCTTTTGGCGATCAAATTTATTATCAGATCTAGATTTCTCGACCTTCGCCTCTTGTTCTTTTTGTATGCTCAAAAAATTATAAACGATAGGTTCTTTAACTTTAAAATTACTAGGATCCCAAAATTTCCTCATCGGAGCCGATCCGAATGAAGTTTTAATGGCATAGCTCAGGTGTCCATCATTGGGTTGGGTAGATATTGCCTTGAGAGTTTCAAATGCTTTTTCGGTTCCGATATAACTACAAGCTATTGCTGCTTCTAATCGTACTAGGCCATTTTGATCAAAAGCTGCTTTCTTGAGTAGTGCGTCTCCCTGTTTGCTTAAAGAATGCCAATACCTGAGTTGCCGGGCGGCAGCAGCTCTAGCGTTATGATTTTCGCATTGAAGTAATTCTGCAAGGAGAGGAATATTTGACTGCTCTACATTTCGATAAGCCCACATAGCTTCGACTTGATGATGCCGGTAGCGTGGGTCTTCAGGATTTAAATTCTTGATCCAGTGATCGAGAGCGCTCTTTACTTTAATGGGTTCCATTTCACGAATTTCTCTTTTAGCCCAGTAGCGGTAGCGATATTCGGGTTGCTTCAGAAGATTGAGGAGTTGTGGAAGGCTTGTACCATAAATTTTTGGCGGATTTACAGGCTCTGCCTCTTTGGGCATGATCCGCCAAATACGCCCTGATTTTCGATCTCTTCTTTCATCCCTTAAAGAATATTGGGCATGTCCTTTTACTGGATTATACCAATCACATATATACATTGCACCTCTTGGACCATATCGCAGATCTACTGGAATAAAACTGAGGTTGGTGGAAAATATGATGTCAGAGACATACTCCTCTTCGAATCCGTAGTCATATTCCTTCCACTTCAACAACTCAACTCGGTTCGTTGATTTATATCGAACCTTTACCATCATACCCTGTAATTCCTCTGGCCAATTCGGAAAATCAATAAATTCCTGCCCGCATACCCCAGAATATGCTTGAAGCCCACTCGGTCTTGGATGCTGCTCTGGGTAAGGCGGGTCCAGGGCATGATGAGCCGAGGCAAAAATTGGATAACTGGCGACATGTTGACCCCAGTCATCGAAGGTGACACCCCAAGGGTTGGTGCTTGGATGTGTACCAAAGGCAGTAAGTTTATGAAGTTTAGGTTCCCAGGCGAACCAACCACTATTTTGCTGCCTAACGGGACCGTAAGGCGTTTCTACTTGGGTATGATGAAAAATGGATTCCCGAAAGATTAGGTCCCCATCTGGGGTCCATGCAAAGTCATGCAGGGCATGATGGGAATCCTCGCATCCAAATCCAGTCAGAGGAATCTCACGGAGATCAGCTTTACCATCTCCATTCGTATCCTTCAAAAATGTCATATGAGGTTCTTCGGAAACATATACTCCGCCATTTCCAAACTCAAAGGATAAAGGCACATTAAGACCTTCGGCCCAAATGGAACTTTTATCAGCCTTCCCGTCTTTATCGATGTCTTCAAGAATGATAATCTTGTCATTGGGAGACTGTCCTGGATAAACATGTGGATAGGTCGTGGAACAGGAAACCCACATTCTTCCAAGACCATCCCATCTCATCTGAATCGGACAGGCAAGGTCAGGGAATTCCTCTTCACTCGCAAATAGGGAAACTTCGAATCTAGGATCAACCTTAAAGGCGGCTTTTTCTTCTCGAGGAGATAACCATTGATTGGCCCCTCTGCTTTCTTTGGTGATCGGTAACGGAGGGACATTTGAGTCATTGATAATAGGATTAGGGTTTAAACCCATGACTAATTTGTGAATTCTTTGATCACGATTCGAAGTCATAATGTCAAAATTTCTCATTGCGGGTAAAAAATCAAGATAGCCGTAACTACCCCTCCTGCCGCCGGTGTAGTAGAAAGTATTAAGCGGTCTATAACGAAAAAAGTGTTGATTATTTTTTTCGATAACTGCTGCTTTTACATCGTTATCCAACGGGGGAATTGATTTAGAAAAAATTCTTTGAAAAAGGACTTTTGAAAACTCAAGATAACCCATTTCATTCAAATGACATCCATTGATGGTAAGATCATCACTTTGATCATCCATCCTCGGGAGTAGGTATTGGTAGCTATTCACGAAACCAACCTTTTCTGCCAATGCTACTTTTTCCATTACCTGGGTATATTTTTCCAGGTTTGCATTATTCATGTCTGCGGCATTCACTCCCGCTACATTTTCATTTGGAATGGGAGAAATAATAACAACTTTTGGAGCAGAAATTCCGTTGTATGTTTTAGATTTTAAATCATTTAAAAATTTAATAAAACGAATTTCAAAGTCCTTCTTACCTTTATTGCCCGCAAAAGATTCATTAAATCCAAAAGCAGCAATGATTAGGCTGGATTCAAACGAAGTAAGATGTTGTTCAATATCCGCAAAATTAGCTGGTCTCGGTTGGAGATCAATTTCATCTGCTGACCAAGAGAGATTTCGCAGAATTATTTCATGTTTAGGGTGAGCCTTTTGTATTAAAGCTTCAAAGTGACCAAAGTTTCTCATTCGGTCGAAAAGGGTGTTTCCGATTAGAGCAATTCTCTCTTTTTTTTCTAGGGTTAGCGGTAGTATTGTTTGTATGGGATTGATAGGTTTGGCTCTTTTTGCATTCTCAGCAAACATGGCAAACTTTCTAAAATCCCCTTCCTCTCCCAATAAAAGTTGGGATTTTAAAAACATTAATATCAAGGCTAGGTTCCTAATTGTATTCATTTAAAAAATTTATGTTTTGGTAGTAATGACTTAGATTCCAGATAAACATTTATCAATTTTGAGATTGTATGGATGCGAGCAAAAAAGCTTAACATCCAAAAGTATTTTTCAAAGAGAACAGAATTTTACTTGAACTGAATCTGAGGTTCTGGGTTTAATTATGATATGCGTCCCTTTCGTGATTTTATAACGATTCTTTTTTTCCAATTAATTTTTGGATCCTGCCTTTTAGCTCTACCCTTTGGCACCCAACCGAACATCATTTTAGTGATCACCGATGATCAAGGCTATGGCCCAATAGGAAAGCACGGTAATCCTTGGATTCAAACACCAAGCTTGGATAAGTTGCACGGTCAAAGTACCCGCTTTGAAAGGTTTCTCGTGAGTCCGACCTGTTCCCCCACTCGAGCCGCTCTTATGTCAGGCCGTCATCCAATGAAGAATGGAATAACCCACACCATCTTAGAACGAGAGCGCATGGCCCTAAGTACAGTAACCCTTCCGCAAGTTCTTTCCAAGGTGGGATATGTGTCAGGAATTTTCGGGAAGTGGCACTTGGGCGACGAAGAGCCTTATCAGCCCCATAAGCGCGGTTTTGACGAGGTTTTTATTCATGGAGCTGGTGGAATTGGCCAAGCCTTTAAATGCTCTTGTGCGGATGTACCCGAAAATAAGTATTTCAACCCAACCATTCGTTCCAATGGGTCATTCGTGAAAACCAAGGGTTATTGCACAGACTTGTTTTTTACAGCTGGATTAGGTTGGATTAATAAGATGAAAGATAAAGAAAACCCCTTCTTCGCTTATATCACTACCAATGCCCCCCATGGACCTTTTATCGCCCCGCCTGAAAACACCAAGCGATTCACGGATATTGGTTTCTCCGAAAAAGATGCTGGTTTTTACGGAATGATCGAGAATATCGATGAAAACATCGGGATACTGATGAATAAGCTAGAAGAGTGGAACCTTAGTGATGATACCATCCTTATCTTCATGTCTGATAATGGTTCAGTCGGTGGAATGGTACGAGAAGACATAAAACTTGGAATATCGAAGGACGGGGAGCCAATAAGAGGTTTCAATGCAGGAATGAAAGGCACTAAAGGTTCAGCCCACGAAGGTGGGGTTCGGGTGCCTTTCTTTGTTCGTTGGCCAGGCAAATTCAAGGCGGGTCAAGCGATCGACAGGATTTCCGCCCATATCGATCTTTTTCCAACCCTTGCAGAGATTGCGGGAATAGAGCAATTGCCCGAGGGTCAAGTCGAGGGTCGTAGTTTGGTTCCCCTGCTCAAGGACCCAAAGGCTAAATGGAAGGATCGCTATTTTTTTACCCAAGTAGCTCGGTGGAAAACGGGATCTGAGCCTACGGATCAAATGTGGAAACGTTTTGCAGTTAGAAACCAGCGATTTCGCCTAGTTGAGAACAGCCTTTACGACATGAAGAAAGACCCAAGGCAAACCGAAGACATAGCAGACAAACACCCGGAAAAGGTTCAATCAATGCGTATCGCATACGAAAAGTTCTGGAAGGAAGCTCGACCCCTCATGGTAAATGAGGATGCACCGATATCCCCAACGCGACCTTTTCATGTTCTCCATGCTAGGCAGTTGGAGGAAAGCGACATTCCCGATTGGAAAGTTCCAAAGTTTTAAATTATTCTTGATCTGATCTTTTTAAAAGCGGGATGTAACGCCCCTTTAAATGATTAGTGTCCATGGGTTATTGGTTAGCAAGTACGCAATCCGATTCATAAGGCTTGCATGACTTGATCCTAGTTGGTATAAATCCTCGCTTATCTTTTTTACCCTTTCTTCATTATGTCAGAACTAAGTGAATTGACTTTGCAAGTTTCTCCGCGTGAGAAAACAGGTCGCAATGCATGTAATAGCATACGAAACGCAGGGAAAATTCCCGTGATCTTGTACGGCAAGGATTTAAATAAGCCTTATTCTGTAGATGGTAAAGAAACCAGAATGTTGCTGAGGCGAGCTTCTGGTACTTCTTCTTTATTTAGGCTCTTAGGTAAAGATGGAGAAGACGAACTTGTTCTCATCAAGGATTTGCAAAAAGATCAAATTAAAGACAAAATTTTACACATTGATTTTATTCAAGTTACTCGGGGTGAAGACCTTCAGACAAAGGTACCACTAGTAATTTTAGGAGAAGCCAGTGGTGTCAAGAATGAAGGTGGAATTCTTGAAGTCCTTGCCAATGAAATTGAAATCAAGTGTCGACCTAGTAAACTTCCTTCCCAAATTGATCTTGATATTAGTGCATTGGATTTAGGATCAAATCTCCAAATAAGAGATTTGGCCGATATTGATGGAGTGACCTTTATGGACTCCCCTGAAATGATGCTCGTTTCATGCGTGGGCAGTGCAAGCGGAAGATCCGATGCCGAAGAAGATGATGGTTCCGCGGATGTTGAAGATGCCGAAGAGCATGAAGGTTCTGTAGGGGAGAGCGAGGAAACCAAAGAAGGCGAATAATATTCCTCCATATGAGAAGTGACAAAAGTAGCAATAATTGGACTCGGCAATCCTGGCCCGACCTACCTGCGAACTCGGCACAATGTAGGATTTTGGTTGTTAGATCGGTTTGCTGAGGAAAATAATTTCACTTTTAGATTCGATAGTAAGTCTGACTCAGAAATTTCGGAGAACATATATTACGAAAAAAAAATCATGCTAATTAAGCCAATGAGTTTCATGAATGACTCGGGTTCTCATCTACTTCCCCTTCTGCGTTCCAACGGTTATGAAAATAATCAGATTCTAGTTATACACGATGAATTAACTCTTCCATTAGGTGGAATCAAAGTTTCATCTATTGGAAAGGGTAGCGGTGGTCATAATGGAATTAAGAGTCTAATAGATTCGGTTGGAAATACTTTCATCCGTATTCGTATTGGTATCGGTTCTAAAAAAATTCCTGAACAAACCCTTTCGGAATATGTTTTATCAAAATTTTCGAATGAGGAATCTTTAATTCTTGAGAATAAAAAACAGCACTTTTTAAGTGCTATACAACTGGTAATCGAAAAAGGAGTGGATTCAGCAATGAA
>CESN01054674.1_pt1 | contig 11897 bp, 12 predicted proteins | sample 531181 | NCBI WGS metagenome assembly CESN01 (sample SAMEA2621990, study PRJEB7988) | marine metagenome | isolation source: saline water (ENVO:00002010), including
TAACCATAAATAATGTCATTTTTTTTATTTAAGTTTCAATATTTAAAAAAAGAATTCAATTTTGTTTAAATAAATATTAAAAAAAGATTAATTTTATTGCTTTATTCTTTAATTTTATCAAAAAAAGATACTACAATGTTTTTATTTTTTAAATTTTGTTAAATTATGAATAATATTATTAATTAAATTAAAAAGTTAATAGATTAAATAAATGTAACAAATACAATAATTTATATAATATATCTAAAGTAAATTATTAATATATAGGTAAAATTTATTTACTAAATAATTCATTAAAATTATTTGTTGTTAGTGACGATAGATAATCAGTTGATAAATTAAGTGTATTAGAAAGAACATTTAAAGTATTTATTATATAACTAGGTTCATTATTTTTTCCACGCAAAGGTTCTGGAGTTAAAAAAGGACTGTCTGTCTCAATTAAAAGCTTTTCTTTTGGTATTATCTTAAAAGTATTACGTAAATCTTCACTCTTCTTGAAGGTTATTATGCCGCTCGCCGAAAAATAAGCATTTAATTCAATCAGTTTATGTGCAAATTTTAATGATCCGGTAAAACAATGCATCAAAATTTTTGGATTGCTTAATTTATATTTATTTAAAATATCAAATGTTTCTTTTTCTGCATTTCTAGAATGAATTATTAGTGGAACATTTAATTCTATTGATGCTTCTAAATGATTTTTAAAACTATCAATTTGTAAGTTTTTTTTACTGTTATTATAGTAAAAATCTAGTCCCGTCTCACCTACTCCAATAATTTTATCATTTTCCTTAAATTTTTTAATTATATGATTCTTTGATACCACAAAAACCTCTGTTTCATGTGGGTGGATACCATATGTGCCATAAATCATACGCTCTTTATTGACAAGATTTAAAATTGTATTGTAATTATTATCATTAGTACAAATTGTTAATAACTTTTTTAGGCCGATTTTTCGTGATCTAACCAAGATATCATTCAAATTACTTAAAATTGGTTCACGATCTAAATGACAATGAGAATCAATCATTTTAATTAATTTTATCAAAAAGAATACCAATTTTCTTTAATTTAATATTCTTTTTAATGTAATTATTATTTTTAATAGTATCAAATATAATTTCTTCTTCAGTATAGCCGAATATTGACATAACTTTTTTAGAAGTTTCAGGCATTATTGGATACAAAAGAATTGTGATTTTTCTAATTAACTCTATAGACGTATAAAGTATTGTGTTCAGTCTTTCTTTATCATTTTTCTTTTTCCAAGGTTCTTGATCGTTAAAATATTTATTAGCAGAAAATAATCTATCAACCACAAAAGATATATAAGAATTGATATTTTGATTATCGATGTAATTTATTATATTATCATAATTATCAACAAATTTTAAAAGTTGCGATTTATCGTCTTTGTTAAATTTTACATAATCTTTAATTTCTAAGTTACAGTTTTTTTCAGTGAAAGATATTACTCTTTGACAAAGGTTTCCATAATTGTTTGCTAAATCGCTGTTAATACAATTTTTTAATTTTTTTTCAGATATATTCCCATCGTTGCCAAAAGAAACTTCTTTAATTAGATAATATCTAAGTGAGTCGAGGCCATAATTCTTAATTATTTCGAGAGGATCTAAGATATTTCCTTTAGATTTCGACATTTTTTTATCTCCAGAAAGAATCCATCCATGACCATAAACTCGTTTAGGTGGAACAATATCTGCAGCCATAAGAAAAGCAGGCCAATAAACTGCATGAAATCTTAGTATATCTTTACCAATGATATGTAAATCAGCTGGCCAGAAATTACGATACAATTTATTTTTAGTATCAGGGTAATTAACGGCACTTAGATAATTTGTTAAAGCATCGAGCCAAACATAAATAATATGTTCATCATTTGATGGAACCGGTATACCCCACTTGAAAGATTTTCTACTTATAGAAAGATCTTTTAAACCACCTTTTACAAAACTAATCACTTCGTTTTTTCTACTTTCTGGTAATATAAAATTTTGATTTTCTTTGTAAAAATTTAATAAAGGCTTTTCCCATTTAGAAAGTTTAAAAAAAAAAGATTCTTCCTCAACCCATTCAACTGGTGATCCGGATGTTTTTGATAGTTTTTTTCCATCTAATTCTTCAATTTCATCTTCTGTATAAAAAGCTTCATCTGATACCGAGTACCAACCAGAATACTTAGATAAATAAATCTCATTTTTTTCTTCTAAAATTTTCCACAAATTTACTGCAGAGTTTTTGTGCCTTAACTCTGTAGTACGTATAAAATCGTTATTTGATAAATTTAGTATCTTAGTTAAATCTTTAAATATTTGACTTATATCATCACAAAATTCTTGAGGTTTCTTATTTGATTTTTTTGCAGCTCTTTCTATTTTTTGTCCATGTTCGTCCGTACCTGTAAGAAAAAAAACATTATATCCTTGCATTTTCTTAAATCTTGCAAAAAAATCAGCAATTATGCTAGAATAAGCATGGCCCATGTGTGGTCTTGCAGAAGGATAATAAATGGGCGTTGTTATGTAATAATTATTTTTCATCAATTAACTTTAGTTTCAGTTCTATAAATAACGACTCTAAATCTAAATTATATTTTAAGGTTTCCGAATACTTTTTATTAAAGTATTTAGCTAATGAATAAATATCATTTTCTCTAATCAATTTATAAGTTTTTAAAAAATAAATTTCAATTAAGGTTTTAATAATTTTACTGCTAATATTTTTATTTTTATAAATTTTACTACTAATTATATGTTTTATTAAATAATCAATGTTGCTATTTTTTAAATCTAAATTTAATTCTTTAAATAAATTAATTAGATTTATATAATCTTTAGGTTTTAAATACATATCTTTAAAATTATTATTAATTTCATCAAATATATTATTTTCAAAATATGTATCTACTATTTTTTCTATATCTTCATCTTTTAAATTAAGTTTAAACTCGATACATCGTGATTTTATTGTATCAAGAATAAATTTTGAACTATCATAAATTAATATAAACTGAACATTACTTCTAGGTTCTTCTAAAATTTTTAATAAAGCGCTACCTGATGCATTTGAAAGGTTTTCAACACCATCAATCAAAACAATTTTATTTTGAATACCATAAACTGATTTATTTATAAAGTTATTTATTTCTCTAATTTGAGAAATTTCAATAGACTTTTTGTCTAATTTTTTTTTTATATTAATAAAATTAGGATGTGAAGCATTTATAATTAAATTAAATGATTTATTATTATTATTAATTTGATTTAATTCAGTATTGTATAAAAATTTTTCATTTTTTGATAATAAATAATTTATTAAATGATATGAGAATACGGATTTACCTATACCTTTTTCACCACTAATTAAAATTTTATTCGGCAATTTATTATTCTTAATAATATTAATAAGTTCATCAAATTCGTTTTTATGTCCTATTAGTTTTTTTGTTTCGTTAGGTTTCATTTAATTAATTTGTTAATTTTATTTAAAATTAAATTTTTATTATCACTTATACTTAAGTTAGAATTTACAATTGTTACATTTTTTTTGTTTTTTAAAGATTTGAAAAAGCCAGCTTGAACTTTTTTATAAAAAGTTTCATTAAAATTATCGTATCTATTATTAATTTTTCTATTTTTAATTCTTTTTTTCATATTAACAATGGAGACTTTGTGAAAAAATATATGTGTTGGTTTTATATTTTTAAGCAGAATTTTATTTAATAAATTAATAACTTTTTTGTCAACACCCATGCCATAATGTTGGTAGGCCAAAGTTGAATAAATAAATCTATCAATTAAAATAATTTTTTTTTTATAGTTTTTTAAAATTAACTTATTAATATTTTCAGACCTTGAAGCCATATAAAGTAATAAATCTGTCATTTTTTCAAAATTTGATTTTTTATTTAATATTAAACCCCTTATTTTTTCAGAATTTTTAGATCCACCAGGCTCTCTTATATTTATAAATTTAATTTTTTTTTTTTTTAAATGATTGATAACGTTTTTTATTTGTGTAGATTTACCAGTACACTCAATACCCTCGAAAATAATTAATGGGTTTTTAAACATCGCCCCAGATTAAATAATTTAATGAGGTGATTATTCTTGATATAATATTAAGCTTTTTAACACTCTCAGAAGCTAATAAATCATATTCATCCAGCAATTCATCTTTATAATAAATATTTAAATTACCAATTATTTGATCTTTAATAATAGGTGCCTCTACGGGTCCATCGTATTTTATAACTGCTTTAATATATTTTTTTCTAGACTTGGGTATGGTTTTATATATATCTTTTTCTACATACACATTTATTTTTTTCTTTTTACCTAGCCAAACATCTATCTGACCAACACTCTCGTTTTTATCAGCAATTTGTACTGTGTCAAAATTTGTTAATCCATATGTTAAAAGTTTAGCTGATTGTCTAGATCTTGAATTTTTTGTTTTAAAACCACTTCCTACAGCAACTATTCTTCTTTCGTTTCTAATAAGTGTTGATGCAAGTGAATATTTTTCCACAGCCAAATATCCAGTTTTAATCCCATCAACTCCCATGTTTTTATATAACAAAGGATTTCTATTGCCTTGTGTAATTGGATCTCCTCCTGTTCTATCCCATGTAAATTCTTTGTCTTTATACATTTCATAAAAATCAGGATAATTTTTTATTAAATAATTAGACATAATTAGAATATCCCTAACTGTTGAATAATTGTCAGGATCATTAATACCAGAAGCATTAGAAAAGTTAGTGTTTTTCATACCAATTTCATTTGCTTTGGCATTCATCATAACTGCAAATTCCTCCTCTGAACCAGCTATACCTTCAGCTAGAGCAACGCAAGCATCATTGCCGGAAGCAACAATAATTCCTTTTAATAAATTTTCTACACTTACCTCATCACCCACCATTATAAACATCGATGAATATCCTGACTGTGAAAGACGCCAAGCATTTTCAGATATTAAAAATTTATCATCAAATGTTAAATCACCGTTTTTTATTAATTCAAAAGCAATGATTGAAGTCATAATTTTTGTCATTGAAGCGGGGTATATAGACATATCAGGCTCTTTTTCATACAAAATTTTACCAGAAAGATAGTCTTGTAAAATAACAGTTTTAGCATCTATATCAAATGAAGCCTTTGAAAAATTTAATGAAAAAAAATTTATTAATAAAATAAAAATGAATAATCTAATTTTCATAACTTAATAATTTCTATATTCTCAAAATTTAGTTCTAAAATTTTATCAAAACCTTTTTTAATTTTTTTTAAACTATCGTATGGACCTAAATATACTCTAAATTTGGTTTTTGAAAGCTCATTTATTTTAACTTCGTTAACATTAAGTTCTTTTTTAATTCTCTTTTTTAGTAAATTAGCACTCTCAAAATAGTAAAAATCTGCAATTTTAATCACATATGAAAATTTTTCTATTTTATTACTTTTTTGATCGATTTTATTGTCTTCTGGAATTAGATTTTTAATACCAATTTCAAGAACAGGTGCCTTTTCAGCAACTTTCTTTTCCTCATCAAATGTTTTTGCCTTACCGGCTACAAAAATTGTATTTTCGTTTATTTCTAAAATTTCTATATATGGTTCACTGGGGTTTAAATCGATTTCATCAGCAATTTTTTTTGAAATAACTGAATTATAAAATGAAGGGTATTTACTATTTTCGCCAACAACAGCGATTATACTTTTATTATTAAGTATATTTGTAATTTTTACGGATGTTTTTTTTTTTAGGTTTTTTTGAAATATTACTAATGATCCTTCATTAATTTTTTTTGTTACATTTTTTTTCTCATATTCGGTTTCATTATATACTAATGTAAAACCTGCATTTGTATAAGATTTATCAAAAATTACTATATTTTTGTTTTCTATTGGTGCACATGAGAGAAATATAAAAAAAAATAAAAATCTATAGTTCATTTTTAAAATTATCCTTCAATGTACATACTGCAAGAGCAAATCGTAATGATCTATTCCATTTTAAAATAAGTTCATAATTATTAAAAACAACGTATGCTGGAGAAAATATATTTGCGTTATCAACAATATCTTTATCTGGTGTAATGATAGCAGTTTTCATATTTTCATAATTTCTAATTTCATCAAAATTATTGATATATTTTTTATAAAATTTTAATTTTTTTTTGTATTTAATTTTTTTAGCAGAAGTATTTAAATATTTTACAGGGATACTATTATTTAATTCAACTTTTTCAAAACAAGGATAATTTTTTTTCCATCCAATTTTGCTGACATAATTTGCTGCGGACGCAAAAGAATCTTCTAAAGACTTTAATTCTATTTTATTATTTCTATCATAATCTATTGCATAATTTTTTATAGTAGATGGCATAAATTGGAAATTACCAAACGCCCCGGCCCACGAACCATATAAAATTTTGGGATTTATCAAATTTTGGTCTATTAATTTTAATGCTATTAGTAATTCGTTTGAAAAAAACTCACTTCTTCTTTTATCAAAGCTTAAAGTAGCTAAAGAAGATATTATATCCATCTTACCAAGGTAATTTCCATAATTAGTTTCTATAGCCATTAATGACAAAAGTAACTCTTTTTCAACTGAAAATTCGTTTTCAATATTAATTATAAATATTTTGTTTTCATTAAAAAGATTTATCCCTTTTTTAAGTCTTTTATTGTTTGTTCTTTTTCCAATGTATGTTTTTGTATCTTCATAAAATTCTGGTTGATACCTGTCATATTTAATTACATTGGGTAAAAACTTTGCATTTCTTAAAACATTATTAATGGTTTTTTTTGAAATTCCTTTATTAATAGCTTTATTAGAAAATTTGTTAAGCCATAAGTTAAAGTCATCATTTGCGTGGGCTACACTAAAAAATATTAAAAATAATAATATTAGATATTTAATTATTTTCATATAAATCTCTCATATATATAAATACAGCAATCCAAATAAAAATAAAACTAATGAACTTTTCCTCTGAAAAAGGCTCATTATAATAGTAATATCCTAATAAAAACTGGCTTGTTGGCGTTATAAAAAAAATTATACCTGATGTTGAAAGGCCTGCGTTTTCTAATCCTTTAATATAAAAAAATAGAGGTATCACAGTCATAGGGCCAGCTAAAAATAACAAAAACATACTTTTTGGATCAATAAATGAAAAATTATTATTATTAGTTTTAAAAATAAAATAAAAAACAAAAATGACAAAAGGTAGAATGATTAAACTTTCTATTAACAATCCTATATCTGTATCAACATTAATTTTTTTTCTAAGAAGATTGTACACACTCCAAAATAAAGCAACAAATATACCAACCCAGGGAAACGAGTGAAAATTTAAAAGAAGATAAATAGAAGAAATAATTACAATTAAAATTGAAAAAATTCTTCTTTTATTGAGCTTTTCATTAAAAAAAAGAAAACCAAAGAAAACGTTTATTATCGGAAAAATAAAGTATCCATAACTAGCATCTATAATTCGATCTGTAGAAACGGCATATATCCATGTTGCCCAATTTGCAAAAATAAGAAAACTTGATAACGAAAGTATTAATAAATTTTTTTTATTAAATATTATTTTCTTAAAAATTACCCATTTTTTTAAATATAAAGTTGTTATAAATAATATAATAAATGTCCAAAAACTTCTATGAATTACTACTTCTATTGCACCAACATAACTTATATATTGAAAAAAGTACGTTCCAAGTATTCCCCACCACAAAGAGCCAATTGTTGCATAACAAATACCATTGTGAATTTTTTTATTATTCATTTTAATTAATTTTAAACTATCATCCAAAACTTTTCTTAGCTACAAATCTCTGATGAATAGAATAATTAAAAATATATAACTGTTTTTAGTTGAAATTATAATTTATACTTATAAAACCTAGTTTAAGGAGAGATGGCTGAGCGGTTGAAAGCACCGGTCTTGAAAACCGGCAAAGGGGCAACTCTTTCCTGGGTTCGAATCCCAGTCTCTCCGCCATCATAATTTAAATTTTTTAAAGTCATCTATAACTTTGATCAATGTTTCATCAATTAAATTTTTTGGTATTTCTTTGTTTTTTAATGAAATTATTTCTTCATCATCCATATTTATAAAAAAATTTAATTTTTTTAAATATTCTATATTATTATTGTTTATAACTGATTTAACAAATCCTATCATTAATAAGTCCATTTCTTTAGTGCCCCTGTATGAGGCTCTGTATATAATTTTATTTTTAAGCTCTTCTTTATTTAATGACATAGATATATAAACAAGCAATGAGTAATTATGATTATTTATTGTCTAATATAGATAGCATAAAAGGTATAGGAAATAAAACCGCAAAGCTGTTTAAAAAGAAAAATATAAATGTTATTATGGATCTACTATGGAACTTTCCAAAAGATTTTATTGATAGAACTGAAACAAAAAATATAAATCAGTTGCAAATAGGAAAAATTCAAACAATTAATGTTGTAGTAAAAAAATATAATTTTCCAAGAATTAGAAATTTACCAAATAGAGTTTTATGTGAGGATAGTTCTGGAAAATTAGATTGTATATTTTTTAATAGTTATGAAGGATACATTAAAAAAATTTTACCATTAAATAGTAATGTATTAATTAGTGGTAAGGTAAATTATTACAAAAATAGATATCAAATAACTAATCCAACGAATGTATCAACAAACCCAGAAAATATAAAAAAAGTTTTTTCAAGATATAGTCTAACGGATGGTATTAGTGAAAATAAATACAACAAAGTAATAAATGAAGTATTAAAAAAGATACCAAATTTAGACGAATGGCTCAGCGAACGGGTTGCAAAGAGATTTAATTATATATCGTGGAAAGAAGCTATAACAGAAGCACATAATCCGGCTAATGTTAAAAAAAAAGGAAATTTTTTAGATAGACTAATATTTGATGAAATATTTTCTACCTTTTTAATTAATTCACGAATAAGAAAATCTATAAAAAAAATAAAAAAAATAAGAAAAAATTTTGATCAAAAACAATTTGAATTAATAAACAATAAACTAAAATTTAAACTCACATTAGATCAATTGAAAGCCATATCTGATATTAATAATGATTTAAAATCTGATAGCAAGATGTTTAGACTTCTTCAGGGTGATGTAGGTAGCGGAAAAACTATAGTATCTCTAATTGCTTGCGCAAACGTTATATCTGACAATTTTCAATCTGTAATAATGGCTCCAACAGAAATACTTGCAAAACAACATTTTCAACTTGCATTAAATTTACTAGATAAAAAAATAAATATTAAACTATTAACCAGTAAAACTAATTACTCAGATAGGAAAAATATCCTTGATAAACTTAAAAGCAATGAAATAAATTTATTAATAGGCACGCATTCATTATTTCAAGAAAAAATAGTTTATAAGAATTTAGGTTTAATTGTTATTGATGAACAACATAAATTTGGCGTTAAACAGAGAAAAAAATTATCTGATAAAGGGGGATTAAACTGCGATATACTTGTGATGTCTGCGACACCAATTCCAAGAACAATGACAATGACAATTTATGGTGACATGGATACCTCAATTATAAAAAATAAGCCTAAAAATAGAAAAGAAATTAAGACCTTAAGTAAAATAGAAACAAAAATTTCAGAAATTATAGAATTTGCAAAAAAGCAAATCAAAAATAAAAACCAAATATTTTGGGTTTGTCCGTTAATTGAGGAGTCAAAAAAAATTGATCATCAATCTTCAATAAAAAGATTTGAATATTTAAAAAATATTTTTAAAAATAAAGTAGGTTTGTTACATGGACAATTAGAACAAAACCAAAAAAATGAAATATTAAATAAATTCCTTAGAAAGAAAATTGATGTATTGGTCTCAACTACTGTAATAGAAGTTGGTATAGATTTTCCAAATGCGAACTTAATTGTAATAGAAAATTCTAATAAATTTGGTCTTTCACAACTACACCAACTTAGAGGACGTGTTGGTCGTGGAAATAAAGATGCTTTTTGTATATTAATGTACAAATCTAATTTAAGTAAAAATGCAAAAAAGAGAATTGAAATTTTAAAAAGTACTAATGATGGTTTTAAGATTTCAGAAGAGGATATGAAACTGAGAGGATACGGAGACCTTTTGGGTTTTAAACAAAGCGGTATAAAAAGTTTTAAAATTGCAGATCCTATAATAAATCATGATTTATTCGTAATTGCTGAAAATGAAATTAAACAAATTGAGCAAGAGAGTAATAACTTTAAAAAATACTTACCTTTGTTAAAGATGTATGATAAAGCAGATATAATTAATGATTTAGTTTAGCTGCCAGGATTGGAAGTTCCTGCGGAAACAATAAATTTAGATGCCTCTTCAAAAGTCATATCTAAGTAAATAACCTCATCTTTCGGAAACATTAGTAAAAATCCACTTGTTGGATTAGGTGTTGTTGGCACAAAAACATTGACTAGTTCCTTGCTCGTTTTTTTTGAAATCTCACCTTTATTATCTTTTGTAGCAAAACCAACTGCCCAACTACCTTTTCTTGGATATTCGATAAGTACAACGCTTTTCTTATTACCTTTTTTTGGTGCTAAGCTTTCTGTCATTTGACCAATTGCCGAATAAATAGTTCTTAAGATTGGAATTCTTTTTAAAGTTTCGTTAACAAGTTGCAGAATTTTTTTTCCTATAAATGATAATGATAAACTTCCAATAATCGTTATGAATATTATAGATAATAAAATTTCTAACCCTGGAATTGAAAATGGCAGATAACTATTTGGATTTATCTCTTTAGGTATTAAATTAGATGAAATCGAGATAAAAAATTTAGTTAAGTATAAAGTAATTCCTATTGGGACAAGAACAACTATACCAGTAATAAAATAATTACGTAATCTTGAAAAAAAAGAAGTTTTTTTTTTTATAATTTTAACCATATTGAATCTATAATATAATTAATATATTAAAATATATATATGAACAGAAGAAATTTCATACAATTTTTGGGCTGTGGTTGCATGTCTTTTGGACTAAATAATTGTTCAACGGCACCTATAACAGATAGAAAACAATTAAAACTTATTCCTGAACACAAATTAAATGCCCAGGCTGCATCTATATATGAAAAAATAAAAAAAAAGGAAAAACTAAGTGAAGATAAAAAAAAACTTAACGAGATAATTCAAATTGGAAAAAAAATGGAACTCGCAATATCTAAATATTTTGAAAGTAAAAATATCCAAGATCCGACAATAGGTTTTGAATGGGAGTATATTTTAATACAAAATGATAAAATTAAAAATGCATGGTGTATGCCAGGAGGTAAAATTGCAATATATACAGGTATTTTAGATGTTACAAAAAATAATAATGGACTGGCTGCAGTTATGGGGCATGAAATAGCCCATGCTGTTGCAAAACATTCTGTGGAAAGAGCAAGCAGAGGTGTACTACTTCAAACTAGTGCAAGTGTAATTGATATATTATCAGGTGGTAAATTGTCTGGAGTAAATAGAGCAACGGGAATGGATACTGTGGGACTTTTATCTCAAATTGGTATAATGAATCCATTTAATAGAAAACAAGAGACCGAAGCGGACTATCTTGGAATGATTTTTTCATCACTGTCGGGTTACGATATAAGAGAGACCTCAAAAATTTGGGAAAGAATGAAAATAGCAAACAAAGGAAAAGAACCACCGGAATTTATGAGTACACATCCATCATCTTCAAACAGAATTGAAAAGATTAATCAGTGGATAATGGAAGTTATTACAGAATATCCACCAATTGTATAAATAGTGGTGAGCCGTGTAGGATTCGAACCTACGACCCATTCCTTAAAAGGG
>CESN01093166.1_pt1 | contig 11877 bp, 14 predicted proteins | sample 531181 | NCBI WGS metagenome assembly CESN01 (sample SAMEA2621990, study PRJEB7988) | marine metagenome | isolation source: saline water (ENVO:00002010), including
GATTTGAATGATGCATCAGAGCATAAAATAAATATTATTGATGTTTGGAGCGAGGAAATTAATATTCAATTTGGAATCAAATCAGAGAGAGCAGGTTATTATTCGTTTTTATCTCTTCGGGCTGCAGTTGAAGATTTAAAACAGGACTTAATAGACATCTTGATCACTGCGCCAATAGATAAATTGAATATACAATCAGAAAAATTTAATTTTCCTGGTCATACCAACTACTTGGAAGAAAAATTAAAAGGTGATTCCTTAATGTTCATGATCTCTGATGATTTGAAAGTTGCTCTTTTAACAGACCATGTTCCGGTCAATGAAGTTATAAATTCTATAAATCCCTCGCTAATATTAAACAAGTTTAGAACTTTAGAAAAAACTTTGATTATGGACTTTGGTATAACCACTCCAAGAATTGCAATTTTAGGTATTAATCCGCATGCAGGTGATGGAGGTGTTATAGGTGCTGAAGACGACTTAATTTTAAAGCCAACAATTAAAAAATTAAAAGAACAAGGTAAAAAAGTGCTTGGACCCTATTCGGCTGATAGTTTCTTTTTAAATAGAAACTTAAAAAGATTTGATGCTGTTCTTGCTTCTTATCACGATCAAGGATTAATACCTTTCAAAACACTCACCTTTGGTAAAGGGGTAAATTTCACAGCTGGATTAAATAAAATAAGAACCTCCCCAGACCACGGTACAGCCTACGAAATTGCTGGTAAAGGAATTGCCAATACAGATTCATTTGAAGAGTGTATTTTCAAAGGAATTGAAATTTTTAAGCAAAGAAAACGATATCAAAAACAAAAAATTGATAATAAGGGAAACTTATAGTTAAATGCAGGAAAATAATGATTGATGATATAAAAGTAAAGCTTAATAAAAATTTATATATTTGCAGGCTTAATGATATCAAATAATGGATCAATTAAAAGCTTTTGATATACAATTTATTGGATTAAAGCTGGGAAGTCATTTGTTTGAATATCATGTAAAGCAGACGTTCTTTGAGAATTTTGATTTTTATGATTTTAATGATACTGATGCAATAATTTTCCTCAAATTGGAAAAAAAAACAACACTGCTTGAGTTAAATTTTAAGATAGAGGGGTCTGTTAATATTAATTGTGATGTTAGTAATGAACCATACAATCAATTTATCAACTCAGAATTTAAGCTTGTAGTCAAGTTTGGCCCAGAATACAATGATGATAATGAAAGTATTTTAATTATTCCTCATGGGTCGCATAAAATAAACGTCGCACAATATATATATGAATTTATTATTTTATCGGTCCCGCAAAAAAGAGTTCACCCAGGAATTGCAAATGGTACTTTAAATTCAGAAATACTCAAAAAACTCGAAAAACTTGGCCCAAAGGCATATAAAAATAATAATTCTAGCAACGATCCTGATCCGCGCTGGAATGCATTAAGAAGATTATTAACAGAAAAAGAATCTGAAAATGGCGCATCCAAAAAGAAAAATCTCAAAAACTAGAAGAGACAAAAGACGAACACATTACAAAGCTAAAGCTTCGCAGATTGCAACTTGTCCAACTACTGGGGAACCTCACTTATATCACCGTGCTCATTGGTATGAAGGAAAATTATACTATAGAGGCAAAGTACTAATTGATAATTCTGTTTCAGAAGAAACAACCACTTAAAATTTGACCAAAAAAGTTCATTAGATATTTCAAATTAAATTTTTTTAAAAAAGCTGTTTTTTGACGATTTTTGACTAAAAAACAGTATTTTTGGTGTGTTTTTGGTCGTTTTTTAGCAAATTTTGATAAAAATCGACTTTTTTAAAAAAATTTACATGAGTAGAATCTCAGCTGCTATTACCGCTACAGGTGCTTATGTCCCGGAATTCGTTCTAACTAATTCTATGTTAGAAAAAATGGTTGACACAAGTGATGAGTGGATTCTTACAAGAACTGGGATAAAAGAAAGGAGAATATTGAAAGATGAAGGAAAGGGAAGTTCTTTTCTAGCTATCAATGCGGCAAAAAACCTCATAACCAAAAACTCTATTGACCCTAGAACTATCGACCTTGTCATTGTTGCGACTGCCACTCCTGACATGAAGGCAGCTTCAACTGCTTCCTTTACTGCAACCCAAATTGGCGCCATTAATGCTTTTTCATTTGATATGGACTCTGCTTGTTCAGGATTTTTATTTGGTATGTCTACTGCTGCTAGTTATATAGAATCTGGAAAGTACAGTAAGGTATTATTGATTGGTGCTGATAAAATGTCCTCAATAGTTAATTATAAAGACCGTGAAACTTGCATAATCTTTGGAGATGGGGCTGGAGCTGCTTTATTTGAGCGTAACGATGAAGGCTTAGGCCTTATAGATGAATACCTGAAAACAGATGGAAACGGAAGAGAATTTCTACAAGCTACATATGGTGGGTCGTCGTATAAAATTACACCTGAGGTTCTACTAAAAGGAGGACAGTTTGCCTTTCAAGAAGGCAAGACAGTTTTCAAAAATGCTGTTTTTAATATGGCTAACGCAACTTCCAAAATAATGGAAAGAAATAATTTAAGAAAGGATGATATCCAATGGCTTGCTCCCCATCAAGCTAACAAAAGAATTATAAATGCAATTGCAGAACGAATGGGGCTTAAGGCTGAAAAAGTGATGATGAATATTAAGAAATATGGGAATACAACGTCAGCAACATTACCCCTTTTATTGTCAGATTATGAGTCGCGCCTCAAAAAAGGAGATACTGTAATTTTCACTGCTTTTGGTGGAGGTTTCAGCTGGGGGTCTATTTATTTAAAGTGGGCCTACACACAAAATCAAAAAAATTAATAATTTAAAATACTAGTATCATGAATTTAAAAGAAATTCAAAATTTAATAAAATTTGTTGCTAAATCTGGGGCAAATGAAGTAAAATTGGAAATGGATGATGTAAAAATCACTATACGTACAGGTAGAGATTCAGTAAGTTCTGAGATTCAACAAATTAATACGCCTATACAACCACAAGTGACATTAGATCAGCATTCATCAAATGCTATCGAAAAAACTCAAGATGCATCAAATAATTCGGAAAGCTTGGCAGATGATTCAAAGCTGATTACCATAAAATCTCCAATTATTGGAACATTCTACAGAAAACCCTCACCTGACAAACCAATATTTGTTGAAGTGGGTCAAACTATCGCAGAGGGTGATGTACTTTGTGTAATTGAAGCTATGAAATTATTTAATGAAATTGAATCGGAAGTGTCTGGTAAAATTATTAAGGTTCTAGTGGATGATGCGACACCTGTTGAATTTGATCAACCTCTTTTCTTAGTAGATCCTTCATAATTGAAATTTGTACAATTAAAAAAAACAAAATTCAACTTAAAACTGAGAAACTATGTTTAAAAAAGTATTAGTTGCTAATCGCGGAGAAATTGCCCTAAGGGTGATAAGAACTTGCAAAGAAATGGGGATTCAAACAGTGGCTGTTTATTCAACTGCAGATGCTGAAAGTCTTCACGTTAGGTTTGCAGACGAAGCGGTCTGTATAGGTCCTGCATTAAGCAGCGAATCGTATCTCAATGTAGCAAATATTATTTCGGCTGCAGAAATCACCAATGCTGATGCAATACACCCTGGTTATGGATTTCTATCAGAAAATGCTCGTTTTTCTAGAATATGTGAAGAGCATGGTATTAAATTTATTGGGGCATCTCCAGAAATGATTGATCGCATGGGAGACAAAGCAAATGCAAAAGCTACAATGAAAGCTGCCGGTGTACCCTGTATCCCAGGAAGTGACGGAGTTATTGAAAACTTCCCAGATTGTAAAAAAATTGCAAAAAAAACTGGCTATCCAGTTATGCTCAAAGCCTCTGCAGGCGGTGGTGGAAAAGGAATGCGTGCTGTTTGGAGCGAAAAAGATCTAAAAGATGCATGGGACTCTGCACGCCAAGAATCAAAAGCTGCTTTTGGAAATGATGACATGTACATGGAAAAACTAATTGAAGACCCAAGGCATATTGAAATTCAAGTTATTGGTGACTCAAAAGGGAATGCTTGTCATCTTTCAGAAAGAGACTGCTCTGTTCAAAGGCGTCACCAAAAACTAACTGAAGAGGTCCCTTCTCCATTTATGACAGATGAATTGAGAAAGAAAATGGGGGCAGCAGCTGTAAAAGCAGCAAAATTTATTAAGTACGAAGGGACAGGTACAGTCGAATTTTTAGTTGATAAGCACCGAAATTTCTATTTCATGGAAATGAATACTAGAATTCAAGTTGAACATCCAATTACTGAACAAGTTATTGATTTCGACCTTATCAGAGAGCAAATATTAGTAGCAACAGGTATTCAGATATCAGGAAAAAACTACACTCCAAACCTACACTCCATCGAATGTAGAATTAATGCAGAAGACCCATACAATGGATTTAGACCTTCTCCAGGAAAAATAACAACACTTCATTCGCCAGGAGGGCATGGAGTTCGGTTAGACACCCATGTTTACGCAGGCTATACCATACCTCCTAATTACGATTCAATGATTGCTAAACTAATTACTACGGCTCAAAGTAGAGAGGAAGCTATAAACAAAATGAAAAGAGCATTAGATGAATTTGTGATTGAAGGAATTAAAACAACAATACCTTTCCATAGAGAACTAATGGAGCACCCTGACTATATTTCAGGAAATTACACTACAAAATTTATGGATGATTTTACCATGAATCCAATTGACTAAAATTTAACTTATATAAATCAAAGTTTGTATTTGAGTTATGAATCCATCCTATTGGGAAAAAAAATATTGGCTGAGTGATATCAATTTTATAATAATTGGAAGTGGAATAGTAGGCCTTAGCACAGCTTTGTTTTTAAAGAGCAAGTTCCCAAAGAAAAATATTGTTATTGTTGAAAAAGGAATTTTACCCAGTGGAGGAAGTACTAAAAATGCTGGGTTTAGTTGCTTTGGTAGTTTAAGCGAGATATTAAGTGACCTCGAAACACATACTAATACTGAAATTTTAGACTTAGTAAATGAACGAGTGATTGGTTTAAATCTGATGCGTAAAACTCTAGGAGATGATAATATTGATTATAAAAAATCTGGGGGATACGAGTTATTTATGGACAAAGAATCTCTTATTTACGACAAATGCTTAGAGAATTTAAAAATAATCAACGATCTACTAAGTCCTATTTTTAAAGATGATGTTTATAAAGTCGTAAGTACTCCTAATTGCTTTTCAAAACTGAAGCCTAAATGTGTTTTTAGCCAATTTGAAGCTCAATTAGATCCAGGAAAAATGATTCTCTCTTTGATCAAACTAGTACAATCTAAAGGAATTAAATTACTCAATAATATTAATGTCAAAAGTTATCAAGAGTCCGATAACTTTGTTCAAATTGAGACTAATTTCATTGATTTAAAATGCGATAAAATTGTGTTGACCACAAATGGATTTACTAATAAATTAAATAAGCTTGAAGTTGCGCCTGCTCGAAATCAAGTGCTAGTCACAAAGCCAATTAAAAACTTAGAAATCAATGGATCGTTCCACATGGACCGTGGTTACTATTACTTCAGAAATATCGATAAACGCATATTAATTGGTGGAGGGCGACAGCTAGATTTTGAAAATGAAAGTACAACAAAGTTTGGAACTACTCACTTAATTCAAAATAAATTAGAACAATTACTTAGAGATATAATATTACCCAATCATGATTTTGAGATAGAGAACCGATGGTCTGGAATTATGGGGGTTGGGCCTAACAAATCACCCATTATCTCAAAACTCTCAGAAAGAGTGTATGCCGGTGTGAGAATGGGTGGAATGGGAATAGCAATTGGATTTAATGTAGGAAAAAAACTTTCAGAAATTATTTCATAGACATTAATTAAATTTGTTTCAAAAAAATTGTACATAGTTTAATTTACTTACTCAAATGGAACTTTTACTCATTTCCCTTGTTACTTTTTTTTCCGCAATTTTGACCTTTTTTTCTGGATTTGGATTGGCTACTATTTTAACCCCAGTAATGCTTCTTTTTTTTCCCCCTGAGATTGCTATTTTTTTAACTGGAATAATTCACTTTTTAAACAATATCTACAAATTAACTATTGTTGGAAAAAAAATTAATATCTCAGTAGTGATTAAATTTGGAGTTCCAGCAATTTTAGCTTCTTATATTGGTTCTTCTACATTATTCTTTATTAGTGAAAGCACCTTTTTTACACATAACTTATTTACTCACACAACTGAAATTTCATATATAGACTTTACAATTTCGATAATATTAATTTTATTTGCCCTAATTGATTTAATCCCTCTTTTACAAAAAATAAAATTTAATAACTCTATTCTGCCATTGGGCGGTTTCCTAAGCGGATTCTTTGGAGGATTAACTGGTAATCAGGGTGCCTTGAGAAGTGCATTTTTAATAAAACTAAACTTAGATAAAACTGTATTTATCGCTACCACTGTTGTTATTTCCTTTTTTGTTGACTTGACTAGAGTCAGCGTCTATCTTTTTAAGGTAAATGGACTTGATATATCTAATTATTTTATAGTTGGATCATTTGCAGTTGCATCTGCAATTTTAGGATCATTAATTGGCAATAAATTACTAAAGAAAGTAACGCTGGAGTTTATTAGAAATTTAGTTGCAATGATGATTTTAATAATTGCGACTTTACTAATGATTGGGCTTTTATAAGTTATAGAATGAGTTATTAAACTTTATGAGTTGATGGCCTCAACTCCCTCAATTTTTTCTCCCATCATTTCCTTTAACATATTCTCTATGCCGTTCTTTAGCGTAAAAGTAGAAGAAGGACATCCACTACAGGCACCCTGAAGAATAACTTTCACAATTTTTGTAGTAGGATTATACGATTCAAATAAAATATTACCTCCATCGCTAGCAACCGCTGGGCGAACATACTCATCCAGAATATTAATAATCTCTTTAGAAGTATCATCCAAACTTTCATTTTGCTTTTCATATTCAACAGAGGATTCCTGTTGAGCTTTATTTATACTAGAATCAATGATGCTTTTCTTTTCCTCAATGTACTGTTTAATAAAAGTCCGAAGCTCATTAGTTATTTCATTCCACTCGACAATATCAAACTTTGTAATTGATACGTAATTTTTATCTAAAAAAACTGATTTTACAAATGGAAATTGGAATAATGCAGTTGCAAATGGCGACTTTTTGGCCTCCTCAATTGAATTAAATTCAAATATTGATGGAACTAATATTTTATTAGACACAAATTTTAAAACTGCAGGGTTGGGTGTGCTTTCAGAATAAATTGTGATCGCAATCTTTTCCTGATTTGTATTTGTAACAACTACCCCTCCTCCATTTAAATAATTTTGAATTTGTACTGCGACCTCGTTTTTAACCTCATCCCATTCTACAATATCAAATCGCTCGATAGAAATAAAATTTGCAGATATGTAAACCTTCTTAACAAAAGGCAAATAAAACAACTGCTGAGCTATCGGAGAGTCCTTGGCTTCATCTATATTTGAAAATTCATAATTGTCTCCCTCTACTAAAAACTTATTTGACTCAAACTTTAAAATTTTTGAGTTAGTAGTTTCTTTTGCTAAGATTTTAAAATTTTCCATGATTAGTCTGCAAAGATAATAAACGATTACAAGAATTTATCAGCTAAGCTTAGCCTCCAAATTAATACCACAATTTAAAGCTCCGCTAATTGGACAATCTTCTTTTGCCTCATTGGCAAATTTTAAAAACTCTGCTTCAGTGATTGAAGGAATCTGAGCTGATAAATTTAAGTGAATAGATTTCACAGCCCCATCTTCAAAAGTTAAACAAGCATCTGTATTTAATTCTTTTGGTTTAAAATTAGACTCATTCAACACAAAACTTAATTTCATATTAAAACAACCTGCCAAAGCAGCGGCTATTAGTTCCTCTGGGTTAGTTCCAAGTTTACCATCATCATTTTTGAATCTCGTTTTAAAACTATATGGCATATTTTCAAAAGCTCCACTCCCTGCACTCAAAACGCCTTGACCATCTGCTCCATCGCCATTCCAAACTGCGACTACTTTTCTTTTCATAATATTTAGATTATATTTATTTAGTTTTAAATTTAATCAAAATAGTATTATGAAAAAACAATTTGAGTTTAATAAAGATATTGGCGGACTGTTCGTTAACGTGATCGTTGTTTACTTATTACTAATTTTTACTTTAGGACTTGGAACACCTTGGGCTGTTTGTAAACTTGAGCGCTGGAGAGCAGATAATACAACAATCGAGGGAAGGAAAATTAAATTTATTGGAGAGGGAAGCTCATTGCTAGGTAAATTTTTGTTTTGGTACTTTTTAACCATAATAACACTCGGAATATACGGATTATGGATGGTCAACAACTTTGAAAAATTTAAAGCTGATAATACTGTATTCTTAGATTAGATGAAAATCCCTCAAAAAAGATACTTTTTAGCACTAATTGGGTTAATTCTATTCTCTTCAGGAATATGTGCTTTTGGGGAAGCGGTTATTTTAAAATACGAAAATAACAACTGGTTTTGGCCAGGGACCATTTCGTTAATTTTAATTAATGCTGGCCTTGGTCTTATGATAAAAAATAAGTGGGGTACATTTTAAGATTTATTGTATAGCAAAAGAAATTGGAAGTGAATACTGAACAGTGACTGGCTTTCCTTTCTGTCTTACTGGCTTCATCTTAGGTAAGCTGTTAATTACTTTGGCAACTTACTTTTCTAGACGAGGATGGGAAGCTCTGGAACGAACCTAAACAATATCTCCGTTCTTGTTTGTTTTGAATATCATACTTATTCTTATTGAACCCGAGCATAGATCTCCTTCTTCAGTTCCATCAAGCCACTGATTTAGTGTTTTAATTCTTTTACTAGTAAGTTCAGCTAGATAATAATTTACACACATCCTATATGAAGAGCCGTAATAGAAACCTTTATCTTCTTTTGGATATTTCATTTTGACTTCTGAATCTCTAAATTTAATCCAATTCCGCTGAGAGGACCTTAATGCTTCAATAAATTCATAATCATCGGCGTACATTAATAAAATTTTCTTGTAAACGATATTTAAATCTTCATCGATTTCCCTGTACTCATTTACTGCTTGTGATTCTAACTGACGTATTGTTTGGCTATGGATGGTATGTATGAGAAATAAATTAAATAAAATTAAAATAATTATGTTTTTAAACTGAAAATCAACTTTCATTTTCTTGCTAATTTTAAAATTATAACTTAGGAAAACCAGGGGTGAGTTCCAAATTGATTTGCTTTTACCTTTTGCTCTGTATTCAAATGAAATTTTATACCCTTAAGAACAGAACCTAAATAAGATTTGAGTTTAGGTTTAATAAAAAAATAATGAAACAAGGGGTAAAAAAATTTAGGTGTCTTACTACTTAAATATGGTGTTACAGTAATTGTTAGCTTAGTGAACTTTTCCAAGGCTGAAATCTTCCATATTACATCAGATTTCTTTCCTTCTTTGGTGCCAATTTTGATTTGATAACCATTAATCGGATCCCATTTATAAAAGAATCTATGGTAGGTTCGCCCATTTAAATAGATTAATTCATCCTTGATGATTTTCTCTCCGTCTGATTGCAATAAATTATTTTTCTTGCAAAAAGGATGAAATAGATTTAGATTTTCAGGCAAAGATATTAAGGACCACACCCTATCTTTTGAGTGAGCTAATTTGATCGAATTAGAAATTTTATACATAACCTCTTTTCTGCAATGAGAAAAATAATTTTATTCTTCCAATGTAAAAGTTCTAACAGATGGATTGAAGGGTGAGTCAATTAATTTTCCTTCAGAATCAATTAACTCTAATTTAATTGAAATCTCACCTTTTGGAAGTCCCTCTATGTAATAAGGTACCCATTTGTCAATTAAAAATTCTTTACCATTAATAGTTGCCCTAACTTTATTCCCATTGGCTGATATGGATGTATTAATTAAATAAAAATCCAACAATACTCGGTCCGTATCCTCTCCTTTGTAGACTCCTTTAGGTCGACTATAAAACAATAATTCTTGTGTCAAGTCCAACTTTTGGCCATCTCCAACTTGTGCAAGATAGTAGGCGCTCGGGTTTTTTACTGACTCGTGATAGGATCTCGAAAGAAAAGCTAGTATTACATTATTCCCCTCGTCGAGCTCATGCTCAAATTCCGGTGAATATTTGGCTGAGTAAGGCCCATTATTTATAATCAGATGAATGTGTTGTCCTTTCGCAGAATTAGCAAGGTTATAATCAAAGTCCTTCTGGGTCTGAACTCCAAGTTCGTAATTATCTAGCATAAAAGAAAATGAATAAAATTCACCATTATCATTTGGGCCATCTTTGATATCTATTTTTGAATTTAAATATTCGGGCGAGCCTAACACTTCCGTAATAGTTATGGTTTTTTTATTACAAGAAAAAATTAATACAGTAATTAATAGAAGTACTTTTTTCATTTTTTATATCTTTTTTAAGATTAGTTAATATACTTTATAGGCTGCCTTTTTTAATTCAGCAGGAATTGAGAAATCAAATTCTATTGATCTAGCCATAAATAAACCATACATTTTATTCTCTGGATCAATCCAAAAATGTGTATTATGATATCCACTCCAGCCGTATGATCCTACACCTGCGCCACTACCCTCTATCTCTTGATTCTCCAACACGCTAAAAGTAAAGCCTATATAATATCCTGCAAGCGCTGGGAAAACTCCAGGTTCGTTAGGGTCAGGGTATCCGTTTGTATATTTTGAAGTCATTATATCAATGCTCTCGCTTGATAAGATTCTTGAGCCGCCATATACACCGTCATTTACTAGCATCTCACAAAACTTAGAAAAATCGCTCATGGTAGAAACCAATCCTTCTCCACCAAAATGAGCCTTGTTAGTTTCCATATATGAATAACCATCTAAAGCGGCGGTGTATCCGTCCAGATTAAAATCGGTTTGGTTAAAAGCGGAATTTGGTTTAATATTAACGCGCAAAGGTTGAAATCGTAATCTATCATCTTCAGTTAGATAAAATTTAGTGTCAATCATTCCTAACTTATCAAAAATATTTTCTTTTAGAAATTCATAAAAACCCATCCCAGACAAAACTTCAATTAGTCTTCCTAATATTGCTTGATTAAGGCCATACGCGTACATGGTACCTGGCTCAAATTCTAGGGGCTGTTGTGCAACCGCTTTCGAGAAGTCGTCCAAGTTATCAAATTTAGAAGTACTAATATAGTTAGGGTATAAACTTTTGTGAGTCCCTGTTAACCAATTTTCACCATTGGGTAAATAATATACATAGCCAGATCTGTGGGTGAGAAGATCAATAATTTTTAATTTATTATTACATGGATAAACACCGTCAGAACTCTTACATTCAATGTCTTTGTATTCGGGAAGGTAATTTTCCAATGGGTCATTTAGATTGAATTTGCCTTGCTCATGTAATATCATAGCTGCAACAGTTGTAACTGTTTTAGTCATAGAATGTATAGCGAAAATGGTATTTTCTGCAATCTCTTTGTCACCAAGTGCACCAGAATTTATAATATTATTGTAAACAATATCTCCGTCTTTATATAGCATAAAGACATTAGAGCCTGTTTTACCATCATCGATTAAGGATTGCTGATAATCTAAAATAGGGTCTGAAGAATTACAACCAACTAACAGAGCTAAAAAGAAAATTAATTTTTTCATGGGTAATAAATTTAGGTAAATATAAAAAATGATTGAACACCGTTATAATATTTTAAGGGGTAAATATGAAAATATAATTTTAGGTCGCACAACATTTAATGAAGCACGGTTTATT
>CESN01105716.1_pt1 | contig 11860 bp, 6 predicted proteins | sample 531181 | NCBI WGS metagenome assembly CESN01 (sample SAMEA2621990, study PRJEB7988) | marine metagenome | isolation source: saline water (ENVO:00002010), including
CCTAGTAGCATTCATCAGAGAACGCCACTCGTAGTGGGTAGTCGATTTGAAATGTCAGACTTTGAGAGATTCATCCAAGGCTGAAAAGTTCAGGTTATTTTTCGATGTTTTTCAAAATTGCTTTTAAAACACTCGGAATCTTCAGCTGCCAAATCCTGCTCTTTTTCTCCTCTATAAATGGAAAAGAGACCGATGAATTCCCAGTAATTTTAACGGCTAATACTTTGAGCCCCTTGATGGAGCGTGAGCTTCGTGGCTGTTTTGATTTCTTTTGGAATGAATGGAATGATAACCTATCAAGCCCAACCTATGGCATGACTAACGGGGACTATGTCGGCTTAAAAAAGTACAGCCCTTTAGCCATTGAAAATCAAGGCTTCTATTTTACTGCCATTATTATCGGAGTGGAACGAGGTTGGATTACCCTGGACGAAGGGGAAAAAAGAATCCTTATAACTCTTAAAACGCTGAGGTCCTTAAAGCGAATAAAAGGCTTTTGGTATCATTTCATTGACCAAGAAACAGGAAAGAGAGGATGGAAGGATTCCAATAACATTGAACTCAGCAATGCATCTGCTGGCACGATGCTTTTGGGTGCCTTGGCTGCATCCGAATATTTTGGCGGCGAAATTAAAAAAATAACCATAGAATTATATGAGGAAATGGACTGGAAATGGTTCACCAACCCTGTTACCAAGCACCCATATTTGGCATGTTACCCTGAAGATCTTCCCGATCGGCTGCCAGCCGGTATAACTAACGAAGGGATGTTTGGAGGCTGGGCAGCATACGCAGAACATATCTTCTTGTACATTTTGGCGGCAGGTTCCCCTAATCCAGATTTTGCCACCGGTGCAGATTCCTATTATGCCATGAAGACTTACCAAGGAAAATACAAAGGAGAAAAGTTTGTTATCTGCGGAACTGGATCAGCTTTTACTTATCAATGGACCCATGCATTCATCGATTTTCGCAACATAAGGGATAAACTTGGACGCGATTGGTTTTTGAATTCTCGCCATGCGGCACTCGCTGCCAGGCAGTATGCGATTGATAATGCGGAAAGGATCAAAGGGCTCGGTCCTGATTCTTGGGGGATGTCTGCATGCATAAGTCCTTCCACCGGGTACAGCGGGCATTATGGTTCCCTTCCAATTGGTGCAGGTTATAATCTGCTGGAAGATGGCACCGTGGCAACCTATGGGGCACTTTCATTTTTGCCCTTTACCCCCCAAGCATCGATCTCGGCACTGAAGCACATGTATGGGATACCGGGGCTAGTTGGCAAGTACGGTCTCTATGATGCCTATAGTTATGCAACCAAGGCGAATGGGAACAATCCATGGATTGCCAAGAGTTACCTCGGAATTGACAAGGGTCTGGTTCTGTTAATGTTCGAGAATTATTCCACTCAATTAATTTGGAAATTACTTCATCAAAACCAGTACATTCGCAAGGGATTAAGAAGGATCGAGTTTAGCAAGTCTTCTTAGGATTCAATAATAATCCCTCAATTTGGCATGACTGAATAGGATGTTGCTGATAGGTTAAATTACCTCAATAGTTATCACTAGATTGATAAAATGAAAAAGAAAGAAATCCTATTTTTCCTAGTTGCAGTCTTGATGCACTCCTTTTTACCCCTGCTTGCCCATGATTCTCACAAGGGTCTGCATCACTGGGAAATACCCAGCATGGATCCGGACCGGATCATACTTACTTTTCATGGTGACCCATCCACGAGCCGAGCCGTAACCTGGAGAACGGATAAAAGCATAACCAAGGCAGTTGCTCAAATTGCTGAAGCGAAAGTGAATTCGAAGTTTACGGATGATGCTGTTTCAGTGGAAGCGGCTACCGAAGCATTCGATCTTGGCCAATACAAAGGTAACTCAGCCTTGGTGGTTCATTACCATGGGGCAAAATTTAAGAATTTGAAGCCAAATACTCAGTATGTTTATCGAGTAGGGGATGGCTCTAAGCACTGGTCAGAATGGATTCAGTTCCGCACCGCAAAGTCAAGCTATGCCCCCACTCAGTTTGTCTATTTTGGAGATGCTCAAAACGATGTCCTTGATCATTGGTCCCGGGTGATTCGTATGGCTTACCAAACTGCCCCGAATGCCTCCTTTGCCATTCATGCGGGAGATTTAATCAACAAGGCTCATCGGGATCATGAATGGGCTCAGTGGTTTAAGGCGGGTGGCTTTATACATAGCCAATGGACTGCCATTCCCGCGGTGGGGAATCATGAGTTCATGCTCATTGGAGAAACACCATTGAAAGGTTGGAGCTGGTTTAAAGAGAAGAAGAAAGTTTCCATCCAATGGCGGCCTCAATTCACTTTACCCGTGGAGAAAGATTTGGTGCCGGAACTTCATGAGACTGTTTACACTGTGGATTACCAAGATATTCGAGTGATTGTTCTAAATTCAAACGATCATTTGGAGCAACAGACAAAATACCTCGAACAAAAACTGAAAAATTGTACGGCTAAATGGAAGATTGTCACTTGTCATCACTCGGTATTTTCTCCAGCTGATGGACGCAATTTTCAGTTCGCCCGGGATCATTGGAAGCCCCTGCTCGATAAATACAATGTGGACCTTGTGCTCAATGGGCATGACCACACTTATGCACGGGGTCATGTTCCAGTTCGCACAAGGGATGAGAAAAGTGCGAGCGAACTTGGAACGGTGTATGTTACTTCAGTTTCTGGACCTAAACAATACGCACTCGATCCGAAGCAAATCAAGGCTTACAAATCGGATGGTTATCAGTCCGATAAAACAGCGGAGCAAACACAGTTTTTTCAGGTAATCACGATTGAGGGTAATACCCTGAGTTATGTAGCTTACACGGTCATGGGAGATGAATATGACCGGGCAACGATCCAAAAAGACTTTGAAACGGGCAGGAAGTTTCTAGAGGATTAAGAGGGTTTATCGTGAAAATGGAGGCAGTATGAAAGCCCTGATTCTTTCCCTGGTCACTTCCGATGCGTTTCTTTTTCGAAATCTTCCTAGCTCTTCTTAAAAATTGTACTAAAAACAAAAATACATTCTATTCGTTCTTGTTTTGAAACCAGTTGATTCATTATTTATATGAAGTGCTTATTGGCAAAGTACATGCCATTGTTGTTTTGCTTATTGGTAATATTCAGACTATCTGCAAGTGAATTTAGGCTTGAGGTCGATCAACATTTTAAAACATCGATTTCCAACGATGATCTTCTTACCGGTTATCCATTTCGTTCCAATTTAAAGTTGCAGGCTGGAGGCTTTTTAAAATTAACCGATGGCAAGGGAAGCAAGACGGATGGATCTCTTCGGACTTTCGCCCGTGATGACATCAAAGATTGGGTGGTCACTTTCTCAAGACTTAAAATCACTAGGTTAGAAGAAGTCAGGGTATTCTCCTGGAACGAAGATCAACGGGCCCAGCAGGATTATGACCTAGCCTATAGTACGGACGCCGGGAAAACTTTTCTTCCATTGGCCAAAGAGATTCGCGCTCTTCAAAGTGGTGCCTGTAACCTGACTCGAGTTCCATGCAGGGTCGATGGAGTGACTGACCTGCGTTTGACTTTTCGTAACCCTGAAGATCGGGAAAATCCCAACAACACCTTGCATTCCTCCATCCTTGAAATTGATGCACTGGGAGTGCCTATGCTTCCACTCACTTTTGCGGAGGCCAAAAAAGCAGGCAGGGACAACTCTGTACTCTTGCAAAAGGCGGAAAGCATCATGGACCAAGAGGGCCGTTCCAATGGTTTGTCTCCGAAACCAAAACTTGCTGAATTTGCAACCGAGATTAAACCCGCACTTCGTAAAACTTGCCTGCAATGCCATGGTCCGGATAAGCAGAAAGGAAAATTCCGTATTGATACCCTCGATCCTGATCTTTTGCATGGCGAAGATGTTGCATGGTGGTTGGAAGTGCAGGATGTAATAAGCAATGGCGAGATGCCCCCCGATGATGCGGACCAACTCCTTGGAGATGAAGATCGGACAAGAATAGTGGATTGGTTGGCCTCGGAAATACAAACAGCTTCCCAGTTAAGACGGAGTGAGAGTGGTCATTCTTCCTTCCGAAGAATGACCCGTTACGAATATAGCTATGCACTGCAGGATCTGCTCGCACTTCCAAATGATTTTGCAGCAGATCTACCCCCGGAAACCACTTCCGAGGATGGTTTTAAGAACAGTTCGGAAATGCTGCAGATGACAGCTACGCAATTCGAGCAGTACCGTGAAATTGCCCGCAAGGCTCTTGATTTAGCGGCAGTTGAGGAGAGCGAGAGGAAACCCATCTATTTTGGAGTATCCATGGAGGATCTTTCACGGCATCGTTGGTATGAACAGGAGCAAAAATTGGAAAAACTCCAAAAGGTACATCAGGACAATCCCATCGAATTGAAAAAAAAGTTGGAAGAGTACCAGCCCAAAGAGGAGTATGTGCGTAAGAGAGCTCATTTTTGGAATCGAGGTAATGGCCTGCGAATTGGTTCCCAATGGCAGAGAACATCATGGCGGGGTAAATTCTCAATTCCTCCTAGAACGGAACCCCCGGCCATCCCAAAAAGCTTTTCCGTGGTCGCGAACCTTCCGGTGAAGCAAACCTTAACCGTGGACCTTTGGGATGTGCTTCCGGACACCGGCGTCATTCGAGTGCGGGCTCTGCTCAGTCGGTCGACTCCTGAAAACCAAAGTCCTCCTGTTTTAAGCCTTTTGTTCGGACATGTGGTCAGTACCAACTCCTTTGCCTCCGAAAAAGTGGGTTCGGGTCAGGAAATCCTTTCTGTTCCCAGTGCCCCTCAATTTTATGAATGGACTTTTCCCCTGGGTGAGGTTGTGCGGAATCCTTTCCGAAAGGTGGAGAACTTGAAAGGTCCGAACCCCGCCGAATATATAAGGTTTCAAAATACCTCTTCCACCAAGGAGGGGGTTACTCTCCACTATGTCGAGGTGACCGCTCCTTTTCACGAACAATGGCCTCCGGATTCTCATAGAAAGATTTTTCCTGCGGTTACTGACGGTGCCAAATCCGTGATGGATGCACGCGAGATTATCTTGAACTTTATGGAAAAGGCATGGCGCCGGCCTGTAAGCACAGAAGAGGTCGACCGGAAGCTGGCCATCTTTTATAAATTTCGGAAAGCAGAAATTAGTTTTAAAAATGCAATCCTTGAAACGCTTGCAACGGTTCTGTCTTCTTCAAACTTTCTTTATCTGGCACAATCAGATGAGACTAAGGAAGGAAACACCGCAGAGAATAACAGGGATTTCGGCCTAGCCACCCGCCTTTCCGTTTTCCTATGGTCCAGTCTGCCGGATGAGGAACTATTGGATTTGGCGGCCAAGGGAGAGCTGGACAACTCGAAGACTTTGGTTGCACAGGCGAAGCGCATGCTCGCCGATCCAAAGGCGGAACGATTGATCAGGCATTTCGTGCGGCAGTGGTTAGGCATGGAATTGTTGGATTACCTCGAGGTGGATGAAAAGGCCTACCCCAAATTCGATCCAACCTTGAAGGAAGATATGAGTAAAGAACCGATCGCCTTTTTCAGAGAAGTGCTTGGAGCCAATCGTAGCGTGCTTGATTTTCTTCATTCGGATTATGCAATGATCAACGAGCGACTTGCCAATCATTACGGAATTTCAGGAGTTTATGGAACCAAGCTTCGAAAAGTTTCCTTGGAACCATCACAGAATCGAGGCGGGTTGCTTTCCCAGGCGGGTTTGCTTGCAATGAATTCAGACGGGAAAGATTCCCATCCCCTAAAGAGAGGGATCTGGTTGCTCGAGCGTCTGCTCAATGATCCTCCTCCACCGCCTCCGCCCGCTGTTCCTGAAATCGATTTGGCCGATCCCGAGATTCTGAAATTATCTTTGAAGGAACGAATGGAGGACCACCGCAATGACCCTGCTTGCAGGTCTTGTCATGCAAAGATTGATCCGTGGGGCATTGCCTTTGAAAATTTTGATGCGACCGGGGCCTGGCGTTCTGAGATTGGAAAGGAACCGGTTGATGCATCCAGCCTCCTCTACAATAAACAGGAACTGAACGGAATGGATGGATTAAAGAGATTCCTTTTGGAAAACCGTCAGGATCAATTTGCCCGAAGCTTGACCCACAAGATGGCCGCCTATGCCCTAGGCCGGCCTTTGACCTTTGCCGATCGCGTGCAAATCAACCGGGTGGCCGGAGAATTGCGAACTGCGGGAGATGGCCTGGCTGACCTCGTCTTTCTGATTGTGCAAAGCGACCTTTTTCGTAAATTATAAAGAAGAATATTGTTCGAGTCATGAATCAAAAAATTTCATCTTTGGACCGCAGGAAATTCCTGCGTGGAACAGGTTTGGCCTTGGCATTGCCTTGGTTGGAGTCCTTTTCCGGTTCCCTGAGCGCCGCTCCATCCGCAAGTGATTCAATCAGGCGACTAGCCTGCTTTTATATGCCCGATGGCGTTCCGATGCCGAGGATGGATGATCCCGCTTACACGGACTGGAGCTGGTTTCCTCACGGTAAGGGTAAGGATTTCACTCTCACCAAGTGTCTCGATCCCCTAAACCCACTCAAGGATAACCTGACGGTGTTTTCAGGGTTGTCTCATCCAGCAGTCCGCAAGGTGCATGGCCATTCCAATGCAGACCAGTTCTTGACCGGAGCGGATACCGGTAATCGGGGAGGCTATCAAAACAGTATATCCCTTGATCAGGCTTTTGCCGCTCAGGTGGGGGACCGCACCAGACATTCCTCTTTGGTGATGTCCACCGACGGGGGTACCGGTTCTCCGAGGGGTGCCCAGACGATGTCCTTCAACCGCAAGGGTCGCCATATGCCTGCAGAACATAAGCCCAAACGTATTTTTGACATGCTCTTCGTGAAGAGCGGAAAGGATGCGGCTCATCGTTTATCCTTAAGTCAAAGCACACTGGACGATCTTTTGGAGGATGCCAAATCTTTAAGCAGGAGTCTTTCTCATCATGATCAAAATCGGTTGGAGGAGTACTTGCAGTCCGTCCGGGATACCGAACGAAATGTGGAGAAAGCGAAGAAGTGGCTCGATATTCCCTTGCCACAGGTGGATGTGAGCCATCTTAATTTGGACATTACCCCAGAAGAGCCGAGGACCTACCTGCAAACCATGTATGAGCTGATCTTTTTGGCATTCAAAACCGATTCAACCCGGGTGGCCACCTATCAGATTGGTCGGGAGAACGGAGTTGGAGCCAGCGATTATATGGCCCGAGCGGTAGGTTTTAACCTCACTCATCAACTTTCCCATGAAACCAAAAAACCGGGAGGTTGGGAAAATTTCGGAACTTATTGTAATTTTCTGAGTACAGAGTTGGCCCGGTTTGCGAATAAGTTAAAAAACACCGAAGAAATCGGTGGAGATGGAAACATGCTCGATAACACGGCTTTGCTTTTTGGCTCTGCTTCCAGCGCTTTCCATCTTTCTCGAAATTATCCCATGCTTCTGCTGGGTGGGAAAAAAATGGGATTCCAGCACGGACAATTTCTAAAGTATGGTGAAGGAAATGAACAAAATCAATCGACCGCCGATATTTCCACGGATGCGGGATGGAAAGGGACGATGGACTATACGGAACTTCCTCTCTCCAATCTTTATTTGACCCTATTGCATAAGTTGGGTGTGGAGACTGATTCTTTCGGGGGAAGCACCGAAACCTTATCGGAAGTGTAAGGAATGATTCGATTTTTGGGGTTTGGGCTTTTGGTCACTACCCCTTTTTTTCTGGTCGGAACAGAAAATTATCTGACGGTTAAAGAGGAAAGATCCTATGCCGATCCACCGACCGGGGATTGGGTAACCAATGGTGTGATTACTCCACTGGATCAGGAGATGCGAAACTTTTATATCCGTAATGGGGATGGTGCAATTGAGGTATTGCTCATGGAGAACGCCCAAATCGGTTTGCAATCGAGAGTGCAACCCGGTGGGTTCGAAGCGAGGAAGGTGGAATTTGGGATGGGAGGAAAACAATTTTCTTACAACTTGCCCAAGGATTTATATGTTAAACGAACCTTTAAGGATGCGGAGGCGGTTAGGAGTTGGAAAAAAAGGGGAAGCAAACCCATCATGGATGGCAAATTATATGTTGATCCCATTGCCGATCATTTACCAACTCCCGATGAACCTTGGATATCCGGAAAATTCATCCGTGAAAGTGGTCGCTTTATGGATGTGCAAATCGGAGGCAAAGTTTTTCAGATTGGCACTCAAGGCCATGATGGACAGCACCGGATCATGGGACTGCTCGTTCAAAAGGATATCCAACCTTTCGTGCAACAGGCCTTTGTTCATGGGGAAATGGAAGGGGATGTTTTTCATGCCAGTGAACTCTGCCTGCGCATGCTTGAGGATTCTAAGGTCAAGGATGATCCTGACCTTGGAAGGTACCTCTTTATTGGGGATTCAATTTCCGGTAATTATGACAAAGCACTTAGGACGGGACTGAAGGGAAAACTGAATATCTATCATCCTCCGACGAATTGCGGCCCGGTACGCAAGGGAGTGGAGAATATTGTTCAATGGTTAGGTGCGTACGATCAACCCGGACTGGGTTGGGATGTGATCAGTTTCAATTTTGGACAATGGGATTCGGGGAACACGAGAACTCGTTATCAGGATGATTTGGAGAAAGTAATTTCCGAACTGAAGAAGACCGGAGCCAAACTGATCTTCGTCACCACCACTCCGATTCCCGGTGGATATCCTTCGCCAGGAGAACTGGGCCCGGATGACAAGGCAACCGGGCGAGTACAGAAAACCATGGAGCGTTTTATAAACCCATGGGCATTGGAGGTGATGAAGAGGCATCCTACTATTGAAATTTGCGATCAGCATGCACTGATCTCCAACGAAAAATTTTATGCGACTTGGTTGGCCAACGCGGGTTTTAAAATAAAAGGAGAGAAAAATCCCTTTGGAGACCTGCACATCGGAGGCTTGCTTGGAGAACCCGTGGGTCGGCAATTGGCCCGTAAGGTTTTGGATGTGCTTGGGCGGTCGGAGGAGGCACTGAGCCCTCATGACCAAGAATACAATAATTTAGATCCGCAAAGACAGCGTCCTGCCAATCAAGGCATGGATGTTGAGGATTTTATCGATCTTTTGACCAATGATCAAAGGCTAAGACAATATCTACCTTAATTACCCATTGGTCTCATGGTTTGAAAATAAGCACAAGACCCGTCCTTTTTCGGTAGGCAGATAGGATTTTCGTTACTATTATTGCAAAAATGAAAAATCACTTCCTCGGTATTGCCTTATTTCAATCTTTTATTCTAACATTTGCGGGGGCGGGAAAAGCAGCACCCGTTCTCTCAGTGCCTCCCGTCATCAAACCGGGTGAATATGGTACGCCTAAAAAACAGGGCATTCCTCCATCGGATGCGGTGGTACTTTTTGACGGTAGGAATTTTAACAAATGGGAAAATGCTAAAGATGGTTCGCCGGTTGGATGGAAATTATTGCAAGGAACGATGGAAGTAGTTCGGGGAACCGGTACCATTCAAACCAAAAAAAAGTACGGATATGGACAGTATCATGTCGAGTGGTGTACGCCTGAAGAGGTAAAAGGTTCCGGGCAGGGAAGGGGGAATTCGGGGTTTTTTCCTCTGGGTGGCCCTGAGGTACAGGTTTTGGACTCCTATCAGAATCCCACTTACTCCCATGGTCAGGCGGGTGCGATTTATAACCGTTACCCCCCCTTGGTCAATGCTTCCAGAGCACCCGGGATGTGGCAGACCTATGAAGTAATTGTACATGCCCCGATTCAGGATCAGAGTGGGAAATATATTCGTAAAAGTGCATACACCGTTTTGCACAACGGGGTTCTGATTCAAGACAACATGGAAGTCGGTGGAGGCATAGGGAAGACGGGAAACTTAAGATTACAAGATCATGGTAATCCAGTTCGATATCGTAATATCTGGCACCGCCCATACCGAAACCCCATCCTGATGAAGAAATAACATTATCTACTTTCAATCAAAAAATGAAAAGTTCCTTTAAACTATTTGCTTTCTTATTCCTTGTGCTCGAAGGGCGTCTGTTTGCTTCGGATTCCCGTCCTAATATTGTCTGGATCTTTGCCGAAGATACTTCCCCTTGGATGGGTACCTATGGGCATGCGGCTAATAAGCTGGCCACACCTCATATTGATTCGATTGCGAAGGCAGGTGTTCGCTTTGAGCGGGCTTATGTCCCGGCTCCGGTCTGCTCGGCTTGCCGCTCCTCAATGATGGTCGGGGCCAATCAAATCCGCTTCGGTTCCCATGAGCATCGCTCCTCCCGAGCCAAGGATGCCCAGCTTTTTCTGCCCGAAGGAATGAAAACGCTTCCTCAAATTCTAAAGGAAGCGGGCTATTCCACCTTCAATCTTGGAAAGACCGACTACAATTTTGTCTGGGAATCGGACAAGACTTATTCGAAGATTAAACTCAAGGGACAGACCGATAGTTGGAAGCTTCTGGAGCAAAACCAACCCTTTTTCATACAGTTTCAGACCAAGGGCGGAAAAATCAGCACCAAGAAGCTAGCGGACGAAAGACGTACCGACCCTAACAAGGTTATTGTACCTGCCGATTACCCTCAGAATGAATTGTACCGCAATGTTGTGGCTCAGCATTGCGACGCCATTCGAGTCGACGATGACCACATCGGGAATATTTTGGAAGGGCTCAAATCCTCCAGGCTCAAAGACAATACCATCGTGGTCTATTTGTCTGATCACGGAGCCAATCACTTGGTCCGGCATAAACAGATGCCCACGGAAGGTGGTCTTCATGTACCCTTTGTGCTGATGGGTCCAAATAAATGGGTGCCTAAACAAGGTGCCCGTAACGATCTCGTCAGTACCTTGGACCTGACTGCTACCACCCTCAGCTGGGCGGGTATCCAACTGCCCGACTGGTATGAAGGCCGTGATCTCTTTGCCAAGGACTTCAAGCCCCGTCAATGGGTGGCCTCGGCGAAGGATCGCTTGGATCACACCATCGACCGGGTACGAACCATCCGGACGGATAAGTTTCGTTACACTCGCAACTACAAGCTCGACCGCATCCTGCTCCAACCTCAGTACCGAGACGGACAGGACTACTTAAAAAACCTCAAGGAGCTCTATGCCGCTGGTAAACTTTCCGCCGATCTGAAAAGGATTTATTTTGGGGAACGGCCCAAAGAGGAATTTTACGAGGTGTCGAAAGATCCCGCTCAAGTGAATAATTTGGTCGGTGATCCTAAGTTCAACAAGGAACTCAAGCGTCATCGAAAGCTGCTTGATGCATGGTTGGCAAAAGGGGATCGAGGGGAAGGCGAAGAATCCCCTCCTGCGCTTCGTCATAACGGGGACGTCTGGCAAGGGGGACGTGGCGTGAACCCTGAATACGAAATCAATCGGGAAGATAGCGATGGAGACGGACTGTCCGATAAGTGGGAAAAGCTTAATGGTCGTGACCCGCAGGACGGGCGCCTTGCCTACGAATTTGATTGCGGAGGCTGGCAGACCGAAGGCTGGCAGGGTAGGGGGATTCGAGATAATATAGCCGGCTTTCAGGGTTTCCTTCAATTTCGGCTGGCAGATAAATCCGGTTCCTTGTTCCGTAAGGGACTCAAGATTAAGCCTGACGAATCCGATCAAGCTTTGCTAATCAAATTACGGGCAGATGGTCCGGTCGAGATCGAAGCCCTCGCTAATGGCAAATCCCTTGGTGCTGTTGAAAGAGTTCTTGCTGATAAGCAGTTCCAAGTCATTCGGGTTCCTTTAACCGCTAGTACAAATTGGGAAGGCGTCATCAAATCTGTTGAGATCAAGCTTGAAGGGTC
>CESN01032455.1_pt1 | contig 11855 bp, 13 predicted proteins | sample 531181 | NCBI WGS metagenome assembly CESN01 (sample SAMEA2621990, study PRJEB7988) | marine metagenome | isolation source: saline water (ENVO:00002010), including
GCTAGCACAAATGTCTCTATTAAATTTCATTATGACCTTTGATTTTTATTCGAAGTATATATCCTCGATTAAAAAAATAATTTTTTTTAAGGTAGTGGAATGAATCCTAAAATCATCTTTTCCGGCCTTATTCTTTTTACCCTTTCAATTTTCGGGGTATTTTCCTTTTCTCAAGTAGGGCAAGGACCACCCTCTTCTCCGCCGAAATTACCGATGAACATACCGCCACCACCTAGCTTTTCTTCGATTGCCTCCAAGGCTGGAAAATTTCAGATCGTTAGTGCGGAATACTATTCTCAGGACGAGAAAGCCTACCTTTACAAGCGTTTGGTCAAGTATGATACAACAACTGGGGATGCTTGGATTTTGCACTCCAAATTATCAGAGGCTGGAGAACAGAGGAAGTGGATTCCGTTGATCACGGAATGAGAAAATTATTTTCGACTAGCTTATAGAATTTTGCTTTGAATCTTGAAGTTGATTGTTGATTCGTTGGAGCCTCATTTCCAGACCTTCAATCTTCTTAGTCAGTTTCTTGCTTCTCAGTGAGAAGTGACCAATTAGCAACATGATTCCAAAAACAATTAATACAATCTGACCAACAGGAAATCCATTCCATGTTTTGTGCCAAGCTACATAGAAGGCAGATGAACCCATGATTAGAAGAGCCAAAAGCATGAAAGTATTTCCCAAAACCCGTTTTATTCCATCAGGACGCTCTCGTCCTAAAATAGACTTATTATTGATCAGAAGGAAAAAACTAAGGTAGGCGACTGGGATCAGAGTAAAGCCGAGGATTGAAGTTGGTACTGCAAGCCAAAAGGCAGCATCACTCCATACAAAAGGACCCAATACACCAATTCCAGCAACCATGGCACCACCCATGAAAAGAGGCCCTTGGTGAGGCTTCCCGAAAATCTCACACACCGCGTGGCCATTTATAGTCATAAGGATGATGATCGTGGATATTGCCATTCCCAGAACCCCGATTCCAAAAACATAATGAGAAAATAGCTCGCTTCCAAAGAGCCCCTCAAGCGAATTCGCAAGGTTGTAAGAATCTCTTTTCACTAACATGGCTGCCAGTTCTTTATCAACCGCAGGTAAGCCAGTAATAATTTGATCCTGTTGAACTGGTGCGAGTGCTTGAAAGTTTTCGGCACCCAGCTCTTCTTTCGCTCTATCTTCGGAGAGACTCAAAAAGCCCGAAAGCAGGTTCGAGTGGATAATTTTGTCCTCATAGTTTGAGTAGGCTGATTCCGGTTTTCCATTAAACCGAGATCCAGCGGCAATAACGACACAAGTGGTGGCAACAACATAGGGGATGAGAAGTGCGGTCCAGAGATCAAATTTGGCAAGGCCTCTATGTTCTCTTCCCCATTTTCGGCGGAGCAAGACAAAAGGCATGAAAAAGGTCATATTAATTCCAACTGCGGTAGCAGCAGCGGAGATCATCACATCTCTTTGCATCCCAATTATTTTAGATTCCCAGAATTCACGAAAATCTCCAACCTTGGATAAGAAAGGCTCATAAACGGATGCAGGCTCATGAAGCAAAGATAAATTAGGAATAAAGCCTGCAAAAATACTTTCCCAATCCAACTCTCCACTAGCACCTAATTTAACAACAACGCCGAAAAAAGAAACGACAACTAAGCCAACCATAATCTTTAAAATCCAGTCAAAAATCTTCACGCCTTTACTTCCTCGATCATAAGCCCAGACAATCGTAATAGCGATGGCGAGAATGAGAAGGCAGGACAGGGCTTTTCCCCAAGTATGATCCAAAGAAGGAAGTAAATTTTGGGTAATGGCAGCCGTTCCTAGAGAAAACTGGGGTAAGCACCACACAATATTTGCCATAATTGTCGCGATAGCCCAACCCCAACCTAGTACTGGATTGATTTCATTATTGATGGATACAAAAGGGCTCTGCCCCGTAGATAAGGTAACATGCGTTACTGAGCTAAGCATGATAATACCAAGCAGGATGGCAACTGGTTGTAACCAAAGCAGACTATATCCAGCGAGAACCCCAAGAAATAGGCTTGAGGCAAGAGAACCGCCTCCAAGGGTAATCGCAGATTGCAACCAGCCGGGGCCCGAAAGCTTGGAGTATGCCAAGAGCCTAGAACCTAGCCCTTTGGCTTCCGCTGCTTGAATATATTTACCCTGCTGCTCTGTAGATTCCATACAGCTTTTGTTCTACCTAATCGAAGCAAATGTCAAGAAGGCATAATCTACCCCAGTTGACAAAAGTAATTGAATTCAGAAGTATTATTTAACCGTCATGGTTCCCCGCATCATTGCAAAATGCCCAGGGAAAGTGCAAACATACTCATAGATTCCAGGCTCTTTGGGTGCGGTAAAAGAAACGGTGTCAGATTCTCCTGGACCTAACAGTTTTGACCATGCGATCGCATCAGCCTTTACAGAATCGGGTAGGGGATTGGTTGCGTTTGCTCCAGCTCCCAATGCTTTCTGGCCAAACCCGATCGCAGTTACTCCCTTTTTAAGCAAAACAATATTATGACCCATTGCAATTTTCGGAAGTTTTCCTGAATTTTTAAGGGTTAATGACACCTTCTCTCCTGCCTTAACATCAAAAGCTTTTACATCAAACTGCATGGTATCATTTCCATTGATCACGATTTCAGCGGCGGAGACGATGAAGCCAACCGTAACAAACAGGAAGGACGAGAGAATGATTTTTTTCATATGATAAAATTTCAGAGTCGGTGTTAGACTTTGGTTGAGGGCATGTAACGATAATAAACTTCAAGCATCAAAATTGTCATAGCAGTTCTGTATATATCAGTATCCCCATGAAAATGATACCCGTGTTCCCAATGACCGTCCTCGGATTGAGCCTTAGTTACGATCTGTTGGAAGTCTTTGTTCCATTCCCTCCAGTAATTGTTACCACCCGCACCAGTTGCCTGAAAACAAGCCTGAGCGTGGTAGTACCAGCCATAGACATTAACATTCTTCCACTCTTTTTGTGCTTTGTTATCGCAAATATTTGCGACGATCCAATCTAGCCCTTTCCTTGCCTCTTCTGATTTTGCATTTTTCCAAATCTGAAGAGATAGAATTCCAGTTCCGGTAAGAGACCCTCTACCGGATTGTCCCCCATGCGAGTCTGTTTTGTATTGGAATCTACCAGTCTGGTCTTGGCATCTCTTTACATATTCGATGGCTTTGTCCATGGATTCATCAAGACCATCAATCGGAATGCCAGTCAAAGCAGCTGCTTTTAACCCCTGTATGCACCAACCAGAAACTGAAAGATCAGTATGGGCTACCGGGCCTTTGCCAAATCCATAAGCCCAACCTCCATTTTCATTTTGACCCTTGATCGTAAAGATTGCAGCCCTTTTTGCATATTCCTTTAACTTAGGAATCTTGGTCATGGTGTAAGCTTCGCAAAGAGCGTAGGTCCGAATTCCGTGAGCGTAAGCACCATTATTGGCGGATCCGGTTAACTCATCGGGTGACTCACTGGTTAAAAAATCGATTGCTTTTTGCACCGTTGGACCAAATTGGGGTGAATCCTGCAACTCGCAATGGCCAAGGAAGGCGAGCAGTGCCATAGAAGTCATTGCTTGTTTATGCGAAGATTTACCATAGCTGGGCCTGTTTCCTTCAGGGGTTTTATCCGTATCCCCCCAACCCCCGTCGCTATCCTGAATATTCTTTAGCCAATTGAGACCTCTCATGATTGCATCTTCAGTAATTTCTTTTCCCCCTCCTGAACGGAGGCGAGACATCCTTTTCTTTGGGTCACAACGTTGTTGCATTACTTTGGGTAATGATAATCCAATGCCGGCCATCGCTTTCTTCATCTGGTCGTTATTAGATCCAACTTCGGCCATAGTAGGAGCAGCTGCCTCAACAACAGGAGCAAGATCTTTAACATCGAGCTCGTTTAGATCAGGTAACGAAATATCAGAAACTGCGGTGGTTCGAAATTGCTGTTGCGTTTTGGGTTGCGATTTTTGTTGCCGTTGCATGAGTTTGACGACCTTCTGCTTTTCCTGCTGCTGGTCAGCGGGAGCAGCACCAGCATCAGAAAAGTCAGAATTCCCTTCGCCTGCAGCTGCCACATAAACCACAATGTTCCAAAGGGCAGCAAAAGATCCAACTAATATGAAAAGAGATACAAGTAAGCTGTTGAGCAGTCTGTATTCTCGCATGTACTTGGCAAATGGGCCTTCCACAGGTGGTGCTACAGTCATTTGAGGAGGAAGATCGTCTTGCTCCATAATTGGTTCGGGTGGTATTTCTTCTTGGTCCATAATTTCTAAGTAAAATAAATTTACATTTATACTACAATCCAATTCCTCAGTTGGTCAAGTCATGCAATTCAATAATTTACATATCCTTCTCGCTGGTTTAGAATGAGAAAAAGTTCAAAATCATGATTTCTAACAGCCCTCTACATGTTTTTCTCTTAGGTTTTGTAATCGCCCATTTCTATGGAACCATTTTAAAAGCCAATGAAAATTGGCCTGAAATTCAAAAACTGGGTAATGGGCTCTATGATTTTGATGGCATTACGATCGACCAAAAGAATCGTAAAATAGAGTTTCCAATGATTTGCAACCAGCAGAGTGGTCTTATTGAATATGGAATCGTCCATGAGAACGGGAAAATACACGAATCTTTATTCAGGACTAAAATAAGGCCACAAATGATTCATGCATCCCTGCTTTTGCTCAAGGCAAAGGCTTATGAACATTACTTCGAGCAATCCGTAGAAAATAATTCCACAAAATTGAATCTTCACAATCAATGCTTGAAAATCGAAATTGTTTGGGATGCCAATGGAACTACACAAAATGTGGATCTAAGGGAGATGTATTATAATCACAATGAACAGAACCAAAAGCCCGAAGAAGCGATTTTCTTGTTTACTGGTTCTAGGATGATTGAAAAGACCTTTATGGCGGAGCATACCGGATCCATTCTTGGAGTGTATGTCGATCCAGATGCAATTATTAATAGTATCGAAACCAATAGTGATAACGATGATTTATGGCTGGGAAGAAAATCTTCCATGCCTCCACTTGAAAACAAAGTAACCTGTGTCTTGCATTTGCCTTAAAAATTTGCGTATTTTAACAATTATATCACCATGAACAAAATGAAATTCTTGACTTATTTGCTTTGGGCCAAGTTCTCGCTTTTTTCATTCGCTTACGATAAGAATCCTGTCGATTTGTCCATTCAGTTGGAAGTCAAAAGAGCAGTGGAAAAAGGCTTGTCTTGGCTGAATACTGAGCAAAATCGAACGAGTGGACATTGGGGAGATTCGAACTACCCAGCCTTAACTGGGTTAGCATTGAGGGCAAACTTAGGAGCTCCTAATTCAAAGGTAGATGCAAGGACCGAAAAAATTCTTTCTCGAGGGTTTGAATTTATCTCTTCTAAAGTCCAATCGGATGGAGGGATTTACAGCAAAGGTTTAGCTTCCTACAACACCTCGATCTGCATGATGGCACTGATGCAGGCCAAGAATCCAAAATTTGAACCGATCATCGCAAAAGCAAGAAATTTTTTGATCAATCAGCAATCCGATTTTGATCAAAAAGGGGAAATCGATAACACTTTTGACGGGGGTATTGGTTATGGGTCGACATGGGCTCATTCCGACCTCTCCAATACGCATTTGGCTATGGAAGCTTTGTTCTACGCTAAGAAATCGTTTCAGTCAAAGGAGGGAGAATCCTTGGATTTAGACTGGGATGCCGCAATTTCGTTTGTATCAAAATGCCAAAATTTAAAGACCACAAATCCGCAGGAATGGGTAAGTGAACATGTGGATGATAAGGGTGGTTTTATTTACTTTCCAGGGAACAGTATGGCAGGAGATCGTGAAACGAAGGGCAATCAAGTTGCACTGCGATCTTATGGTAGTATGAGTTATGCCGGATTGCTCAGCTTCATCTATGCGGAAATGAATGCAGATGACGAAAGAGTGAAAGCGGTTCGTACCTGGTTGTCTCAAAATTTCAGTATAAAAGAAAATCCTGGCATGGGAGCCCAAGGTTTATATTATTATTACCACACAATGGCAAAAGCTCTTTCCTTGTCTGGCACAAAGGAGATTCAAGACGCGAATGGGAAAATTAGAGATTGGCGCAAGGAATTAGCGATGGAATTGATAAATAATCAAAACCCCGAAGGATTTTGGATCAACGAAAACGGAAGATGGTGGGAGAAAGATCCGATTTTAGTGAGTTGTTATGCGATTTTATCACTGGAACGGATTCTTTACGCATTCTAAATTATAATTCTTGCTTATCGATGATGTTTTGCCTCCCCAAAGGGCTCATTTCCTTCCTCCTTTTCTTCCCCTTTTTTTGGGCCATTGGGGATTCTCCCGATTTGCCCAGGGAAGGTGATTTATTCATTTACGCGGATCTAAAGAAGGGCGATTCAAAAGAAGTCGTAATGAAAAAACTTAGAGCTGGTGGATTTGTTCAAATCTATGAAGAAAGAGACAAGGGACTGGTTCGATGTACCATTAAGTGGGATGGCATTCGTTACCAATTGGTCTGCAAAATAGTGAATGATGAACTGAAATTATGTTTGATTGAGGGACAAAGAGGATGGCAGGATTTTTTTTATGAAGATGTTGTCCGACCTGAATGGAAACAATTAAGGAATAAAGTAACTGATAAATATGGAAAGGCTCAAAAATCCATTGGGTTTCCAACCAATGATCAAATTCCGCTCGATGATATGGGAGGTTTAGTCACCGATACCTGGGAATTAAGAGATCGATTGATCATGCTTACCGTTCAACGCTTTATGATAAAGGACTGTTGCACCGAACAAATGCTTGAGTATTGTTGTTGCACATTACTGATCCAACCAAAGGTTGCCATATAAGGAAACCTAGTTTTTACAGATCTTCACCATGGGAATATTTTCAAAATTTAAAAAAGGTTTTCAACAAGGAGCAGGTGCTTTGCAGGGCACTTTGTTGCGTATTACTGGACGAGACAAGCTTGATGCCGATGATTTGGCTCAACTCGAGGAGGCCTTTTTTGCCGCTGATTTTGGGCTAGAGACCACCGAAGAAATCTTGTCCGAAATAGAGAATGCTTTTCGAAAAGATAAAAATTTTAAAGGCAAAGATGCTGCGGCGGTAGCTCGTGAAGTACTGTTCCGAAACCTTAAAGGAGCAGAGGGCAAGTTTGAGATCGCTGGAAATGGGAATCCGGAGGTATTGTGTATGATCGGGGTGAATGGGGCGGGAAAAACTACGACTTGTGCGAAGTTAGGCCACCTATTACAGGCAAATGGCAAAAAGGTTTTATTGGGAGCTTGTGATACTTTTAGAGCTGCTGCTACCGAGCAACTTCGTGCGTGGTCGGAACGATTGAAGTTGGAATGTGTTTTTGGTCATCACGGAGCAGACTCAGCAGCTGTAGCATTTGATGCCTACACAGCTGCTGCAGCACGCTCAAGTGATCTGGTGATTATCGATACTGCTGGGAGATTGCATGTTAAAGACAATTTAATGGATGAACTTTTTAAAATGAAGAGAGTACTAGGAAAAAAAGATGAACTTGCCCCGCATCATTCCTGGCTTGTTGTCGATGGGTCTACTGGTACCAATGGCTTGGAGCAGGCGAAAGTTTTTAATGAAAAATTCGGTTTGACCGGTTTAGTAGTAACCAAACTGGACGGTTCTTCAAAAGGCGGTGTGTTGGTCGCGATTTATCGAGAGCTCAAACTTCCTATCTACTACCTAGGATTGGGTGAATCTCCAGATGACTTGCAACCTTTTTTGATCGAATACTATTTGGAATCTATTTTACCCCAAGGCGAGTCTGTAGCCGCCTAGTTGGTATTGCTGGTCCAAGCTTATGAATCAACAAGAAAGCAGTCGATTTGAAGTTTTCCTTGAAGAAAGAAGTTACCCGCTTGAAATTGGCCATGATTTAAAAGCGATTATCCTTCAAAAAAGCGATGAGTTGATCGAAACGGGTACCAAGGTTGTTGCAGTCGTGGATGATGGCATGCGTAAAGCCAATCCTGAATTCTTGAGAGAAATTTATAATTCCATTCCCCATTTGTCTTTGCCTTCCGGTGAGAAAACAAAATCTTCCAATCACCTGATTCAGATTTGGGATTTTCTTGCCAGCCAAAAGTTAGATCGATCAAGTTCCTTATTTGCGATTGGAGGTGGGGTAATTGGAGACTTAGCTGGTTTCGCGGCTGCATCTTTTATGAGAGGCATATCCCTTTATCAAGTCCCTACAACCCTTCTTTCCATGGTGGATAGTTCAGTGGGAGGAAAAACTGGAATCAATCTGAAGGCAGGCAAAAATTTGGTAGGCTCTTTTCATCAACCAAAGGGAGTCTTCATGGATTTGAAGGTCTTATCTACTTTGTCATCTAGGGAATTCGCTGCTGGTATGGCAGAGGTAATCAAGTACGGAATGATAGGTAATCGCACCCTGTACGAAAAAATAGCCAGTCAAACCAAGCCTCTCTCTTATGATTCCCCTAGTTTACTCAAGCTTATACGAACTTGCTGCATCGAGAAAGCTCGCCTTGTACAAGCAGATGAGAGAGAGATGGCATCGGACGGGGGAGGCCGAGCTTTACTGAATCTTGGGCACACTTTCGCTCATGCCATAGAAGCCGTTGCAGGTTATGGTGATTATTTGCACGGAGAGGCAGTTAGCATCGGCTTACTTTGTGCTTTACGCCTTTCTAAGTCTCAAGGCTTTTGCATGGAAGATCCGGAGAGTATGCTAGTAGACATCTTGAGTTCTTACGGTTTGCCTACTGCATTAAAGCATTCCTTGTCCATCTCGACCCTCATGGAGAAGATGCTTTCTGATAAGAAGGTTTCTCACGGAAAGTTGCGCTTTGTGATGATGAAAGAGATCGGAGACGCTTTTGTGGAAGAAATCAGTGAAGTCTGCAAAATTGAAGAGGTTTGGGCGAGCGTGGGAGCTTCATAATTCTTTCTCTCGATGAGTATCGAAAGAAAAGTGATCGAGGCCTATTTTGAGAGCAATGGATTTTTGGTTAGACAAGCGGGAGAGTCTCAGCCAGAGACAGGAAAGAAAAAATTTTCGCCTCTTCCAACTATTGCGGTTTTTAACCCCACGAAATCTGAAAATACAGAAAAATTAAGCTTTAGGATTTTCACTGGTGACTTGTCAAACATTCGATCCGCTTTGGTTTCACTCCTTGGATGGGATAATACGACCTTTTCCAATGATTGCCTAAGTAGTGACACTCGGTTATCCAAGTTTTTCAAGAATGAAGCGGTTTCAGAAAGATTGTCGATTGGTTTTCAACCCAGCCCATTCCTTGCAGAAAGTGGAATGGGAGATTTTTTGCGTTTATTGATAATACCGAGCTTTCCTCGAAACGAGCAAAAGATTAAAATTCTTACTGATTCTCTGAAATCTGCTGGGGTGGATGGGGTTTTGACTCTCCGGTCCATTTTAGAAAACTTACTCAGGCAAACCTCTCCTTCTCATTCTTTTCTAAATCAAGGTGTTTTCCATATGCTTAAATTGTTAAAAGCTTATGATCTCGTAAAAGAGCCACAGCTTGATATGTTTAAAGATTAGTAAATATGACTGTTGAAATTCATCCAACTGCTCTGGTTGATCCTAAATCTCAATTAGACGATGAGGTTTTGGTCGAGCCCTATGCCATTGTCGAAGAAGGAACCACTATAGGTAAGAGTAGCAAGGTGGAAGCCCATGCAATCATCAAGAGTGGTACAAGTATCGGAAAATCCTGTATTATTGGGCACTTTTCGGTAGTCGGTGGTTTACCTCAGCATCTTTCATTTGACCCCAATACGGTATCCTTTGTTGACATTGGAGATTCGGTTCGAATTCGGGAGGGAGTTACCATACATCGGTCGATTCATGAAGAAAAAAATACGATCGTTGGAGATCATTGTTTTTTGATGGGTAATTCTCATGTAGCTCATGACTGCAAAATGGGGCATTCTGTGATTGTGGCAAATGGAGCTCTTATTGCGGGGCATGTGGAGCTAGGTCACGAAGTATTTATTGGCGGAGGTGCCGCTATACATCAATTTGTGCGGGTTGGAGACGGAGCCATGCTGGGAGGTTTGGCTGAAATTTCAGCGGATGTGCCACCTCAAATTACGGTTGCTGGGAGGAATCTTGCCAGTGGACTAAATCTGGTTGGACTAAAAAGAAGGGGAGCAAAAAGAGAGGAGATAGCAGAACTTAAGAATTTATATCGCCACTTTCTTTCCAAACCTGGCAATTTGAAGGGCAGGGCTGAAGAACTCTTGGAATCCTCCTCTGCTCCGAAGACTGAATTAGGACTAAATTTCACTAAGTTCTTTCTTTCGGGAGATCGAAATTTTGCCAGAAGTCGTAATTTGAGCAAAAATAAAGTCACCAAAGAAGACTTCTAAAAATGAATTTGAATGTAGAAGACCAGATGCTTTACCGAGTAGGTAATGAAAATCTTGTTCGCGTTACCCCGAACGCCGCAAGAAAAATTGATGAGTTGCAGCAGAGAGAAAATCAGGGTAATTTTCTTCGTATTCGCATTACCGGAGGGGGTTGTAATGGACTTTCTTACAAAATGAAATTTGTCGAGGATGGAAAAGAGGGTGATATTTTAGTATCCTCGGCAGGTGTGCAGGTTCTTGTTGATTCGAAGACTACTTTGTATCTGCGTGGAACAACTTTAGACTATTCTGACAAATTGGTAGCTGGGGGCTTTAAATTTTCAAACCCAAATGCCAAGGCAAGTTGTAGTTGCGGAGAAAGTTTTAATTTATAAATCGAATAAGCAGAAATTAAGGCTTGCAAGCATATGATATATGTTGATCTTGTAAGGATTTAATTATTGAGCCAATTGATTTACAACAGAATATTCAGATAACCACATGGTAAAGAAACCAAGTGGTAATAAGAAACGGCACAATAACCGTAACTTCATAAGAAAAAACGATAAGATTCGTGCTCGTGAAGTTAGAGTTATTGGTTCAGATGGAGAAATGCTTGGGGTAATGCCCCCGGAAGAAGCACTCAAAATCGCAAAGTCTCTTGGCTTGGATTTGGTTGAAGTTGCATCTTCTGCAAATCCTCCCGTTTGCAGAATTTTGGAATTTGGAAAATACAAGTACGAACTCAGTAAAAATAAAAGAAATAAAGAGAAGACTGCAAAACGTGTGAAAGAGGCAAAATTTCGCCCACGGATTGAGGAACACGATTATGTCACGAAACTTAGGCGTTCGGAAAAGTTTTTACATCAAGGAAATAAGTTGAAAATTACCCTGATGTTCCGGGGAAGAGAAATGGAACATATTGACCTTGGTATGAATTTGGTAAAGCAGGCTATTAAGGATTTATCCGGAGTTGGTAAGGCAGATGACACACCCAAGCTCAGTGGTCGCTTTATTATTGTGAATCTTTCTCCGCTTCCACAAAACCAAAGAGTTTTACGTTACAATTCCGAAGAAGAAGCGGAAGTCGAAGATACTGAAGAAGAAAGCGACGAAGACTTTTCTGAAGAAAATGCAGAAGGTGCCGAAGCTATCTCTTCCTAGGTGTACTCTATTTTTTCATGGGAGTTTTTGATTTCCTACTTGTTGCAATCGGAGGTGCACTCGGATCTTTGCTCCGGGGCTTAATCTCATATTTTTTAATAAGTTTTTCTCCCTGGCCCACATTGGCAGTAAACTTAATCGGTGCTTTTTTCATTGGAGTATTGGTAAAACTTATGGAAAATTCAACTACTCCAGATTATTTCCGTGCTTTTTGGATCATTGGGGTTTGCGGGGGATTTACTACCTTCTCTACTTTTGGAATGGAGATGATGGA
>CESN01009962.1_pt1 | contig 11841 bp, 8 predicted proteins | sample 531181 | NCBI WGS metagenome assembly CESN01 (sample SAMEA2621990, study PRJEB7988) | marine metagenome | isolation source: saline water (ENVO:00002010), including
TCTGCAACAGCTTCAAACAATGCAGCCTGAACAGCTTGATCCCCACTTTCACAGATTCTACCCAACGCAATTGCACTCAAGGAACGAACTCTAGAGGACTTATCGGCTAAGTTGGCTACTAATAATTCCCTCGCTTCAAAGATTCTAAGATCTCCGAGGGTTCGGGCCGCGTTTGCCCGAATCTCTGCATGGGGACTTTCTAGAGCGGACAGAAGCAAATCAGATGCATCCTTATCACCTTTTCGAGTGAGTTGGCCTAATGCCCAAACCGCATGAAGCGAAGAGATTTTAAATTTTGCCGCGATCAAATGCTCCTTTAAGATCGGGAGAGCACTTTTCCCATTCGCGACCAATGCAAATTGGGCTTCTTGGCGAATTCTGCGGTCCAAACTTTCCAGTAAGCTGGAAAGTTCAATATTGGAACATTCAGAAAATCCTTTCTTAAACAAACGGGCTGTCTCAGCCCCATTCCGGAAAGCTTCGCTATCGGTAGGGCGCAAAACTTGAACGGTTCCGTTTCGATTGGCGGACCAACCTCCCCCATAATCCGCAAAGTAAAGATTACCATCAAATCCAAGTTCCACATCGGAAGCAGCAAGACCTTGGATCAAAGATTCAAGAGCATCCATTTTAAATCCTGCACCATCAGGTTTCAATTTGATCACCCAAGACTCACACTTGGTCGCAGCACCTCGATAATCAGTTAACAAAAAAGAATTCCTTAGATCTTCCGGAACCGAAAGTCCAGTGAGCCAAGTGACCCCAGAAGGACCGTTACCAGCATGAGCAATTGGGGGGAAAACCCATTGAGGCATTTCGGGATTATGAAGTTCATACATTTTTTCACCCACCCATACCGATTGTTTAAGGTGATAATCTCCCCAGTCCAGATCCCTGACATATTGATGGGGAGACTGATGGGACATATCCCAGCCGGAATCAGAATTGTCCATGACATATACCACCCGGGCTTCGTCACCAATATCACCGGTATTATCAAAGGTGAAAAGATTTCCATAATCATCGAAGGCGACTTCTTGGGGATTTCGTAGGCCATGAGCATAAACTTCAAAATTTGAACCATCCGAATCACAGCGAAATACTGCACCCCGACCGGAAGCCTGATGTATTTCTCCTTCCTCGGTTTCCACATGGAATCCCCGATCGCCTACGGTAAAATAAAGCCGATTATCTGGCCCGCGAATAATCCCATGTAAATCATGACCGGTAAATGAAACCCGAACCCCGAAACCTTCCACAAGCTTTTCATGAGTATCCGCAATCCCGTCCCCATTTGTATCCGTTAATTTCCGAAGGGCTGGTATGCAGGTAAAAAATACCGCGTCTCTCTCAGCCAAAACCGAGAATCCAATCCCATCTAGGACATCCCTGAAAGTATCTGAAAATAAACTACGGTGATCCGCGACCATGTTTCCGTCTTTGTCTTCGAGCATAATCAAACGTTCTGGATAATCCGTATACCAAGACATCGGTCTCTTGTCTTGATATTTTTGATACATTTTCAGACGGTCCTCGACCTTTACAGCCTTAAAGTCATCTTGAATCATGTGACGATTACTACGAAGATCCGGGACCCCAAATTTAAACCGGTGAGCTTCGGCAACAAAAACCCGACCCAAGGGATCAATTCCCAAACTGGCCGGATTTTCAACATGAGGATAAGTAACCCAGGTATGTCCAACATAACCAGGATGGTTAATTTTACCTCGAAAAGGAGCAGATTTATTACTTAATTCCGGCATCTCCGATTCACTAACTAAAAGGATTTTAGCAGATGAAAGTAGAGGTAGTAAAAACAGTAAAAAGAAAAGAAAGTTTATTTTCATCACAAAACACATTAGGATAACATTATTTGGTTCCTAGACAAGAAAAGTTGAGTGGTTTTTGCTTCATTTTGATCGGCAAATGAACCTAAAATATTTAGAAATAATTAAATGCCAGACAATCCGTACCAGGCTTATGTAGACTCGCTACAAACAAGTTATGAAGATGCCCTTCGTACCCAGTTGCCACCCGTTCCAAAAAGAAGAGACTACCCCCTTCTTCCCGAAGCCCCAAAAGTCCTCCTTTTAGCTCCCCACCCAGACGATGAGTGCGTGATGGGTGGTCTGCCCCTACGTTTACATCGAGAAGCAGGTTGTCGAGTGGTAACCCTACCTGTCACTCTGGGCAGCAACCCTGATCGTAAACGGGAGCGAAAGCAGGAACTCCAAAATGCTTGCGAGTACCTAGGCTTTGAACTCGATGAACTGGTTCCTTTAGGGCTGGATGAAATAACGCCTTCCGGTCGAAAAAATCATTCTTCTAACTGGGCAAAATCAGTAGAGACCCTATGCCAAGCCTTAGATCGACATGCACCCTCACTCCTTTTTTTCCCAAACCCAACCGATTGGAATCAAACCCATTTAGGAGTCAATCTTTTGACATTAGAAGCCCTTCAAAAAACATCCACGTCTTCGCTCACCTTGATTGAAACCGAGTTTTGGGGTCAAATGTCTTTCCCAAATCTTTTAGTTGAAAGCACAACCCAAGAAGTAATTGATCTTGTTTCTGCACTCTCGATGCACCGAGGAGAAGTGGAGCGTAACCCCTTTCACCTTCGCCTGCCTGCTTGGATGCAGGATAATGTCAGGCGGGGTGCGGAAGTTATCGGAGGCCAAGGAGAAAAGGCTCCGTCTTTTCAATTCGCCACCCCATATCGGGTAACCCGGGTGGAAAATGGAAATTTCTTTAGCCCTTGGGAAAAAGGAAGGATGCTTCCTTCGTCAAAGAAAAAGGGAAACTTTCTTTTAGACCAAATATCTTCCTCTTAATCTTGAAAGCTAAGATCTTGAGCCAACACCTTGTGCTGGTAAAGAATCTCTCCTTTTGAATCATAGGCCTCCAGGGTCATCTGGGGCTTATTCTTGCGGGTATCAACCCGAATCAAACAAAAACCACAGGTTTTGTTGTAACCCCAAATCAGACCTTTAGTTTCAACCACCGGGTGAACATGACGGTTGGTTAGCCTGCCACTTACAAATTCAAAAAAATCATAGCCCTTCGGTCTTTCAATCTTGCGCAAGTCGATACGATGCCGATCCGCGGCAATCAAGAGTACTCCCTCCAATCTTTCCTTTTCAATAAAGGAAAAAATTTCTTCACGCTCCTCCGGATAACCATCCCATGGATCCTTACTACCCGGTTTGATTCCTTCTGAAAAAGGGACCGAAGAAGCAATAATTTTAAAGGTCGCATCTGATTGAAGTAAAGTTTGCTTAAGCCATTTTTTTTGTACGGGGCCCAGCATCGACTGCTTCGTCCGGTCTCGATAATACCTACAATCCAGAAGGATTACTTGTACTTTTCCCAAAATGAAGCTTTGCCAACATCCCGGATTCTGAGGGCCTCCCCCAACCGGTGGATTATTCCAGTTTTGAGTAAAGTTTTTCAGAACTGACTTTTTCCAAACCGGTTGGTCAACCAAGGAACCAGGGATGCAATCGTCCAGGCCAAAATCATGATCGTCATAGATGGCATACATCGAGGTCTTCGATACCAAATTTTTCCATTCCGGCCGGGAATGCCGACGGGAATAACAATAGTTTCCAGTCCATTGAACCTCTTCGGGATCATCGATGTAAACATTATCCCCCAACATCAGCATCGCTCTTGGATCATGTCCGGCGATAAGGTTCCATATCGACTCATATTCGGGAACAAATCCGGAACAACCACCAAATGCAATGGTGAACTTAGAGCCCTCATCCTTTGAGGGGAAAGTACGAAAACCAAATTCTCTCGCCGGAGCCAAAAATTCCTCACCGTTTACGAACACCCTGTAAGAAAAATAAGTACCTGGCAAAAGCCCATCCACTTCAACCACTCCTATAAATCGGTTTTCTAATGAGGTCCTGATTTTTTCTCGGCCGGAGTGACCACTAATTTCAACACCGATTTCACAAGCATCATCGGTTCGAAACCAAAAGCTAGCAGAGGTATCGGTAACTTGACCGACCATCGGACCATGAATCAAGGGGGATGGATCCACCTCCTTTTTCCACTTTTGAAACCCCTGATTTTCCCGAAGCGGGCTTAACCAATCCCTTGGTTCTGCGAGGAAGCGTTCGAATGGCAAACCCATTCTCACCGCTTGTTTTGCCATCTTCAAAGCTTCACCAACTTTTCCTTCTTGGAGCAAGCAAAGGGTGGAGATAAAGGCCTTCTCTGGAGGGTCTGTATGCTTTTTACCGTTTTTAAGTTCAAAATACGCTTTTTCCACATTTCTCTCCGCTAAATGTCTAAAGGCGTTTCTTTCGCGATCATGCTGAGCCTGGGATGTCACCAAGAAGAAAAAAGTTAAGCTTAGCAAAAAACTACCGAGACTTGTGAGCTGATGTGATTGAATCATGATAAAACAAAAATTTTAAGTAAAGAGGATGGTCTTAATAAGTTCCAAGAGTAGAAATTGTTCTTTTGTCTTCAAGATTCAAAAGAGGTTGGCATGGGCACGAATCCCAAAAGTTTCATATCATCGGGAAAATCCGGGAGCCCAGCAGGCATACCACCAGACCAGTCAAAGCCATAATGATGCCCATAATTGTGTTGGTCTTAAGCATTTCTGACTCGGTCATACCACTCATTTTACTGATAACCCAAAATCCTGAATCATTCATCCAACTTATTGGTTTGGAACCACAACCAATTGCTATGGCTATGTAAACGGGATGGTAGCTCAAAGTGGTCGCAGCCACAATCGGAGCAACCACTCCAACCGCGGTAATCATAGCTACCGTAGAGGATCCTTGGGCGGTGCGAACAACGACACAAACCAGGAAACCAACAATCATAAGCCCTGATTCGGTAGCAGGTAGTGAATTCTCAATGGTTCCGGCAATTCCAGTTTGCCTTAAGACATGGCCAAATGCTCCACCCGCACAGGTAATCAACACAATGACCCCCGCATCTGCAATTGCTCTTTGGATTGACTTAGAAACGGTTTCTTTATTAGTCCCCGGTCTACTGGCTAAAAGAAAAATCGAAAAGGCAGCAGCTATGGTAAGGGCGATATCTTTATTACCCAGAAATTGTATGATTGGAAAAATCGTCTTCATCCAATTCGGTTGAACCTCCATCTTACTTGATGAAAGACTGAAAATCGTTCCCCCGGCAAGTAAAAATAAAGGAATTAAAATGGGAAGAATGGAAATCAATAGACTGGGTAATTCATGCTCGGTACGCTGTGCCATCGCCTCTAAGCGTGACTTGGATAGATCTTCGGAATCCCGTAATGGAATGGTAATCCGATTGCTTATGAATCGAGCCCATAAGTAGCCGGCCGTAGTTGTAAAAACTCCCACAATCGTACCGCATATAATGGCCAACCCGATATCCACACCTAGCTCATAGGCAACAAATAAAGGGCCAGGTGTCGGTGGAACCAAGGAGTGAGCCATGGAACCGCCAGCAATAATGGTCAGGATATAAAGTAAATAATTTCGTCCGGTTCTTAGATGCATCGCCTTTCCCAAAGGCATGAGCAAATAGAAAACCGTTTCAAAGAAAACTGGAATTCCTAAAGTGAATCCACTTGCAATAAAAGCAATGGGGGCATTCTTTTCCCCAAGAAAATTACGAATTGCCACCACAATTCTCTCGGCAGCACCACTTCTCATTAAGCACTGCCCTACAATCGCAGCCATAGCGATCATGATTCCAATCTTCATACAAGTCTCCCCGAAACCAACACCGATCCATTTTGCAATATTTTGAGACGCGATAGTTCGGGCTTCATTCCTCTGACTTTGATGAATAATTCTATCTTTCCATTGAATATTGGAGGGCGGTGAAATTTCGGCAAAACGAAATCCGTTCGTCTTTTGCCCTTCCACCTGCAAATCATTCAATTTATCCTCGGGAATAAGGGTAAGGAAAGTTTCCGCATAAGGTTCTAATTTCCCGCTTATTTCATGGTTTCGAAGCAAGATAACGGAACCAGGAATAATCTTCTGATTCCGAGAAGCCTTGAGGGCAATGTAATCCTTCCCCACTTCTGCGACTCGAATCGATTCTTTGCGGACAGAGTAATCATAAACTGACTCCTTCTGGGTAAGGCCGGCTACTACCAAAGAACCCAATATCAGTGCCAGAAAAGCATGGAGTCTAAAAAACAAAATACTACCGACCACGATCAGCATGCCGATCAGCAATAAAATAACAGGGCTCATGCTTTTTTCCTACCTCGAATAGATCATGCTCACAATGATAAAGTCCTAAATTTTAGATCGGAAAACCCGAAGCAAAAAGTAGCAAAGGTCGAACCTAATGTAGAAGAAGGCACACCTTTTCCCTTCATCATTAAAGGGGATTTTAAGGGCCGTTAGAACCCCAAGCCCATGGTCGAAGTCTTGATCCGCATTAAATACATGTCCGCGGTCATGTACAGCGTGGATCCATCTTCCCCGAAGGCACAATTAGCCGTTCGCTGACCGGTCAAGATCGTGCCCAAGTGCTCGCCTTTTGGAGAAAAAATTAATACGCCTCCTGGGCCGGTTGCCCATAAATTTCCCTGTTGGTCGACCTTCATTCCGTCATTACCACCCTTACGGTCAGGATGTTTGAGCCGATAAGAAGTGCTGTCAAAAAATACCCGCCCCTTTTCGGCCAAGCCATTGGGCTTGAGGTCGTAAGCCATCCAAATGGGACGAGGGCCATGAGAATTGGCAACATACAAAGTTTTTTCGTCCGGGGAGAGAATAATTCCGTTGGGCCGCTCCAACTCATCGGTGACTAACTCCACTTTTCCATTCTTGCGAAGAAGATAGACTCCCTGAAAATCAATTTCTCTTTGGGGATCTTTTTCTTTTTGGGCCAAACCATAGGGTGGGTCCGTAAAGTAAAGCTCTCCCTTCTGGTTGAAGACCAGATCATTGGGGCTGTTAAATCGAGCATCTTGAAACTGATCAGCCAAAGTTTCAAAATCAGAACGGGGCTGGGAAATTAGGCTCTTCATCCTTGCGACCCGGCGGTCTCCGTGTTGGCATAAAATCAGGTTCCCCTTGGCGTCCAAAACCAATCCATTCGACCCAGACTCGCCCCTTCTCGAGTTTTTACCAGTATAGCCTGAAGGATCCAAATAGACACTGGCTCCGATGCCTTCCTTCCACTTGTAAATTTTATTGGTTGGAACATCTGAATAGAGAAGGAAGTTACCCTTCGCAACCCAGACCGGCCCCTCGGACCAGACATATCCTTCCGCAAGGATTTCGATCTTCGCATTTTGGGGTACCAGTTGCTCCATGCGGGGGTCTAAGCGTTCAACGCTTCCCACCGTTGGATAACTTGACGCCCTAACGAAGGGACCACAAAGAAAAAGGATCAGGGGCAGAATTTGGATTGCATGCTTGTTTATCATAAATCTATAAATCTATTATCTCCAGTCGGAAGCCCATCCTTGCGTGTTTATTTGGCTTTCGATATGCCATTCCAAGAGTTGATCCAGAAGGTTTTGCTTGGCCTCTCCCGCTTCTGGATGGTCCCAGAGGTTTTGGGTTTCCTGCGGGTCCTCTTTCAAGTTGAATAGCTGGCCGCAATTCATGCCTAGAAAATGAACGAGTTTCCAATCTTGGTTTCGAATCATAGTCATAAATTCAGTATCGGTGAGGATACCATCCTTAATCTGTTCGGCATAGACATACTTCCTGGGGGTCCAGGATTCACCTTTCAGGGCAGGTAAAACCGTGCGGGCTTCGAAAGACTCGGGAATTTCCAGTCCAGCTAATTCCATCAGGGCAGGACCAATATCCATATGCTGGCAAAGACCCTCGATGGACCGCCCGCCCTCAAACATTCCCGGAGCCCAAACTACCATCGGAACCCGGGTGATTAGGTCATACATGGTCCACTTCTGGCTATGTCCGTGATCGGTCAAGCAGTCACCATGATCGGAACAGAACACCACCAATCCATTGTCCAAATATCCATGCTTTTCTAAAGCCTGCAGAATTTCTCCGATCTTTTCGTCAATCATGGTGACATTTGCCAAGTAGTAGGCCCGCTGTCGATGTCTTTGTTCACGACTCGGTTTCAGGTCTAAAACCACGGAATCATGATCCACTTCATGATTATGCTTCCTAAGTCCCTTGAGGGGTTCGGGCAAATCGTCAAGCTCCTGTGGAGTGACCTCCATGAGGGGCAAATCCTTTTGCAGATAGGGCTTGGTGTAACGAGGAATGGGATCGTAGGGAGGATGCGGTCCTGGAAATCCGATTTGTAAAAAGAGAGGTTCAGTCTTGGGATAGGAATTAAGCCACCATGTCGCGGTATCACCAACAAAGACATCCGGATGCATATCTTCAGGGAGTTCCCAGTCGAAAGCCCCAAGGGCTTCCTGGTAATCACTCCTTTTACGATAAAGTTCGCGCTGTTGCTTAATCAAGCCCCTGGCTTTGAGTGCTTTGTCCCACTCGTCGAAGTAAAAGCGCTCCTCCAGGTACCTGTCTTTATTTTCCACCACATAACGCTCATGAAAACCAAGCGGAGTGTGATAAGGGTAACTATGCATTTTACCTACATTCACACAGCGGTACCCCGACTCTGCAAATTTTTCGATCCAGGACCTTTTCCAGGAATCCGCATTCTTGTAAATTCCAGTGGTGTGTGGATAATACCCGGTAAATAGACTGGCCCGGGCTGGAGCACAGGATGCTGCGGTGATGAAACAATTGTCAAAAGAGACACCTTCCTTTACCAAGCGATCCATATGAGGAGTATCCATATGGTCATGGCCCAAAGCGGCGATGGTATCGAATCTTTGCTGATCCGTGATAATAAAGATGATATTCGGTCTATTATCCACACTGCATTAAAAAACAACTAGGGGTACCATGGCAACGTTTGCTTACCCATCACCCATATTTCAGAAGTCCCATTCCAGGCCTAATCCGAGATGAAAAAAGTCACCCAGTTGCTGATCACCAAGTAAGTTCTCATCCTTATCGATCGCCCAACTGTAAGCTCCATGGCCTACCAAGGAAACATTTTTAGATATGGTTTTTTCAGTGCCCATTCGAAGGCTGCCGTAATTGAGACCGTCGTGCCCATCGGAAATATAGCCATCATTCCAACCCAATATACCGGATAATGAAAATCCAAGTTCTTCACTTAGGTTAAATTTCCTGCTATTTGACCACTCAATAAAAATACCTGCTGCATCCATGGAGTAACAAGCATCCAAGGACGAATCTAGATTGAAAGGCAGTTCAGCGTAACCAATTCCTGCTAACCATTCATCATCTGATTCGTCATCGATGGAAAAAACCAAATGGGTATATCCAAAATAAACCTGCAGGTTCTCTACCTCTTGGGTTAAAGCCAAACTGTATTGCAACTCGTCATAGGAATGGTTGGAGGAGCGACCATACCAAACACCTCCGGAGAAGTGATCATATCCGAATTCGAAAGATCCCACCCATAGAGACTTGCCATCCAGTGCATCCCTACCTTCGGAAAAATAACGACTTTCCAACCCCCCGTGTATATGGGCTTCAAAGCTTTTATGAGCATGGATTTTTTCGAATGGTTGGGTAGTCTCTGCATCATGTGCGAACCCGAAGCTCAATGTCATCAAAAGCTTCACAGATAGAATATGCCATTTAATTTTCAAGGAATTCTTAAATTCCTTTACTAGATAAGAGGCAACGAAGAAATCAATTTCTGGCTAGTTTTCAGCCAATCAACTCTTGGATCAGATTCCCCCCGAATTGGCTGAGTTGTTTATGCCGGCCCGCATGATAATAAGTCAATTTGTTATCATCCAAACCCATTAAATGAAGCCAAGTACAGTGAACATCGCGAATGTGGTGCACACAATCCACCGCTTCGGCCCCAATCTCATCGGTAGCTCCAATGGTATGCCCGGCTTTGGTACCTCCTCCGGCAAACCACATGGTCATCGCCTTTGCGTTATGGTCTCTTCCGTAACTGGTACTTCCTCCACGTAAACCATTATCCGGTGTACGCCCAAATTCCCCACACCATACGACCAAGGTATCTTCCAGAAGTCCCCTCTGTTTAAGATCGGCAAGTAGAGCCGCAATCGGCTTGTCGACCGATTTGATCAGGGAACCATGGGCCCGCGATATGTAGTCGTGGCTATCCCAATTTCCCGCGTATGCTTGAACAAAGCGCACCCCTTTTTCAACTAAGCGCCTTGCCAATAAGCACTTTCTACCAAATGAGTCCGTCTTGGGAGCTCCAATTCCATAAGAGTCACGAGTCTTTTCGGTCTCACCTTCCAGGTCAAGAATTCCTGGAACTTCCATTTGCATGCGATATGCGAGTTCATAGGAAGACATTCTCGCTTTGAGCTCACTTTGGTTGACTCGATTATCCAAGTGTTTTCGATTCAAGCTAGCTAAGACATCGAGGTTTTCCCTTTGATCCTGTCGGGTCATACCAACTGGAGCATTTAGGTCGAGAATCGGACTACCTTCCGGTCGCAAAGGGGTACCCTGATGATCTGCAGGCAGAAATCCATTGGACCAATTGGAGGCCCCACCCTGTGGATAACTGGATCTTGGAAGAACTACAAAACCAGGAAGGTTGTCATTCAGCGTCCCCAAACCGTAGGTGACCCAAGCTCCTACGGAGGGGTCTCCTCCAAAGCGATTACCAGTATTCACATGATAGCAAGCGGTCGGATGATTTACCGATTCCACTTGGCATCCTCGATAAAAGCAGAGCTCATCGACATGATTCTGTAAATAGTGCCATTCCGTGGAAATATCTGCCCCCGACTTCCCAGCCTGAATGAAATCAAAGGGACTTTTCACGAAATACCTTTGTCCGGAAGACATCGCACTCTCCCGTTCTCCATGGCGCTGAAACTTTTGTAGGTGTAGGCGGTTCAATTCAGGCTTTGGATCAAAGGTGTCAATATGAGAAGGTCCACCCTCCATCATCAAAAAGATGCATCGCTTAGCCCTGACCGGATGATGGATTCCTAATGTCGGATTTTCATTCCCATGAAGTAAGGAAGAAAAAGCGAGGGAACCAATACTAGTACCAAGGCCGTAGAGGGCTTCACGGCGGGTAAGATGGGCAACCAGATTACCGGAACTATTTCTCATACTCTGTCCTTAAGTTAATCAAGATAAGAAAACTCGTTAAGGTTAAAAAGAATCAAGCAAACATGGGCCAAGCCACGGGTTTTGGGACCCACCTGATTCCTCTGTAAATCAGCTTGGTAGGACTCGTATGCCGGCATTCTTTCCCAGAAAGTATAAGGCTCCCCGGTTTTCTCAGCCATAATCGTTCGCTGAATCTCGATTGGGAAGGTCTGGGAACGAACTTTTTTACTGGCCTCCGTAGCCTTTGCCTTCTGCCAGCGTTTTAAACAAATATCAATTTCATCCTGAGTTGCAGCTCTTCCCAAGGCCCGTTGAAAGGCTTCCTCGATCACCAAGTTTTCTGGCTTTCCTTTTTTCCCGCGGAGCAGACGATGAGCAAATGCCAGCGCTCGATCCTGGATTTCCTCGGCATTCATCAGGGTCAGGGCCTGCGGTGCCACCGTAGAAGTTTCCCGAACTTCGCAGGAATTATCAGGCCCTGGCTGATTAAAGGTTTCAAGAAAAGGATCCCGCAAGCCCCTGATCTTCTCCACATAAATAGTTCGGCGGTTTCTTTGCTGAGGCAAAGGATCCGGTTCATATACCGAGGCCACCCCACCCATAATTTGTCGGGGTTGGAAGGCAACCTCCCGATTCAAGTTTGGGCGTGCTGGGATCCCTCCCCCACTCAAATTTAATTCACCACTGGCAAACAGCATCGCATCCCGAATCT
>CESN01021701.1_pt1 | contig 11806 bp, 14 predicted proteins | sample 531181 | NCBI WGS metagenome assembly CESN01 (sample SAMEA2621990, study PRJEB7988) | marine metagenome | isolation source: saline water (ENVO:00002010), including
ATTGCAGATGTATTGAATATGACTGTTGAAGAGGGTTGTGATTTTTTTGAAAACATATCAAATATAAGAAGCAAACTTTTAACTCTAAAAAAAGTAGGATTAGGTTATATTAAAATAGGTCAACAAGCTACTACACTATCTGGTGGCGAAGCTCAAAGAATTAAATTAGCTAAGGAATTGTCTAAAAGATCTACAGGACGAACCATGTATATTCTAGATGAACCAACTACCGGTTTACATCAACACGATATTAAAAAATTATTAGAAATCCTTCACACATTTGTTGCAACTGGAAATACTGTAGTTGTGATTGAACATAACTTAGATGTAATAAAAACAGCAGATTATATTGTAGATATGGGCCCTGATGGTGGTATAAAAGGTGGAAATATTATTGCAGAAGGAAAACCCGAAGAAGTTGCTAATAATAAACATAGTTATACTGGCCAATTTTTAAAACCACTGTTAAATGGAAAAGAAATGAAAATAGCTTAACTATTTATCCTGTTTAGAAATAGTTTTTTGGGTTACTTTAAAAGAGACTAATGTAGGACAAGCTATATATATTGACGAATATGTACCGAACAAAACACCAAGTATCATAGCTAAAGAAAAACCTTTTAATATTTCACCACCAAATAAATAAATAGATATCAATGCCAATAAAGTTGTAATAGAAGTCATAATTGTTCTAGATAATGTTTCATTAATTGAAATATTTGTTAAATCAAATATTTTGATACTTGAAAACTTTTTTAAATTGTCTCTAACCCTGTCATAAATTACGACTGTATCATTCATTGAATAACCTACTATTGTTAAAACTGCAGCTACAATAGATAAATTTATTTCTAAAGAAAAAACAGAAAAAATCCCCAATGTAACAATAACATCATGAAATAAAGCAAGAATAGCTCCAATAGAAAATTGCCATTCAAATCTTATCCATATATAGGCAAGCATGGCTAATAAAGATAAACTAATAGCAATAATCCCTGATTTTAATAATTCAGCACTGACTTTGGGACCTACATTTTCTACACGTCTAAATTCAAAATTATTTGTTAGTGTATCGGATAATCTTAATTTTAAATTAGTTATAAAATTTGGGTCATCTATATTTTGTGTTTGAAATTTTACAATATAATCAGTTTCATTGCCAAACTTTTTGACAGATACACTATTCAATTCTAAATTTTTAAATTTCTCTCTTATATTTGAAATATTTACACTATTATCGAGGACTCTTAATTCAATTAATGTGCCTCCTTTGAAATCAACACCATAATTTAATCCTTTAAAAATTAAAAAAAACAATGAAATTAAGATTAGAATAATTGAACAAATATTTGCAGCTTTAAATAATTTATTAAAATATATAAATTTCATTATATTAACTTTTCTTTATCTTTATTTCTTACAACATATAAAGCTGTAAATAATCTAGCTATAAAATATACAGAGAATAAAGTAGTTAAGATACCTATAGCGAGTGTTATTGAAAAACCTTTTACAGGACCAGAGCCCATAAAAAATAAAATAATTGCAGCAATTAATGTTGTTATATTAGCATCTAAAATTGTAGTTCTAGATTTTGTATAACCTGAGTCAAAAGCAATTAATTTATTTTTTTCATTTTTAATTTCTTCTTTAATTCTTTCAAAAATTAAAACATTTGCATCTACAGCCATGCCTACTGTTAATATAATGCCTGCAATACCCGGCAATGTAAGAGTTGCACCAAAAATAGTCAAAATTCCTGTTAATAAGAATAAATTTATTATAAGTGTTATGTTCGCAATCAAACCAAAAGTTCTATATTTTATAATCATAAATATTATTACCAATATAAATCCAATTACTAATGAAATAATTCCTGCTTTAATTGAGTCTTTTCCTAAATCTGGACCCACAGATCTTTCTTCAATGATGTTTAACGGAGCTGGTAAGGCACCAGATCTTAGTAGTAACGCTAAATCTGTAGCGGTTTGAAAATTAAAATTTCCTGTAATTTGACCATTACCACCAACTATTGCTTCACTAATAGTTGGAGCACTTATAATTTTATTATCTAATATAATAGCAAGTTGTCTACCAATACCATTTTTAGTGGCCCTCGCAAACTTTTTAGCACCTACTCTGTCTAAACTAAACACAACAACAGTTTCATTAGTTTGATTATTCATGCTTGGTTTTGCATCTAATAAATTATTACCACTTACAATAACTCTTTTACTTACAAGAGCTTTTTTTTCAGAGTCATTATCGTATTCCAATTTTTCAACACCAAATGACTCTTCATTTTTATTTGATATAAATTGAAATGAAAGGTTGGCAGTTTTACCTAGTAAATTTTTAATTCTTGATGGTTCATCTAAGCCAGGTAATTCAACCAATATTCTATCATTACCTCTTTTTACAATATTTGGTTCGTTAGTTCCTAATTCATCAACACGTCTTCTTACAATTTCGATAGCCTGATCTAAAGATGAATTTTTTAATAAAATTAGACCATAATTTGAATAGGTAAGATTAACTTTATTTGAAATTATATTTATTTCTAGCTCATGTGATTTAAATTTTGGATAATATGGATTAATTTCACTATCATCACCATCAAAAATTTTATTAAATGTTTCTACTGAATTATCATCTAGATCAAAACTAATAATGTTATTATTTAATTCAAGTTTTTTTAACAATATGTTATTAGTCTTAGCTGTTTTTTTAATATCTATTAATTTTGCCTGTAATTTCTGAATTATTAAAGGATCATTATCTACTTCTAACAATAGATATGAACCTCCCTGTAAATCTAAACCTAAATTAATTTTTTTCTTAAAAAAATTATCATCGAACTTTAAAAAATTAGATAAAGAAAAATAAAAAATAATTGTAGAAAATATTATTATTAAAAAAATTCTAATTTTTGAGAAATATAACATTTTAGAATGTTATTTTTTTACATCAACTTTATTAGTTATTAAGCTTTGTATTCCATTAGATCTAAGTATTTCCACATTTACATTTTCTGCTATAGATACTTCGATCTTCTCATTGTCAATAATTCTATCAACAGTCCCTACTATTCCTCCTGTAGTCACAACTTTATCTCCTCTTTTTAGTTCCTCGACCATCTTTTTATGTTCTTTTGCTTTACGTTGTTGCGGTCTAATTAAAAAGAAATAGAAAATTACAAATATTAAAATTAGAGGTATAAATTGAGCTATTCCTGGATCCATAATATTTTTTAGTTTAAATTATTTATACTAAATGACAAATTAAGACAACTCTTAATTGTTGCTAATTTTGTCTAGATTATCCATATAGGGTTTTAAAACTTCTGGAATATTAATTGAACCATCTTCATTTTGATAGTTCTCCATAATTGCAATTAAGGTTCTTCCGACTGCTAAACCACTTCCATTTAGTGTGCCTGCATAGACAGTTTCATTTTTTTTATTTTTATATCTTGTTTTCATTCTAGATGATTGAAATGTACCACAAGATGAACAACTTGAAATTTCTCTATATGTATTTTCAGATGGCAACCACACTTCTAAATCATAAGTTTTTTCAGCACTAAAACCCATATCACCAGTGCTTAACAAAATTTTTCTAAATGGTAACTCTAATTTTTCAAGAACCATTGATGCACAATTGGTCATTCTTTCTAGTTCATCATGACATTTTTCTTTTTCAACTATACTAACTAGTTCAACTTTATAAAACTGATGTTGTCTTATCATTCCCTTTGTGTCTTTTCCATAACTTCCAGCTTCTTTTCTGAAACAAGGTGTTGATGCAACTAACCTTATGGGCAAATGATCAATGTTTAGTATTTGATCTTTTACCATATTAGTAAGAATTACTTCTGCAGTAGGAATTAAAAATTTTCTTTCTTTTTTGTCATCGACCACTAACTCAAATTGATCAGATTCGAATTTAGGTAATTGGCCAGTGCCATACATTGAATTTTCATTAGCAATTAAAGGTGGTGATATCTCTCTATATCCATTTACACTTGTGTGTAAATCTAACATAAAATTTGATATGGCTCTCTCTAGTTTAGCCAATTTACCTTTAACAAATACAAATCTTGAGCTTGTTGTTTTGGTTGCTAAATCAAAATTCAACATACCAAGTTTTTCTCCTAATAAAAAATGCGACTTTGGTACAAAATTAAAGTTTATTATTTTTCCTTTTTTCTCTATTTCGATATTATCACTTTCATCTTTTCCTACTGGAACATCATCAAGAGCTATATTAGGAATTGATTTTAAAATATCATCTAATTTAATTTTAATTGATGATTGTTTATTAGATAAATTTTCTATTTCATTAGAAATTAATTTTGATTTATGAAATAATGCTTTGTCTTTACTTTTAGAAATTAATTTTTTTTCTTTTTCTAAATCTTCTTTTTTTTTAATCAGCTCTCTATTTTGTTTGTCAATTTGTGAAATTAAATCAATATCAATTTGTAGATTTCTTTTTGATATTTTCTCTTTAAATTCTTTTAAGTTATCTCTTATAAATTTAATATTATGCATTTTTTTCTTTATTTTTTTGTTCGATTAATTTTACTGAAAGTATAGATAACTCATATAGAACTAATAGAGGAATAGCTAATCCAATTTGGGTAATTGGGTCTGGGGGCGTTAAAATTGCTGCTGCAGCAAAAATTATTACAACTACATATTTTCTTCTTTGTTTTAAAAAAATACTATCTATTAAACCAATTCTTGCAAGTAAACTTAATACCACTGGTAATTGAAAACTAAGGCCAAATGCAAAAATTAATTTCATAACTAAAGATAAATATTCATTTACTTTTGCTTCTAATTGTATTGGTAAATTTGTTACATTTCCTAAACTTTCAAATGAAAGAAAGAATTTAATGGCTAATGGCATTATGAGATAATAAACGAGCATTCCTCCAAGTAAAAAAAGTATTGGGGTGATAATTAAATAAGGCATTATTGCTGATTTTTCATGCTCGTATAATCCAGGTGCAATAAATTTCCAAATTTGAATTAAAATAAAAGGACTTGTAAAAAAAAAAGCAGTAAAAAATGAAACTTTTAGATACGTTAAAAATGTTTCTTGTAAAGCTGTGAATATTAATCTTCTATCAACGTTATCATCTTTGACAGCATTTGCATAAGGTTCAACTAAAAACCCATATATATGATCAGAAAATAAATAGGAAATTACAAATAATATTAATAAAAATATTAATGTATTTATTAATCTTTTTCTTAATTCAACAAGATGGCTAATAAAGCCTGACTCATTATTGTCAGACATTTGTATCCTCTTTTTTTTCTACATCCTTTTGATTTATATCCTCGTTGTCAACATTTGTTATATCAGAAACTTGATTTTGCACGTCACTCAAATATCTCTTTGCGGATCCAATCCAAGATCCTATTTTTTTTAAAATAATTGGAAAATCTCTAGGTCCAACAACTATTATTGCTATAGATGCTATTATTAATATCTCAAGCCAGCCAATCTGAGGCATGCGGATTACTCTTTATTTGTATCTTGGTTTTCAGTTTCTTGGTTTTTAGATAAATTTTTTGGCGTCGGCTCTTCCGTGGGATCTGAAGCCATGCCCTTTTTAAAACTTTTTATACCTTTTGCAACATCGCCCATTAAACTAGAAATTTTGCCTCTCCCGAATAAAAGAACGATTAATACAGCCACTATTGCAATTTGCCAAAAACCTATACTCATAATAAACTTATAACCTTAATATCAATTTTTTTAAACCTCTTTTTATTCACTATCATCTTTTTTAAGTGAACTGTTAAGCATTTCATCGATATCTGAATAAATATTCTCTTTTTTAGCCTCTTGTTTTTCTTTAAAAAACTTACCAGTTCCGAAGATATTTGATTCTACATTAGATGTATCGATTAAGCCGGCCGTTCCTAATTCTTCAACTGTAGGTAAATCGGAAAGTTTTTTTAAACTAAAGTGATTTAAAAATTCATCTGTGGTTCCATATTGTATTGGTTTTCCAGGAACTTCCTTTCTTCCTACAGGTTTAACCCAATTTAGTTCCATTAATATTTCTAGAGTATTTGTACCAAAAGCAACTCCTCTTATTTCCTCTATTTCTGATCTTGTAACGGGCTGATGATAAACAATTATAGAAAGCGTTTCTATAGCTGCTTTAGATAATTTTTTTTCAACAGTTTTTTGTTGTGACATGAGATGAGATAAATTTTCAGATGTTCTAAATGACCATTTGTTAGAAATGCAAACTAAATTAATACCTCTTTTTGAATAAAAATTTTTAAGATTTTCTAACAATTTTTTAACATTTGCTTTCTTATTTATTTTAGACTCTATATCCTCAATGCTCAATGGCCCAGATGATGCGAATATTATTGCTTCTACTTCTCTTTCAGCGACTGACACTGTCGATGGAAATTTGACAATATTATTTTTTTTTGTTTTTTTCATTTATCTTTAATAAAAATTTCCTCATAAAGATTATTTTGCTTAATAGACAAACTGCCTTCTTTAGCAAGCTCTAGTGATGCTGCGAAAATACCTGCATTACCAGATTTGATCATTTCTTTTTTATTTTTAATAGCAGATGGAATAAAATTTTTTAAATTAGTCCATTCTAATATTTTACCATAAGAGCTTTTAATAGTTCTTATTCCATCTTCAGTAGTAAAAACAGGCAATTTCGGTATAGATATTTTTTGAAAATCTCTTGTCGTTCTTATAATTGAGTAGGTTTTTAAAATTTCAAATAGTGTTAAAGAAAATTTTGTTCTATATAAAGATCTAATATTTGCCTTTCCTCCTCTTAAAAATACATCTCTGCCTAATCTTTTTCTACGTAGCATTTGATCTGAAAGAAGTCTGATTAACTCTAATTTTTTTAATTGTAATTTTAATGTTTCTGCTACTTCTAAGGCTTTGAATTCTTCCTCTTCGCTCTCAGGTAATAATAATTTCGATTTTAAATAAGTTAGCCAAGTAGCCATTAGTAGATATTCAGAAGCAAGTTCAAGGTTATAATCAGTTTCTTTTGTTATGAATTCATAAAATTGATCTGCAAGTTTGGTAATTGATATATCTTCTAAGTTTACTTTTTGAGACTTTGCTAAATCAAGTAATACATTTAATGATCCATTAAAATTTGACAGATTAACTACAAACTCTTGGGAATCATTTAATTTCATTATTCTACACTAACTTAAAACTTTATATATTTCTGATGTTTTTTTAGATAAGAATTTGTCTAAAATAGGTGAATTTTTACCAACAATTAACATTTCAGACATTTTACCATTGCAATGTAAAACTAAATTACAACCTGAGCTGAACGCTTTTCTTGTATTAATTTGTAAAGAATATTTTAAAGCTTTCATTGATATATCGTCAGTTATTATAATATTCTTAAATCCAATTTGATTTCTAATAATTTTAATAATGTTTTCAGAATGAGTTGCACAATTCTTTCTATCAATATCCTTATATAAAACATGAGCAGACATTGCCATCAAACTCTTTTTTTTTTTGAATGTTATAAAATCATTCTTAAATAGATACCTTCTTTTATTGAGTACGACTGGCAAGGATTTGTGACTATCAGATTTTGCAAGACCGTGTCCAGGTATATGTTTCATAATTGTCAAAATTTTCATTTCATGGAAAGTATTAATTACAATATCACCAATTTTCGAAATAGTTTCTGGTCGGTTTGAAAATGCCCTATCACTGATTATTTTGTGATATTTTTTTCTTTTAATATCCAAAACTGGAACTGAATTTATATTTATTCCCATTGTTTTTAACAAATATGCAACTTGATTTATATAAATCTCAAGAAATAATTTAAATTTATTTTTATTTCTTGAATAAATTTTACCAAAAAATTCAGGTGTAAATTTTGAATTATCAATAATATTTTTTAATCTAGATACTCTTCCTCCCTCTTCATCAATAATAATAGGGAAAAATTGATCATTATAAATTTTTCTTATACTTTTTGTAAGATTTTGTGTTTGCTTTAATGATTTAATATTTCTTGAAAATAAAATTATACCCCAGGGTTTATATTTTTTTATAAATAAAATCTCTTTTTTAGATAAAACATGACCCTTAATACCACAAACAAAAGACCTTCTTTTTTTAATTAATTTTAAATAATTCCCAAAATTTGAATTCATTTTCATAGTCCTCAACTTTGTTATCTACATATTCGATTATATTTTCACTATCATTTTCTAATAAAATTAATTTATCTTCATTAAATTTAACATTGGTTTTAACTTGGTTTACTACTTTATTTGTAATAATTTTATTTTTTTCAGAAAAATAATATTTTAAAATGAATAGTAGTGAAAAAAAAATTACAAATACAAAAAATAAATACTTTATTTCTTTTATCATTACATGCTTTTAGGAGTGTCTACATTTAAAATACTCATTCCTGACTTTATTACAACTGAAATTAATTTTAAAAATACTATTTTATCTTTAGTTGTTTTATTGTTTATAATAAATCTTTTATTCTGATTATCTTTTCCTAGATTCCAATAAAAATGAAACTCGGATGCTATGTCGTATAAATAGGTTGTTATCCTATGTGGTTCTAACTTATTTGATGAAACTTCTACACATTTTGGCCATTCTGATATTTTTCGAAAAATTTTCATTTCATCATTTTCGAAATTAAAATCAAAATCATTTAAAGTTATATCGTTATCTATATCAAGATTTAAGTTTTTAAAAACTGATGAAATTCTAGCATAACAATATTGTACGTAATAAATTGGATTGTCTTTAGATTTTTCTTTTATTTTTGTAAAATCAAAATCAAGCTCTACATCACTACTTCTATTTAACATAATAAATCTAGTTGCATCTTTACCAACTTCATTTAAAAGATCATCCACAGTAATGTAATCACCTTTTCTTTTTGACATCTTAAAAGGTTTTCCATCTTTAATTAACTTTACAAGCTGAGTGACTTTACACACTAACTTGTTTTGGTCACCTGATAAAGCCTCTACTAGTGATGTTATTCTTTTCACGTATCCAGTATGATCAGATCCTAAAATATTTATTAAAATGTCATATCCTCTATTAACTTTATTATTATGATATGCTGCATCACTAGCAAAATATGTCCAACTACTGTCTGTTTTTTTTAAAGCACGATCTTTATCATCTCCGTATAAAGTAGATTTAAATAATATTTGTTTTCTTAGCTTGTAATCTTTAGATTTTTTTCTCTCAGGTGCGGATATTACTCCTTCATACAATAAATCTTTTTCTTTTAGAACTTTGACGACTTTCTCAACCTCATTGTTAATGACAATAGATTTTTCACTTATGAATTCATCGTGTTTTATACCTAATTTCATCAAATTAAGCTTAATTAAATTTAGTGACTCATTTACTGAAAGTTGTGTAAGCTTTTCTTTAATTTTTTCATAATTATCATAATTTAATTTGGGATTGTTTAGGATGATATTTTTTGCAATATCTACCAAATAATCACCTGGATATAGCTCTTCATCATTAATAGGAAATTTTTCTTTAAGTTTTATCTCTCTTATTCTTAAATAAACAGACTTAACAAATAATGAAATTTGACTCCCATAATCATTTACGTAATATTCTTTAACAACTTTATGTTTATTAAATTTTAGTAGATTTGAGATAACATCGCCTAATATAGCACCTCTACAATGTCCAACATGTAAAGGTCCAGTCGGATTAGCTGAAACAAACTCAATTAAATATTTTTTTTTATACACTCTTTGATCAGAACCATATGAGCTGGGTTTTGACAAAATTTGTGAAATAAAAGTTTTCCAGTAATCTTTATTAAGATTAATATTTATAAATCCAGGCTTTTGAATATCAACGCTATTAACACTATCAATACTCAGAATTATAGGTTTTAATATTTCTGCCATTTCTAAAGGAGATTTATTATTTATTTTGCATAGTATCATTGCAACATTTGTAGATAAATCTGCTTTAAAATTATGTGGAGGTACTTCCATAGTAATTCCTTCAAGTTTATCAGGTAATAATAAATTATTTTGTTTATGCTCATTATTTATTAACTTTTTTATTATTTCTAAGTGATGTTCAAATATATTCATTTTATTTTGTTATATAAGTTAATAGCAAATCGGTCTGTCATACCTGAAATATAATCCGCCGTTTGCCTGTAAACATTCTTATTTAATTTTTTTTTGTCGATAAATTTTCCAGGATTTTTTGATATTTTATTAAATAAAGAATTTACGATTTTTTTTCCTTCAATATTTTTTTTTTGGATATATTTGTTCCTATACATTTTATGTCTTAAAAAAAATCTTATTTCTTTTTCAATTTGACTAAATCGATCTGAGAAAGAAATAATGTTCATGCTGGTGTTATATATATCTTTGTTTTTTTTTATTTTTTTTTTTTTGATATTATTTATAGAATTTTTAATTAAATCTTTCACCATCAAATTTATGGAGCTTCTTATAATTTGAAATAATAAAATATCATGATTATTATTTTTATATTTCTTTTTAATTGTTTTATAAATTTCTTTAAAAAAAGATATTTCAAGAAGTTCTTGTAAACTTAAAACTTTTGAAGATATGCCATCATAAATATCATGATTGTTATATGCTATATTATCTGAAACTGAAGCTATTTGAGCTTCTAGTGATGGAAATTTATTTAAACTAATTTTTTTTTTTAATTTATCAAACCCTTTAATATTCATTAAATTTGAATTTATATTTTTTAATGGACCATTATGTTTTATTAATCCGTCTAAGGTTTCTATAGTCAAATTTAAGCCATTTACATTGTAATATTTACTTTCTAACAACATTACAATTCGTAAAGTTTGAATATTATGATCAAAACCTCCATAGTTTAACATACACTCATTTAACATATATTCACCAGCATGACCAAATGGTGGATGACCGAGATCATGTGCTAGAGATAAAGTTTCAACTAAGTCATCATTCAATCCCAAATAACTTGATATTGATCTAGCTATTTGTGAAACTTCAATTGAGTGAGTAATTCTTGTTCTATAATGATCATCTATAGTATTTACGAATACTTGTGTTTTGTGTTTTAATCTTCTGAAAGCGCTACTATGAACTATTCGGTCTCTATCCCTTTGAAACTCAGTTCGAAACTGACTCTTTGGCTCTTTTGATAGCCTACCTTTACTTTTAAACACGCCTAAATTAGAGTATTTTTTCATACTTTAAAGTTTATAAATATTAACTATATTAGTATTAACAGCGATAAATAATGATTAAAGAAGTTAAATTTACCGATAAAGCTATAAAACAGATAAATCAACTACTATCAAAAAAGGATAAAGGCTCATTTTTCAGAATCGCAATTAAAGGTGGTGGATGCTCTGGATTTCAATATGATTTTTCATATGATTTAAAAGCTAATGATGATGATTTAATTCAAAACAATATTTTAATAGATAAACAATCAGCAAACCTTCTTAAAGGATCAGAAATTGATTATGTTGACGAATTAATTGGAGAGTCTTTTAAAATCAATAATCCTCAAACCAAATCATCATGTGGTTGTGGGGTTTCTTTCTCCCTTTAATGATCATTAGCTCTTGGAATGTAAATTCTGTAAGAGCGAGAATAGAAAATATAAAAGAATATCTTAAAAAATTTTCTCCAGATATTGTTTTAATGCAAGAGATTAAAACTGAGGACAAAACATATCCATATGATGAAATAAAATCTCTAGGTTATGAAAGTTATGTTTT
>CESN01103730.1_pt1 | contig 11775 bp, 9 predicted proteins | sample 531181 | NCBI WGS metagenome assembly CESN01 (sample SAMEA2621990, study PRJEB7988) | marine metagenome | isolation source: saline water (ENVO:00002010), including
TTTTTGACATTTCCGGGTATTCATCAAAAAACCAGGGTAAAATAATATTATTGAAACCTTTATTTTTTAACTCAGTTAAATACTTTCTATCCTCATTTTTTTTTCTCTCAGTCAAAATGTCATTTGTAGGTCTCATTTTAGAATATTGATATAAATGATAAAAATAATCTCCAACTACAAGTAATCCATAAGTAAAAAATAAAGTTAATAAAATTGTTAATAAATAAAATTTTGTATTTTTTTTCATAATTTGTTTAATAATAAATTTTATTAATCAATTTTTAAAAATCAAATAAATTAATTATATTTTTTTAATATAATTAATAATTTTTTTTTATTGTATGAGTTTTATTATTTTTAATCTGATCTTTTAAACCTTTATAAAATTCATCATTTTCCAAATTGAAATTTTTTAGTCTTGTATCTAGATTTTTCCAAAAATTCATATAATTTTTTTTATAATATATCTCACTGTTTGTTTGGAATTTTGGTAACAATGACAAATCATGTAATGATAGATTTAACTCTAACGATGTATAAATTCTTGAGTTAATTTTTTGTTCATTGTTTAGTCTTCTAATTTTTTTGATATTGTTTAATAAATTGTTATATTTTTTTTTACTTTTGGGTTTATTAGTAAAACCTAAATGATCGTAATGAGAATGATTAGCTAGTATGCAAGGAACTCCAAATGTTGCAAATTCAATTCCAACGGTTCCATTACCAGTTATGATCGCTGACAAGATATAAAATAGATCAGAATAACTGAGGTTATCTGAAAAAAGTTTGATATTTTTAGAATTGCTACCAATAATTTTACCAAATTCGATTTCAGTTGATGTCAAAGGTTTATGTGTTTCTGAAGATTTTATTGGATGAGATTTTATTAACCAATTTACGTCATCTATCTTTTTTATTTGATTAAAAGTATAATTTATCCACTCATAATTTGTCTCAAAAATAGATCTTCCACTTATGAATAAGCCATCAGTGTAACTGTGATCAAAAATACCAACAATAGGTTTTTTTAAATCCCAATTATATTTTTTACAAAGTTCTTTTTTCGTGAATTTAATACCTTTTTTAAAAGCAATTTTTGTATCATTTAAATCTTGATCATTATTAGTTCCATTTATTCTGTTACGAATTATTCTATAGCCATCTTCAGATGATTTTTTTTTAAAATTTTTTTTAATTTTATTAAAATCTTTTATTTCAAATTTTTGCTTCCAAGTATAAATTTGTTTTGAATTATTATAAATTCTAATTCCAATTTTTTTAGGACCCCCATATCTTGCATAGACTTTTATTTTCCTTGATAAAGCATTTTGGAAGACTATTGCTGAAGGTATGAATTGAGTTTCTGATAATACTATACCTTTGTAATTATTTTTATCTAAAATATTATTAATAGTTTTGTTATATTCTAAGGCTTCAAAAAAAAAATATATGTATTTAAAATTAATAGATTTTATATATACATCACCACTATATCTTACATAGTGATCAAAAGCGATTTCGCCAATATTTATATTATTTAATTTAATTTTTTTAGCTTTATCTAAATTGTTGATATTAATTAATGAACATAATAATTTTATAAAATTCAAAAACCTAATTATAAATGAACTTTTTTTAAAGTGTAAAAAATTATGAATATTATAACTATTGCCAATACTTTTTATCAGGGCATTATTTTTTCTATTTAATATAACTAAGTCGAGACCAGTAATTTTCTGTATAAATTTAGATATAATTAATTGTGTACATATATATCCAGGATGGGCCATAATTGCATCAACTAAAATATAGTTTTTTTTTTTATTACCGTCTAAATTTTTAAATGCTTTTGTGTTCGACTTGATAAATCTTCTAAAATTTAAATTTTTTTTTGAGTTAACAAAAAAATATAATTTAATAATATTTTTTGTATCGTTTATAAAATAATTTAATTCTTTATGAAAAAAATATATTAGGCTTAAAAAAAAAACCTTTATTTTTTTTAATAGACTCATTTTATTTTTTTGCAAATTACTAAATAATGGTGATTTACATCATTTTTTTTATCCAAACAAAAACTATAGTAACCCGAATTTAAAATTTTAAACTTTCTAAATTTTTTGTGTAAATGATCATAAGATTTTGTAAAATTTATATAGTGTTTTTCTATTTTTTTAAAATTATCTTTATCAACTAAACTTAATCCTTCTTTATTTGGTTTATTTGAGTAAAAGGATGATTTTGTTGATATCATTGTTGCATAAATTATTCCGTTCTTTTTCAATATTTGATCAAAATAATTAATGTACAACTTAAAGTCATAATCAGACAAATAGTATAATGATTGAATACAAGTGATTATATCAAATTTTTTTTGAAACTTATTTTTTAAATCATTTAAGTCTTTAGTAAAAAAAAATTTATTTTTGATTTTTTTGTATTTTTTTTTCGCAGTCTTAATATCTTTTTTTGAAATATCTACTCCGTAGGCATTTAGTCTTTGCTGATTAAAAAAATTGACTGCCGAACCTTGACCGCAACCAAAATCTAGTAAATTTAGACTTTTTTTGAATTTTTTTTTAATGAATTTACCGTAAAATCTAAAAACTGCTGGTTCTACATTTGGGGCATAATAACCCTTTTGCCAATATTTAAAATTTTTTTTTAAATAGTTTTTTTTCATTTTAATTCAGATCAATCATTAGTTTTAAATTAATAAACTTAAATAAGAAATAGGAATTATTTTGAATATCATTTTTACTAATAACTTTATTTATCAAATCCTTTTTTACATATTCATAAATTTTAGATTCTTTGTTGATAAAATTAAGAACATTTTTTGATTTAAAATTAATTAATTTAGGTAGGGATACATTAAATCCTATCTTTTCATAGTTTTTTCTTATATGGCTAGGTAATATTGATTTTAATGAGTCTCTAAGTAAATTTTTTGCATATCCATTTTTTATAAAATATTTTGTATCTACTGTATTTAAATATTCAAACAATTTATGATTTAAAAAAGGAGATCTATTTTCAACACTAAAATACATTGCATTTAAATCCTCTTCTTCTAATATCACAGGAACGCTCTCTATTAATAACTCATTTAACATCCTATTTCTAAGTTTCGATTTTATATATTTTTTCTCTTTAAATTTGAAATTCAATTTCATTTTTGAAAATCTATTTATATCTTTATTTTTATCGAATAAATAATAAGGAGATTTAGACTTGAAATAAAACAAATGATCTCTAAAAAATTTATTTCTGATGAGAGGTAATATATTTTTTTTCCAATTTGCTAAGGATTTTCTTAATAATGTTTTATTTTTTCGGATGTCATAAAAATATGCCAAGTGATGATCATAATAACCAGAAAAAATTTCATCTGCTCCAATACCACTAATTGCCACTTTATACCCTTTTTTTGAAATATTTTTATAAAGCAACCACTGAATATAATTTGTTAAAGTAGATAATGGGCTACTTCTATGGCTTAATATTTTTTTCAAATTTTCAAATGTTTCATTTTTATTAATTTTCACCCAAGTGTGTTTTAATTTTAATCTTTTAACTGAGTTATTTACTGCCTTTTTTTCATCGTAACTTTTTTCTCCTGGATCTAATGTAAAACAATGAATATTTTTTTTTAATTTTTTTTTTGCTATTGCTGCTAAAGATGATGAATCTACTCCACCGCTGAGACAAAAGGCGACTGGTACATCACTATTTAATGTTTTTATTGAATTAGATATAAGTATTTTTTTTATATTATTCTTTATATTTTTATATGATTGTATTTTAATTTTTTTTTTAAATTTAAAATATTTTTTTTTAACTATATTCAAAGATTTGTTAATTTCGATATAGTAACCTTTTTCAACTTTGTGCAAATTTTTATATATAGTATTATTACTTTTATTTAAATTTCTATAATTAGTAAAAAGATAAGTTTTTAAATAATCTTGATTTAAATTAAGATTAAAAGGAACTAATTTTTTAATTTGTGATATTTCTGACGCGAAGTAGATGTTTTTGCTTTTTTTAATAAAAAAAAGGGGTTTCTCTCCAAATCTGTCTTTACACAAAATAAGCTTATCCTTACTTCTATCATATAAAACAAATGCCCACATACCTTCTAATCTGTGGATATTTTCAATTCCTTCGTAGTAAATAAATTTGATCAGTACTTCGGTATCTGAAGTAGTGCTGAAGTTGATTCCTTTTTTCTTTAGGCTCGCTCTTATTTCTTTAAAGTTATAAATTTCACCATTGAAGCAAATAATTAAATTTTTATATATAAATGGTTGATCTGATCGAGTATTTAAATCAATGATTGATAATCTGCTAAAAGCTAAAAATATATTATTCTTATCATATTTTTCAAATATAGACTGATTATCAGGTCCTCTGTGTTTGAGAGAATTAATAATATCTTTTTTGTTTAAATTGATTTTTGTTTTACCGAAATATCCACTTATACCACACATTGAATAATTACTTATTAATCACAAAATTTTTTTTATAGTAACTGATTAATTTTTCTATACCTTTTTCAATTTCGAACTTTGGTTTATAGTTAAGTTTATTTTTCGCTTTTTTGATTGATAGCGTGCCTCTATATGGCATATTTTTATCTCTTGTAATGAATTCTTTTTTTGTGCCTGGAATTAATTTTTGCACAATGTTTGCAGCATCAATTAAGCTTCTAGATTTTCCATAAGTCAAATTAAAAATTTGGTTCATAGATTTCTTTGTTTTTATAATTAAATATAATCCGTTTATAAAATCATCTATGTACGTGAAATCTAAAAATTCTTTTCCATCACCGTATATTTTTAAACTTTTTCCCTGTAAAGCATTTTCAATGAACAATTGTAGTACTCTTCCGCTTATACATCTCTCACCATAGAGTGCTGAGGGTCTTACAATCGTGTATGGTAATTCGAAAATCTGATTATAACCAATAACTAATTTTTCTGCACCAAATTTAAGTGCACCATATATTCCCAATGGATTACATTCGGTTATTTCGTTTACAGTATTTGTTTTAAAATTTCCATAGACCATGCTCGACGATAAAAAAATTAATCTTTTTAAACTTTTTAAACTCCTTGATGCATCTAAAACATTTTCTAGCGTTCTAAAGCTATGGTCAAATGTGGAAAATGGATCTTTGTTAGAAACGTTAGCATGTGCAACTGCCGCAAGATGATAAATATAGTTCGGTTTAGTTTTATCAATAATTCTACTTATACTATGATAATTTCTTGAATCTTCTTTAATAATTTTTACTTTATGTTTTTTAAGTAATAAAATTCTCTCTTTTAATAATTTTTCGTAAAAATTCTTAAGGACAAATTTTTTCTTTTTTTTCAAAGAAATAAGATTATTAATTGCAAAATTATCTACAATTGTTACATCATAATTTTTTTTTTTTAAAAAAATAGATAGATTGTGTCCTATAAATCCTGCTCCACCTATAATCAAAATTTTTTCTTTCATTTAAGAATAAATCTGTATAATTTCTTTTAAGCTTTTTTCAATAAATATTAAATTTTTTTTATTTACATGGGGTGCTATTGGAAGACAAATTGAATTATCACTTATTACTTTTGCATTTTTAAATTCAATGGAACTGTAATTATATTTCTTTTTATAATAAGTAAACTCTGGCAGGATCTTGGGATAATATATACTTGTTCCAATACCTTTTTTATTAAGTTGATTAATGATTTGAAATCTTTTTTTTTTCAAATTTCCCGATAAACTAAAGGATAGACAATAATAACTACTAATCTTATTCTTTTCAGATTTTGAATTGAGAATTTTAATTTGTTTAATATTCTCAATTTTGCTTTTTAAAAAAATATAATTTTTCTTTCTTTTGTTAAGAATATAATTAATTTTTTTTAATTGACAAATTCCCATAGCTGACCTGAGCTCGTCTAATCTATAGTTAATTCCCAAATATTTGACGTCATAGTCTCCAGGGACTTTTCTTTCTTGAAATCTCTTGTCTACACCAAAAGCCTTAATTTTTTTTGCTTTATCAAAAAAGACTTTTTTTTTAATTCCTAACATGCCTCCATCTGCAGTAGTTATGTGTTTAGCTGGATAAAAAGAAAACGCAGAAAAATCTCCATAAGTTCCTACATGTTTCCCTTTAAATTTTGCACCAAGCGCTAAAGCACAATCCTCAATAAGAAAAAGTTTATATTTATTAGCCAATTTAGAAATTTGACTCATATCTACTGGTTTACCAAGAAAATGAACGACGCAAATTGCTTTTGTTCTTTTATTAATTTTTTTTTTTATTTTATCTATGTTTATATTGCCTGTGTGAGCATCATCGCTATCTACAAAAACTGGTTTTGCACCAGTGATTTCAACAGAGTGTGCTGTGGCTACATGAGTTTGGGATGGAAGTATAACCTCATCCCCTTTTTTTAAACCTATTAATAAATAAGATATATGTAATGCCGCAGTACAATTGGCTACGCTTGTGCAATAATTTATTTTAGTGAATTCTTGAAATCTTTTTTCAAATAATATTGAATTCTTTCCATGAGTTAAAATATCTGATTTCAAAACTCTCATTACAGCATTTCTTTCTGAAACGTCTAAAAGTGGTTTTCCAAATGGGATTTTCATTTTCTAATATTTTATTTTAATTTTTTTTTTATATTTAATCGACTTATCTATTGCATAACAAACTTTTAAAGAATTAAAAATTTCATTTTTAATTTGTTTTCTTTTAACATTATTTTCAATGCATTTTATCATATCATCAAACAACAAACTCTTATTTTTGGCTAAATATGGGATGTTAATTGATTTATAATTTTGTGAGCCACGTTTATTAAAGATATGACTTGAATTAAAGTTATTTTCAAAAGTTTTTTTAGTACCATAAATAGAAATCTTATGAAAATGTGGATAGACACATCCAAAATTACTAGTGATCTTTCCAACTAATTTTTTACTTGTTTTAAAGACTGTTGTAATTAAATCTGGATATTTAAATTGCGTATTTTTTGTTGTAATTTTATTAGAGTATGAAAATACCTCATCTATTTTCATATTAAGAAGCCAACACAACAAATCAACAATGTGCAAACCACCTCCCAATGTAACTGAATAAAAAGGAATTTTACCCCGCCATTCTTGAGTAATTTTTTTTAGCCTTCCATAATTGTAATCACCTTCTACATAATATACCTCACCAAAAAAATTTTTTTTTATTTTTTCCTTAAGAAATTTAAATCTTTCAGATTTTCTTAAAATCATGTTCGATACTAATGCGATATTCTGTTTTTTATTTAATAATCTTTTAAATTTTCTAGCTTGATGCTCATATAAAAAGGCCGGTTTTTCGACAAATATGTGTTTATTTGCTTTAAGTGTTTTTTTACACTGTGCAAAGTGATAATTGTCATATGAAGCGATATAAACTATGTCTATATCTTTATCATCATAAATTTCATTTTCGCTTGAGTATATCTCTACTGAATATTTTTTTTTACAAATTTTTAATTTATTTTTATCTAAATCAAATATTTTAATTTTTTTTATTCTTTTATGATTTTTAAGCGATTTTAAAACTTTTTCACCAACACCAAGTCCAATAATTGCTAAATTATATCTTTTCATTTAATTTTATCATTTTTGTAATTTTAAAAAAATCTTCTTTAGTATTAATAGATAAATTTTTTTTTGACTCATTTTTTTTATTTCTAAAGTTAATTATCTTAAAATTTTTGTAATTTTTATAAAAATATTTTGTTATATGTTCTTTTTCATCCTTTTTAAAAATATTTTTATAATTATTCATAAAAATTTTACTATTTATAACCTCAACACTTTGTCCTACTGGGAAAGACCTAGGAAAAACATTTGTAATTATATCAGGTTTTTCTTTTAAAAATTTTTTAATTGCTTTATTAATTATCTTATAATCTATTAAAGGACTGTCTCCAGTAATTCTTACAAAACCGTCTAAATTTAATTTTTTTATTACCTGGAAATATCTAAGATAGACATTAGTTAAATTTCCTTTGAAATATTTTATTTTATTCTTTGTACATAAATCAACAATTGGTTTATCGCTTTTATTTTTTGAAGTAACTATATAAACACCTTTCAAACAAGATTTTTTACAATTATCATATACATGTAAAAGCAATTCTTTATTAAGAACTTTTAAACAAACTTTTCCTGGTAAACGTTTTGAGTTGTATCGTGCTTGGATTAGTATAGCAATTTTCATGAATTAGTTATAATAACTATACATTAAAGTTGAAATCTTAAAAATAATTTATTAAGAATAATTTAATAAAAAACTAAAAAGTGCCATTGTCTAATCCATTAAATCTAACTAAAAAAAAAGTAATGATTATTGCAGAGATTGGAAATAATCACGAAGGAAATTTTAGAATAGCAAAAAAATTAATTGATAAAGCTAAGTCTTGTAAAGTTGATGCTGTAAAATTTCAAACATTTAATAAAGATTTTTATTATGCAAATAATCAAAAAAAAAGGCATAAAAAATTAAAAAAATTTAATTTAAGTTTTGAAGAATTTAAAAAATTGTCACTATATGCTAGAAAAAAAAAATTAATTTTTTTTTCAACACCTTTTGATCTATTGAGTGCTCAAAACTTAAATAAAATTCAAAATTTATTCAAAGTTTCTTCCTCAGACAATAATTATTTTGATTTAATAGAAAAAATTTTATCTTTTAAAAAAGATACTATTATTTCAACTGGTTATGCTGATATTAAACTCATAAAGAAAATTGAAAATAAAGTTCTTAAATACCGGGGAAATAAGAAAAAAATCAATTTAGCTTTTCTTCATTGTGTTTCTAGTTACCCTACAGAATTCGATGAAAGTAATATTTTTACAATTAAATATTTAAAAAAAAAATTATCAAAAAATACTATTATTGGTTATTCGGACCATACTTTAGGTATTGAGACCTCTTTATTAGCTGTATCATTAGGTGCAAAAATAATAGAAAAACATTTTACTTTAGATAAAAAATTTTCACGCTTTAGAGATCATGCGATCTCATCAGATCCAAAAGAAATGAGAAATTTAGTTAAAAAGATAAGATTTTTGGAAAAAATGATGAAGTATGACAAAAAAATTCCACAATTATCAGAAATAAAATCACTAAAGTTTAATAGACGATCATGTGCAGCTTCAACAAATCTTAAAGCTGGAGAGAAAATTTTTGAAAAAAATATAATTGGTGTAAGGCCTATGTTTGGAATTCCGATAAATAATAAGAAAATTTTTATAAATAAAAAATTAAAAAAAAATTTAAAAATGGGTACAATTTTTAAACTAAATCAATTTAAGTAATTATATTTATGAATTATATTTTAGGATTAAACGCTATAGGTTTTAACACCTCAGCATCGTTATTAAAAAATGGTAAATTAATTGGCGCTATAGAAGAAGAAAGGCTTACAAGAAATAAAAGAACGAGAAGTTTTCCAAATTTATCAATAGAATATTTATTAAAAAAAAATAATTTAAGTTTTGAAGATATTAATGCTGTAGGAATATCTTGGAACCCAACAATAAATTTAGAAAAATTTGATAAAGCAAATTCTACAAATCATTCATATATTCCCAACATATTACACACGGTTCCTTCGAATTTAATGCATTTTTCAAATAGAAAAACGTTTAGGTATTTCAAACAAGAATTGTCAATCAAAAAAAATAAAAAAATTCCAATTTACTATATAAATCATCATTATTGTCATGCAGCTAATTTTTTTATTTCACCATTTAAAAACTCCTCTATTCTAACAGTAGATGCATTTGGGGAAAAACAATCTGTAGGTTTTTTTAAAGGAAAAAATAACGAAATTAATTCTATATGGTCTCAAGAATTTCCACATTCGCTTGGGGCATTTTATTCTACTTTTACAGAAATTTGTGGATTTAAACCACAAAACGATGAATGGAAATTAATGGGCGCAGCTGCCTATGGAAACAAAAATATTTACTATAAAAAAATAAGAAATCTAGTTTCCTTAATTCCTAATACTGGATTCGAACTAGATTTAAAGTTTTTTAATCATTACATGTTCCACAGACCTCACTATTTTAATAAAAAATTATTGTCATATTTGGAAATAAAACAAAATACAGATGAAGTTTTAAATAAAAAATATTACAATTTAGCTGCTGCATCTCAGCTTGTTTTTGAAGATATATATTTTCATCTAATAAATAGTCTTTTTAAAAAGAGTGAGAGTTATAACCTTGTTATATCAGGAGGATCAGCCTTAAATTCTTTAGCAAATGGCAAAGTTTTAAATAAAACTAAATTTAAAAACCTTTTTGTGCCTCCAGTTCCAGATGATAGCGGTGCAGGTTTAGGTGCAGCAAATTATTGTTTTAATGTTATCAACAAAAAAAAGAAAAGATATGTAATGAATAATAATTTCTTGGGTCCGGAATTTAGCAATAATGAAATAAGAAAAATTTTAAACAAATATAAAATTAAATATCAATATTTAGATAATGTGAGCAAAGAAGCTGCAAAATCAATTGCAAATTCTAAAATTATTGGTTGGTTTCAAGGTAAAATAGAATTTGGAGATAGAGCACTGGGAAATAGGTCAATCCTTGCTGACCCAAGAAATAAGAATATGAAATCAAGAGTAAATAAAAGTATAAAATATAGAGAACAATTTAGGCCTTTCGCCCCTGCAATTTTAAATGAATATACAAGCGATTTTTTTGAAAACCCGCAATCTAGTTTTTTTATGGAGAGAACTTTAAAAATAAAAAAGATAAAACGAAAATTAATCCCTGCGGTAACTCATTTAGATGGAACGGGTAGACTCCAAACTGTAAATAAAGTTAATAATCAAAAATTTTATGAACTAATTGTAGAATTTTTTAAATTAACTAAAATTCCTATTGTTTTAAACACAAGTTTGAATTATAAGGGTGATCCGATAGTGTGTAGCCCAGATGATGCAATAAAAACGTTTTATCTATCTGGTTTAGATGAATTATATTTAGGAAACTACAGGGTTATTAAATGAAAAAAAATCTAGAACATAAAGGAAGTTTGTTAGGATCAAGGTCTCAGAGAACTTTAAATCAAAAAAGAGCAGATTTATTCCAAAACTCGTTTGGTTCAATCGATGACAAGTTAAATTCATTTACTCCTTATGTATCAAGACAAAATATTGCAAAACTAATTGCTCAATACGAAATGATAAGATTAACGTCTGGTATATTGGGAGATATAGTAGAAGCTGGAGTGTATTATGGTTCTGGTTTAATGGGTTGGGCTAATTTAATTGCTTGTTTAGAGCCTTATAATTATCAGTGTCAAATTATAGGCTTTGATACTTTTGCTGGATCAAAAGGAGTATCTAAAAAAGATCAAGTTTTTAATAAAATTAAAAGAAGAGAAGGTGAATATAAAGCGAATTCATTTGAAAATTTAATAAAATCTATTGAGATATTTGATGAGGACAGACCATTGTCTCATATAGATAAAGTAAAATTAATAAAGGGAGATATAGTTAAAACTTCCAAAAATTATATTAAGCAAAATCCTGCTCAAACAGTAAGGATATTACATATAGGAATGAATATTTATAAACCTACTCTTTATACATTAAAAAATTTTCTCCCAAGGATGAGTAAAGGATCCATTGTTGCTATCGACGGTCTTAATTATGCTACTGGTGGTTGCATGACAGCTTTAAGAGAGGTTTTTAAGTTGAAAAA